>Ga0075026_100000072_pt1 | contig 32249 bp, 30 predicted proteins | sample Str012_2_FD_71392 | JGI IMG/M metagenome (GOLD analysis project Ga0075026, IMG submission 71392) | Freshwater sediment microbial communities in response to fracking from Pennsylvania, USA - Straight Creek_MetaG_SC_2012 | ecosystem: Environmental > Aquatic > Freshwater > Creek > Sediment... | reverse complement strand
GGCGGCCGAACCCGAGGTCGTCCCCGAGCCCGAGCCCATCTCGCCAGCGGTCGAAGCCGCGCCCGAACCCGTGCCCGTCGCGGACGATGTCATCGCCCAGCCGACCTGGCAGAGGGTCGCGCCAGACACGACCGCGGTCGCGCCGGTCGTTCCAACAGCTCCGGAACCGCCCGCTCCGGAACCGCCGGCCCGGGATCCAGGCGCCGAACCGCAGTGGCCGTCGCGACCCACCTGGCTCGGCAACGCCCCATCTGTCGGGCTGCCGTTCCTCGGTCGCTCGGCCACGCCGCGGGGCGGCCTCGAGGCACTGTGGGCCGAGTCGAACCGCGAGGTCGCGAATCCCCCGAGCGCGGCCAAGCCCGCGGCCGTCCAGCCGTGCGTCAGCTGCGGGCTGTCACTCTCCGGCACCGCCCGGTTCTGCCGCCGCTGCGGGACCGCCCAGCCCAGCTAGACCCGCTGGTCGCACGCCCTCCTCGCGGACACGCACCCAGGCACCACCGTACAGCAACGCCTGGAACCCGAACGCGAGCCAGGCCAGGGCGATGAACGCGGAGGCGAGCGACCCAGCCAGCGCCGCGACGCCGACCAGCCGTGGGACGAGGAACATGAAGATCTGGCTGAGAACGACGAGGGCGACCCCGACGACGATCGCCGGCACCAGCGCTGACCGCCACGTCGGTGCACGCGGTGGCAGGGCTCGATAGACCACGAGGACCGCCACCACTGAGAGCCCGATCATGAACGGGATCGAACCGATCATCCCGGACAGGCCTCCCGGTATCGGACTCTTCCCCGGCGCGACGGCGTCGTACGCCGATGCGATCGTCGTCAGGACGATGAACCCGACGATGACGATCACGAGGATCGCGACGACGAGCAGGCCGCGGGCCGTCCGCCGCACGATGTCGCGCTCCGGGTCGTTCGAGTACAGGCGGGCGAATGCGACATCCAGGGCACCGTACAGCTGGCTGACCGTCCAGATGACGCCGATCACGCCGATGATCGACGTCAGGGCAGCGCCGGCCGAGATCGAATCGAGGGATTGGCGGATCAGGTCCTCAAGCGGCGGGAACGCTTTGGCGATGGCGTCCGCCACCTGCGTTCGAACGGTCGGATCATTCGTCAGCCAGCCGGCGACCCCGAGCACGAGGAGCGTCGTCGGGATCGCCGCGAACAGCGACGAGAAAGCCAACCCGTTCGCGAGCAGGCCGCCGGCTGCGGCCCCATAGATGTCGAGCACGGCCCGCACGCGCGCGACCTGCGGCACGTCGAGGAAGCGCCCAAGCAGCGCCAACGCCTTCGCTTGCCAGTCGGGGTTCAGCTCCCAAGGTCCTCGAACAGGACCGGCTGGATGTCTTCCAGTCGGACACGCCTGGGTGCCGCCACGAGCCCCCGGACTTCGGCGCGACGGACGAAACGGCGTCCGCCGAGCTTGAGGCTCTGCAGGCGACCCGCTCGGGCCCACCCGCCGATGGTGGCCGGCGTGAAATGCACATTGGCCGCAGCCAGGATGTCGGCGGCCTGGCGAAGCGTGATCCAGTCAGTCGGGGCTGCCATGTAAGTCAGTCGGTGGAGCTGGCGGTCGCGGCTTCAGTGGGCGTCGTCGCCTTGGCCTGCTTCGAAGGCTTGTCGGAGGCCGACTTCTCGCCGCCGGACCCGGCATCTGCCGACCCCCCATCTCCGGATCCGCCGTCACTCGACCCGGACTCGACGGTCGAACCGTCCGCGGCAGGCCGTGATGAGCTCGGAGATGCCGTGGCGCGCCGTTCCTTCTTTGCCCAGCCGGACCCCTTGTAGTGGATCGTGGGTGCGCTGATGGCCTTTCTGATCCGGTCGCTCGCGCACACGGGGCAGGTGGTCGGCGGGTCGGCGTGGACCCCATGGACGACCTCGAACCGCGTCCCGCAGTTGGCGCAGTCGTAGTCGTACGCGGGCATGGGCGATCGGGCTCTCAGCCGCGCAGCAGGCGCATACCGCACTTCGGGCAGTAGAAAGCCCGTTCGTGTGCGGACGCGAACCCGCAGTGCGCGCAGACGAGACCACCCCGTCCGGCGGCTGGCACCGGTCGCTCGATCGGGGTCAGGCCCAACGCGTATTGGCTGGCGAGGATATTGCTCAGGACCCCACCGAGGAGCTTCGTTCCGATCCGGTCGGTGTCGCCACGGACGCCTTTGCCTCCCCAGCCCACGACCGCACGGCAGATCATGTCGCCCGTCGCCTCGTCCCAGTGCGCGGCCACGCCCCCGACGATCGCGTTGTATTCCGGATAACCGGACGTGTCCACCTCGCCGTCAAGGAGCGCACAGACGAAGGTATCGAACGCCAGGTCGACCGCGTCGATCGACTCGAGGACGACCAGCGCATGACGGGTGATCGGCGAGTGGACGTGATGCGCGTTGAGCCACTGCATGGCTTCCGACGGGCTGACGATGGTGGGCGTCGCCTGGCTGAATTCGATGGGCAGCGGCTCCACGACCTCGATCTCCGAGCGGGCAAGCCCGACGAGCATGGTCGGCAGCTCGGCGATCGCCGCTGGACCCGCCTTCAGGCGGACGCCCTCGCTGCTCTTGCCCGCGTAATAGAGCTTGAGTTGATGGTCCTGGGCAACGACTTCCTCGGGCATCAGGTTCGACGGACTCGTCGTCTTGGCCGGTGCCGCCGTCGCGGCATCCGCATTCCCTTTGCGCTTCAGAAAATCAAGCGGCACGTGGTGCTCCCCGGCGTACGTGACATGGATCCGGCCGTCATGGTAGCAGGGGCGATGGTGCGCCCCACCCGCCCAAAGGTCAGCGCAAGCCCTCGAGGACGACCGCCTCGTCCGGCCCGAATGTGAGCGTGGTCCCCGTCGGGATTCGGTCGTCGCCAGAGACCATCCCGGCTGTCCTGAACAACGGCCGCCAGGCCGTGACGGCACGCTCAGATGTCAACCGCCTGGCGGCCCGGTCGCGCCCCGTGTTGATGAGGACGAGGACGATCTGCTCGGGCGTCTCCCGCGTATACGCGACCAGATCGCCGGTCGCGTCCCGGGCGACGACGAGCGTGCCGACCTGGAGCGCCGGAGATGTCCCTCGGATCGCGATGAGCTGTCGATAGGTGGACAGGACGGAGGTCGGATCGGCCGCCTGCGATTCCACGTTCCGGGTCGTGGCATCGGGTCCCAGCGGCAGCCACGGACGGCCGGTCGTGAACCCTGCACCGTCGCCCCCGGTCCAGGGCATCGGCGTCCGGCAACGCGACCGATCCCACCAGGAGAAGCCGTCGGCCACGAGTGCCGCCGGCGGGTCAACACTGTCCATGGGCGCGATGTCCACATCGGCCATCCCTAGTTCTTCGCCGTAGTAGAGGAATGGTGTCCCCCGTTGGGTCAGCAGGAACACGGCCGCCGCGCGTGCCGCCGCGTCGAGGTCGGGACCGTGGAGCGAGCCCGCGCACCGCGATGCCTGGCGCGGTCGGTCGTGGTTCGACAGCGCGGCGGTCGGCCACCCGTCGGCCCCGAATGCCGCCTCACGAGCCTCCATCGCCGACCGCAGCGCCTCGCCCTCCCATCGCGACTCGAGCAGCTCCCAGTCGAACACGAGATGGCGGGCCGTGGCAAGACTCGCCGCGGTCTCGACCGACCCATCGAACAATTCCCCGACCGACATACGACCGGGCTCCTCGTCGAGGATCGCCCTGAACCTGGCCATCAGCGCCGGGAAATCCGCCTGGTCACGGTCGTATAGGTGGATCTGGCGGTCCCATGCGGTCCGGCCGGGCTTCGTCGGGTTCGAGGGCAGATCTGGGTGCTTGAGAAACGCATTGAAGACATCGAGACGGAAGCCGTCGACCCCGCGCGCCAGCCAGCCACGGACCATCTCGAACTGGGCGGCCTCGACCGCCGGGGTCCGCCAATCGAGCTCAGGCTGTTCGGCCAGGAACGTGTGGTAGTAGAACTGCTCGCGAGCCGGCTCCCACTGCCAACCCGGACCGCCGAAGAACGAAACCCAGTTATTCGGCGGAAGGGGCGACCTGTCCACATCGCTGCCCGCGGCATCGCGCCAGAGATACCAATCCGCGTTCGGACCCGATCGGCCGGTGCGCGACGAGACGAACCATGGATGCTGGTCACTCGTGTGGTTCATGACGAGGTCGAGGACCACCCGGATGCCCCGGCGATGCGCCTCCGCGACGAGCCTGTCGAAATCCGCCTCCGAGCCGAACAGCGGATCGATCCGCTCGTGGTCGCTGACGTCATACCCGCCGTCGCGCCCCGGCGACGGGTAGATCGGAGACAACCAGATGGCATCGACACCGAGTCCTTGCGGACCAAGGTAGTCGAGGTGGTCGATGATCCCCGGCAGGTCGCCGACACCGTCGCCGTCGGCGTCCGCAAAGCTCCGCGGGTAGATCTGGTAGATGACGCCGCGCTGCCACCAGTCGTCGCCGAAACGCGGCGACTGGACGACCGATGTCTCCGTCCGCTCCTTCAACGCTCCAACCTGGCTCGTAGGCGGGCGATCTGCTCGACCAGTTCGGCTTCGCGAGCGAGTGCGCCCTCGACGACCGCAGCCGGAGCTCGGCTGACGAAGGAGTCGTTGGCGAGGCGCTCACGGGCGGCGGCCAGCCACCCTTCGGCATCGACGAGCTCGCGCTCGAGGCGGTCGCGCTCGAGACCTGCAGCGTGGTCGTCCGTCTGCGACGGCCTGATCGCGGCCCCGATCTCGCCGGCTCCGAGGATGACCGCGAGGTCCCCGTCGCGCATCACGCCCTCGAGTGCCTCTTGTGTCAGCTCGCGGCGCAGCGGTCGCGAGCGCGCAAGTCGTTCGACGGCCGGTCGGAGCGCCTCGAAGGTCGGACCCAACGTCGGCGGCACGAAGACCATCGTCTCCAGCCAGTCGGCCGCGGCCAGCTTCGCCTGGGCTCGCGCGTTCCGGAGCTCGGTCACGAGGTCGATGAGCGTCGCGACCTCGGCCTCGGCGCGGAGGTCGCGCTCTCCTATTCCTGGCCAGCGCGCGACGATGAGGAGATCCGGGTCGGTCGCTCGGCGCGGCAGCGCGGCCCACAGCGCCTCGGTCACGAAGGGCATCACCGGGTGGAGCAGCCGCAGGTATGTGTCGAGCACGTCGACCAGGGTCCACCAGGTCGCCTCGCGCTCGTCTGTGCTGAGGCGCTCGTCGGCGAGGCGGACCTTGGCCATCTCGAGGCCCCAATCGCAATACTCGTCCCAGATCGCCTGGTAGACGACCCTCGTCAGCTCGCCGAACGCATAGGCTGCGATAGCCTCGTCTGCGGCTTCGGTCGTTGCCGCCGCACGCGATGACAGCCAGCGCTCTCCTGGGCCTTGGTGGTGCACGTCCGGCAGGCGTCGTTCAGCGTTCTCGGCGATGGTCGACGGACGTGCCCCGACGACGAACCGAGTCGCGTTCCAGAGCTTGTTCGCGAAGTTGCGTCCGTGTTCGAGCTTGGCCGGGCCGAATCGGATGTCGTTGCCGGGCGTCGCGCCGTTGATGACCGCGAAACGCAGGGCGTCCGCACCGGACTCGTCGATGGCACCCAGTGGGTCGACCACATTGCCTTTCGTCTTCGACATCTTCTGGCCCAACGGGTCGCGGATCAGCCCGGACAAGTAGACGGTGTGGAACGGCTCGGTCCCGGTCAGCTCGATGCCGAGCATCATCATCCGGGCTACCCAGAAGAAGATGATGTCGTAGCCGGTCTCCATGACCGAGGTCGGGTAGTAGGTGGCGAGGTCCGGCGTGTCGTCGGGCCAGCCGAGCGTGGACCACGGCCACAACCCGGAACTGAACCACGTGTCGAAGATGTCCGGGTCCTGGACCAGCTCTGCCGACGGACGGCCGCAGACCGAGCAGGCGGCCGGACCATTCGGCTCCGGCGAGACCGTGACGTGTCCGTCGGGGCAGTACCAGGCGGGGATGCGGTGGCCCCACCACAGCTGGCGCGACACATTCCAGTCGCGGATGCCGGTGAGCCAGTGCTCCCAGGTCTTCTCGAACCGCTCGGGGAGGATCCGCGTCCGACCCCCGCGTGTCGCCGCGAGCGCGCGCGAGGCAAGCGGTCCCGCCCGGACGAACCATTGCGTCTTGAGGCGCGGTTCGATGGCGTCGTTGCTCCGTTGGCAGCGCCCGATGACCATCTCGTGTGGAGTGACCGCGAGCACGTCGCCGCGCGCCTCAAGGTCCGCGACGATCGCCGCCCGGGCGACGAAGCGGTCCATCCCGTCGTAGCGCGTCCCAGTGCCGACGATCGTGGCGTCGTCTGCGAAGATCGTCGGTGCGGCGAGGCCGTGTCGCAGGCCCGTCTCATGGTCGTCGTGGTCGTGGGCCGGGGTGATCTTCACAGCACCTGTCCCGAACGCCGGATCGACCACGTCGTCGGCGATGATCGGGATGCCACGGTCGACGAACGGGATCCGGACCGACTGCCCGACGAGCGCTGTGTAGCGCGGATCGCTTGGGTGGACGGCCACCGCGGTGTCGCCGAGGATCGTCTCCGGCCGTGTCGTGGCGACGGTGATGACCGCGTTCGGGTCGGGATCCGGCGCGCCGGTCGCCGGGTCGAGCAGGTGGTAAAGAACGGTCCACAGGGTGCCGGTCTCCGGCGTCGAGATGACCTCGAGGTCGCTCACGCTGGTGAGACAGCCCGGGCACCAATTGACCAGCGCCTCGGTTCGGTAGGCGAGGTCGGACTCGTAGAGCCGGGTGAAGGCGACGCGGACCGCCCTGGCCGAGACGTCGTCCATCGTGAACCGCAGCCGGCCCCAGTCGGCGGACGCGCCGAGCCGTCGCTGCTGACCGAGCATGACGTCGCGGGTCATCTCCACGAACTCGCGCATCCGCTCGAGGTAGCGGACGCGACCGAGCGACTGACGGCTCTCACCTTCTTTGGCGAGGATCCCGTCGAGAACGAACTGCGCGGCGATGGACGCGTGATCGAGACCAGGCAGGAAGAGCGTCCGGTGGCCGCGCATCCGGGCGTGCCTGATCATCAGGTCCTCGACCGCGGTCCGCTGGGCATGCCCGAGGTGGAGCGACCCCGTGACGTTGGGCGGCGGCTGGATGATGATGAACGGCGGGAGGCCCGGGTCAGCCGTCGAGCCGGCACCGTCAGGCGCGAAGACGTCAGCCGCGAGCCAGCGCTCGTAGATCGCGTCCTCGACATCGCGCGGTGTGTAGGCCTTCGGCAACTGCGGCATCGTGGCTCCTGGAAACGGAACGGCCCGATCGTCCAGCGGACGAACGGGTCGTGGTACCACCTGCTGGTTCGGCGTCCGGGGTCGGATCGGTCATCCCGAGCCGCCGATTCCGACGCCCTCTCGACGCGCTATCGGGCGTCTCCCGTCGCAGCTCGCGAGCGACCTTCGCGTCGGGGAACCCACGCGGCTCGCACCATCCCGCGCTCGCTTCCGGCCGTCCCGTCGCTACTTTTCCCGGTCATCGCCGTGAAGGCGGGAGTGTAGCACGTAGCCTGCGGCCCATCGGTCAGATGACCGATGACGTCGACCCCTGGGGACGTCATCGTCGCGAAAGACGAGCGCGTCACTCGATGACGCGCCGACCGAATCGAGGGATCGACAAGATGGCCAAGTTCATGGACGTCCACGATGGCTTCTTCGGCGTGACCGCTCAACAACTGGCAGAAGCGCATCAGCGCGATCTCGATCTCGAGAAGGACGAGGGCTTGCACTACGAGGACGCCTGGCTCGATCCGGAAGCGGGCAAGGTCTTCTGCCTCGCGACGGTCCGTCCAAGCAGGCCGTGATGCGCGTCCACGAGCGTGCCGGTCACCCGACGCCGACCGTCTGCGAAGTGCCGATCGAGGTCTAGGCGAGTCCGGGTTCGTGCCCCGGCCGGCCGGCGCGGGCCAGATCAGGCGGTCTCGCCGCGCTCCGCCAGCCACTCCTCGTAGTTTGTCTCGTCGACGCCCTCGTCGATCTCGGTCTTGGTGAGCAGCAGCGGCAGCCGGCCCGAACGGATCGTCTCCTCGGTGATGATGCACTTGCGGATATCGGTGCGGTCGGGGATGTCGTACATCACCTCGAGCAGTGACTCCTCGACGATCGAACGCAGCGCGCGCGCCCCGGTCTTGCGGTCGAGCGCGACCTCGGCGGCGGCCTGTAGCGCCCCGGGCGTGAACGCAAGATCGACCTTGTCGAGCGACAGGAACTTCTCGAACTGGCGGGTCACCGCGTTCTTCGGTTCGGTCAGGACGCGGACGAGGTCATCGGCCGACAGCGCGGACAACGTGACCATGACCGGCAGCCGCCCGATGAACTCGGGGATCAGGCCGAACTTCAACAGGTCCTCGGGCATGACCTTCTCGAGGATCCGGCTGCGCTCGACCGGCCCCATCGCCGACTTCGAGCCGAAGCCGATCGACCGGCGTCCAACGCGCTCCTCGACGATCCGCTCGAGCCCATCGAACGCGCCGCCGCAGATGAACAGCACGTTCGTCGTGTCGATCTGGATGAAGTCCTGGTGGGGGTGCTTGCGGCCGCCCTGCGGCGGGACGTTGGCAACGGTCCCCTCGAGGATCTTGAGGAGAGCCTGCTGGACGCCTTCGCCGGACACGTCGCGGGTGATCGACGGGTTGTCCGCCTTGCGCGCGATCTTGTCGATCTCGTCGATGTAGATGATCCCGCGCTGGGCCCGGGCGACGTCGAAGTCGGCCGCCTGGATGAGGCGCAGGAGGATGTTCTCGACGTCCTCGCCGACGTAGCCGGCTTCGGTCAGCGACGTCGCGTCGGCGATGCAGAACGGGACGTCCAGCACGCGCGCGAGCGTCTGGGCGAGGAGCGTCTTGCCCGAGCCCGTCGGCCCGACCAGTAGCACATTCGATTTCTGGAGCTCGACCTCATCGACCTGGTGGCCGGCGTTCACCCGTTTGTAATGGTTGTACACCGCCACCGACAGGACCTTCTTGGCCCGTTCCTGGCTGATGACGTACTGGTCGAGCGCGTCCTTGATCTGGTGGGGGTTCGGCAGCTTGGCGCTGGACGCCTTCGGTCGCGGCGTCTCGAGGAGCTCCTCCTCGATGATCTCCTGGCACAGGTTGATGCACTCGTCGCAGATATAGACGCCCTGGCCCGCGATCAACTTGCGGACCTGCTCCTGGCTCTTCCCGCAGAAGGAGCACCGATACGGGACCTTGGGTCCCTTGGTGCTGCTGCTCGACGTCGTCACTCTGCCCGTCCCCGGCCCTACTGGTCCTTGCTCTTCTTCGGCGCGTCGGACGCGTCCGCCGCTTCCGCGGCTTCATGTTCCTCGGCGGCCTTGGAACCCTCGCCACCGGCCATCCCGGCGTCGTGTGCCTGCGCGATGAGCGAACTGCTCTCGACCGCGTAGACCGCGTCGATGATGCCATAGTCCTTCGCCATCTCGGGAGCCATGAAGTAGTCCCGGTCCGTGTCATGGATGATCTTGTCGAGCGGCTGGCCGGTGTGCCGGGCCAGGATCTCGTGGTTGCGCTCCACGAGGAACTCCCATTCCTTCATCTGGATGACCGCGTCAGGGGCGTTGCCGCGAAACCCGCCGGAGCCCTGATGGATCATGATCCGGCTGTTCGGGAGGGCATAGCGCTTGCCTTTGGCTCCGGCCGCGAGAAGGACTGCGGCCATCGATGCGGCCATGCCGATGCAGATCGTGCTGACCGGGGCGCGCAGGTATTGCATCGTGTCGTAGATCGCCAGACCGGATGTGACCTGGCCGCCCGGCGAGTTGATGTACAGGCTGATGTCCTTTTCCGGATCCTCGGACTCGAGGAACAGGAGCTGTGCGATGACCAGGTTGGCGAGGTGGTCCTCGATGGCGTCGCCGAGGAAGATGATCCGCTCGCGAAGGAGCCTCGAGTAGATGTCGTAGGCGCGCTCCCCCCGGCTGGAGGACTCGATGACCATGGGCACGAGCATTCTTGGACTCCCTGGTTCAGTGAGCACGGATCATGCGGTCAGCCGGCCGGCGTCGCGACATCGGCGGTGATCGAGCTCGGCTCGGTCGCGTCCACTGCCGCGTTGGCGGAGGCCTGGCCACCCTCGATCGCGGAGGTCGCCCCGTCCTCGAGATGCGGCAGCGGCTGATGATCGGGACGGTTGGCCAGCCACTCGTCAATGATCCCCTCGACGACCCGGCTCCGGCGGAGCGTGCTTCGGATGTACGAGCGGCCCCGCTCGCTGTCGAAGTAGGCCTGCAATTTGACGTCATCGGGATAACGCTCGCGGCCGCGGGCGACCTCGGCATCGACATCGATTTCCAAGACCGTGACCTCTTCAGCATCGGCCACCCTGGACAGGACCAGAAGCGTCGTGACGCGTTTCTCGGCGCCAGGACGGAACTCCGCGTGGAGATCGGCATCGGTCTTGTCGACGGCCTTGAGGTAGGCCTCCTCGCCGATCCCCTGCCGGGCGAGGGTGCCGCGGAACTCGTCGTGCATCACCTCGACTTCCTGGTCGACGAGGATGTCCGGCAGATCCACGGTTGCATTGGCGACCGCGTATTCGATGATCCTGTCGGCGAAAGCGTGGCGGGCTCGATCGAGGGCGTTCCGCTCGAGTCGCCCCTTGATGTCGGCCCGGAGCGCCTCGACGTCGGCGAAGTCACCGAGCGTCCCGATGAAGTCCTCATCGAGCTCGGGCAGAACCTTCTCCCGAAGTTCGCGCAGCTCGACCCCGAAGTGGGCCTGCTTCCCGGCCAGCTCGGTCTCCGGGTAGTCATCGGGGAAGGTGATGTCGAACTCGGTCGTGCCGCCGATCTCAAGGCCGACGAGGTTGGCCTCGAAGCCCGGGATGAGCCGCTCCTGCCCGAGGATCAGTGGCATCCGCTCGGACGATCCACCCTCGAACGGCTCGCCGTCGCGGGTCCCGACGAACGAGATCACCGCGTAGTCGCCATCCTGCGCGCCCCGGCCCTCGACGGCGGAGAGCGTCGCATTCTGGTCACGCAGCTCCTCGAGGACCTGACTGACCTTGGCGTCATCGATCGCGTCGATCTCGGGGCTGAAGTTGAAGTGCTTGTAGTCGCCGAGGACCACGTCGGGGCGGACCTGGACTGTCGCCTTGAAGATCAGCGGCATACCTTCCTCGGCCTGGACGATGTCCACATCGGCATTGGTCAGCGGGACGATGTCCTCCTGGACGAGAGCTTCGCGGTAGGCGGCTTCGATGGTGTGCTCGACCGCGTCATCGAGGATGGCGCCCGGACCTAGGTGCCGCTCCAGGACGGCGCGCGGCGCCTTGCCCGGGCGGAAGCCTGGGACGCGCGTGCGCTTGGCCAGATGCCGGACGGCTTCGTCCATGGAGCGCGACAGACGCTCGGGCGGAAGCTCGATCTCGAGCACGACAGTGGACTTGGGGGCTGGGGTCTTGGTGATCTGCATCGCCCGGGCAGTATACGGGGGGAGCAGGGGCGAGGCCGGCTGAGGGCCCCACCTGGTAGGCGAGAGAGGGATCGAACCTCCACGCCGCTTTCGCGGCACCGGCTCCTAAGGCCGGCGCGTCTGCCATTCCGCCACTCGCCCGCCGCGAAGTCTAGCGCGGGCGACCGGGCTGGCCGAGGGTCAGCCGCGGGACGGGCCCTCGGTATCGTGGTCGACCGTCGGCGCCGCGTCGCCCCTGGCGTTCGTCGTCCGTCCCCGAATCTGTGCTAGGCGCGCCTGGAACCCTTCGTCGTCGGTGCGGAAGAGCCACTTCGTCGCGGCCTTCGTCGCCCCTGACAACAACGGCCGCGCCACGGTCAGGAACAGGAGCGTGCGCGTCTGCGCACGATCCCGGGACCGCTGCTGCGCGTACGCCGCGAAGTCACGTTCAAGGAGGCCGCGCACCTTGGCGCCGTCGTCGCCCATCGAGCGGAGTGACTTCTCGATCTCCTCCGGGAGCATCGACTCCGGCAGCGGCTCGGGCGCCCCGAAGACGGCCCTCTTCCCACGCCGAAGGATGCGCCGCGGTCCGCCGAGGACGACGAACGCGGTGCCACCGACGACGGCCGCGGCCTTGCCCGGGCTGCGTCGGATCTTGGCGGGCACATCCACCGCGGTGCGAGCCGAGGCCTCAAGGACCTCGAGTTCCTCGCCCAGCGCGGCGCGAGCCGCTAGGACCCGATCCCGGGCGGCATCCGTTTCTGTAGCCACTCGAGCGTCTCCTTGCCGGTTTCGATGGACTGGACTGGGGTGAACCTGTTCTTGAGTGCCTCGACGTCGATGCCGCTCCGCGACACGTCAAGGCCCATCAGCGCCATCCAGGCAAGGTAGGCGACGGTGATCCCGATGCCTGCGCCGACCTGTGGGCTGAAGGTGATGGCCGTGAACGCCCCGAGCGCCACGCCCAGGACGGTCAGCCCGGCGATCGCGACGAATCGGCCGCCCCCCGACCCGCTCATCCGGAATGCGACGACCACGCCCACGATCAGGCCGATCGCTCCGACCAGGATCATGCCGACCACCAGTGGGCGAACGCCGGGATCCAGCGCGACCGACATCCGTTCGCCGATGGTCACGTACAGCTGGTTGAGGAGATCCAGCCCGAGAACGACCCCGATGACGATCGCGATGACGATCGCCACGGCGAGCGCCCCGCCGATCCGGCGAGCCGAGATGCCCAGGGCGAGGAGCACGGCTGCCATCGCAACCGACAGGAACAATTCGACTCCGTTGACGACGCCCCAGCCCATCGATCCGAGTAGCCACTCCCCAAGCGACAGTGAGATCCCGATGACCAGCAGGAAGACCGCGAAGATGACGAGGAGCAATGCGAGCGCCCCGGCGGCGGCGATCCGGCCGATCTCGCCCGCGATCGCCCCCACCTCGGCCTTCGCCAGGTCGATGTGGGCCAGCACGAGGGCCATCGCAGCGTTGCGGGTCGTACCGATCTGGGCGCGAAGGCCTGGCGGCGGGCGACGCGGGCCGCGTGGCGGCACCGACCCGGCTCCGGAGGGCGGGACGGGTCCAGCTTCCGGTGGCGGCGTGCTGGGCGGCGGCACCGACGCGGAGCCGGTCGGCGGTGGCGGCGGCGGGTCCTGCTTCGAATCGTCCAGGATCGTGCTCCGGATGGCAGATTGTGCTCAGCGATGATACCAGCGCACGAGTGCCATCCAGCCGCCCACGAGTGACGCTACGCTGGCCGAGATGCCCACGTCCGAACCGCGTCGCCTTCTCACTGCCGAACTCCTGAGCATCGGCACCGAGCTCACGGTCGGTGAAACCCGCGACACGAATGCAGGCGAAGTGGCGCGAGCGCTGACCGAGGCGGGCGTCCGCGTGGGGCGAATCACCGCTCTGCCGGACGATCTCCCGGTCGTGACCGATGCCTTCGCGGCCAGTCTGGCACGGAGCGATCTCGTCATCTCCACGGGCGGCCTCGGACCGACACCGGACGACCTGACGCGCGAAGCGATCGCCGCGACCTGTGGCGAGACGGTCGAGATCGATCCCGCGATCGAGGCGTGGCTGCGCGAGCTGTGGCGTCGTCGCGACATGCCGTTCCCGGAACTCAATCTCAAACAGGCATGGCGCATCCCGTCTTCGGACGCTCTCCCGAACCCAAACGGCACGGCGCCTGGCTGGTTCGTGACGCGTCCGGACGGCCGAGTGATCGTGGCACTGCCCGGGCCGCCGCGCGAGATGCGTCCGATGTGGACCGATGAGGTTTTGCCCCGACTCCGTGGCAGAGGGCTTGGAGCGGCGGTGGCTTCGCGGACGTACCGGCTGGCCGGGATCGGCGAATCGCACGTCGCCGAGTTGCTCGGCGAGTCTCTCCTGCGCGCGACGAATCCAGTCGTCGCCACCTACGCACGGGTCGAGGCGGTGGACGTCCGCATCTCCGCGGTGGCGGATGGCGGGGCTTCGGCCGAGGACCTCGTCGAGACCGCCGCGACGGAGGTCCTCGGGCATGTCGGGCGATACGTGTGGGCGACCGGCGACACGACCTGGAGTCAGGCGATCGGAGCTCGCCTCACGCACCTGGGCTGGACGATGGCCATCGTCGAGATCGGCACGGGTGGCAGCCTCAACGCGCTCGTCGGAGACACGCCGTGGGTGCGCTTCGACGAGTCGATCCACCCGGAGGCGCCAGCGGCCTCGGCCCACGGTCCGGCACCCGACACGGACGCCGAAGACGAGACCGACGACCTCGAACGCTTTGCCACGCGGGCGCGCCAGCTCGGCGGGGCGGAGGTCGGGCTGGCGGTTCGCGCTCGCCCGAGGACGAGCGACACTGCCGTCTGGATCGCCATCTCGACTCCGCACGGCGCGCGTCGAATCCGACGAAGCGTGTTCCTGACCGGCCCGATGGGGATGTCGAGGGTCGCATTGACGGCCGCCGCGGCCCTGCTCGAGGTGCTGCGCGAGGACGGACCGGCCCCGTAGCGACCAGGTCCATGACGGGTCAGCGGCGGGATTCGGCGACCAGACCGTCGATGTCGGTGACGACGATCCCCTCCCGACCGAGGCGGACCAGACCGGTGTCGCTGAACTGGCCGAGCAACTTGTTCACGCTCTGACGGGTGCAGCCGACCATCGATGCGAGTTCCGCCTGGGTCAGACTCGCCCGTAGGCGGACCGTGCCGTCGTGGTCGGCGGGCCCGGACTCGGCCGCAAGTCGGATCAGTCGGGCCGCGAGTCGACCGGTGATGTCGAGGAAGTGAAGCTCCTCGACGTGGGTCGTCAGCCGACGGAGTTCTCGGGCAAGCGATGCGAGAAGGGCGTCGCGGACGACCGGTTCCGTTGCGACGAGGTCCAGGAACGAGTCCCGCGGCAGGACGACAGTCTCCGTTGCGACCAGGGCCGCCGCCGTCGCCGATCGTGGCGCCCCGTCGAGCAGCGCGAGTTCGCCGAAGACGTCGCCATCGTGGAGTGTCGTCAGGATGGCCTCCTCGCCGGACTCGGAAGGCACGGCGATCTTCACCTCGCCGCTGACGATGACGAACAACGCATCGCCCGGGTCGCCCGCATGGAAGATGACTTCGCCACGGCGGAACCGCCTCGTCCGCGTGCTGGCGGCGACCCGTTCGAGGGCGGCCATATCGAGGCCCGAGAAGAACGGGATCCGGGCAAGGGACGCGACCAGTGGGCGGCCGGTGAGCATCTCCGCGCATCCTACGCCCTCGTCACCGTGGCGCCAGTCCGTTGCGCGGAGGCACGTCGTGTCCGTGGACCGACATGGGCGGGGTCGCCTGGTGGCTGCACGCCGGAGCGCCGAGCCCTACCATCTGCGGGCGATGACCGTCGACATCCCGCGCCGACTCCGATTGACCGTGCTCGGTTGCAGCACAGCGGCCCCCCATCCGGCCTCGCCGGCGTCCGGCTACCTCGTCACCTGGGGCACGACCTCCATCCTGCTGGACGCCGGCCAGGGGGTCGCCAGCCGCCTTGCCCGCGAGATCGACCCACGCAGCCTTGCCGGCGTGGTCGTCGGCCACATGCATGCCGACCACTACATCGACCTCGCAGCACTGCGCTACCTGTTCCCGTGGGGCTCGACGGCCGAGACGCGATTGCCGATCCACCTTCCGCCCGGTGGCCGTGACCGACTGACGACTCTGGCCGCGGCCATCTCCGAGCGAGCGGGTTTCTTCGATGCCGCCTTCGACGTGGCCGAATACGATGCGAATGTGGCGTTGAAGGTGGGGCCGCTGATCATCCGGTTCCAGCGACGGCAGCACTACGTGCCCGCCTGGTCCGTGGCGATCGAGACGCCCGACGGTCAGCGCCTCGTCTACACCGGGGACACCGGGCCGGACGACGAGGCGGTCGACTTCGCGCGCGGCGCCGACCTTCTGCTGGTCGAGGCCGCGCTGAGATCCGCCGCGAACGACGATCCTGTCCGCGGCCATCTCACCGTGGAGGAGGCGATCGATCTTGCGCGTCGCGCCGGCGCGCGTGCGACATTGATCGTCCATTTCGATCCAGACCGCCAGACCGAGATCGGCGCGCTGTGCGAAGCGGCCGGTCCGTGGATCCGCCCCGCTTACGCGGGTCTGACCCTGTCCCTCATCCCGACGACGGGAGATGAAGCGGTCCTCGCCCCCTGACCGCTCGCGGTCTGCGCGACGACGCCTCGTCCGCGGACTCGGCCGCCTCCCGGAACCGGACCTGGTCCGACGGGACCCTCGTGAGCTCGGCGGCAGTAAGACCTGCCAGGTCGATCCGGTCGACGTGCGGGAGCGTGGCCCAGGCCGGGACCGTGCCGGGCCGATTCGTTGCGATGACGACCAGCGGCCGGGCCGCCGCAGCCCTGACGATGAGCTTCAGGAATCCGACGCTTGATGTGTCGATCCAGTGGACGTCATCGAGGACCACCACGCGCGGCCCATCGGTCTCGAGGAGCCTCTCCACATAGGCCGTGCCGACTTCGCCGAGGATCACCGCCGTCTCGGCGGGGTCAGCCGGGACGTGTGCGGACTCCGCCTTCCAGCCGTCGAACGCTGCCGTTCGCGCGATGGCGGCGATGGCGCCACCGAATCGGCGGATCATCGCCGGCTCGGCTTCGGGCTCGAACAGCAATCGACGGGCGAAGCTTCCGGAATCGACGCCGTGCTCGTCGGCGATGGCCTGCGCGAACAGGCGCGCGAAGCGGTATGGCTCGCCCCCGCCGTACGACAAACTCTCCGTCCAGGCCCAGGCGAAGCCGAGACCCCGCGCCTCGCCCTCGCGTCCGGGCGCTCAGGAAATGGTAAGCACCGGCTGGGCCACGGCACGCGCTGCGCGGACGCTCATCCGGGCGGCAACGATCTGGGCGATCGCGGTCATGGCCGCGCCCGCCGGACCCGGTTCGCGCTGTGCGACCGCCGGGACCCCCACGTCGCCACCCTGGCGCACGGTGATATCGAGCGGGATGCCGCCGAGGTACTCGAGACCGTGCTCGGCGGCGAACCGCTCCCCGCCACCACGACCGAAGATCTCGGTCAGCTCGCCGCAGTGCGGACAGACGAACGCGGTCATGTTCTCGACCAGGCCGATGACCGGCACGCTCATCCGATTGAACATCGCGAGGGCCTTGCCGACATCCGCCAGGGCAACCGCCTGCGGCGTCGTCACGAGCACGGCTCCGGAGATGGGGACGGCCTGGGCCAACGTCAGCTGGGCGTCCGAGGTCCCCGGCGGCAGGTCGATGACGAGGTAGTCGAGCTCGCCCCAATCGACGTCGCGCAGGAATTGCTGGATGGCGCCACCGACGAGTGGCCCGCGCCAAACGATCGGCTGGCCCTCCGGCACGAAGAACTGGATCGAGATGGCCTTGACGCCGTAGCGCTCGAGCGGCGCGATCTTGTTGTTCTCGCTCGCCTTCGGCTGGCCTTCGAGACCGAGCATCAGTGGGATGTTGGGCCCGGTGATGTCGGCGTCGAGCAACCCGACCGAGGCACCGGCCTGGGCGAGCGCGACCGCAAGGTTGACGCTGACCGTGCTCTTGCCGACGCCGCCCTTGCCGGACGCGACCGCGATGATGTTCTTGACACCCGGGACGAGTTGCTCAGCCTGGCGCGGCTGCGAGCGGCGGACCATCGCGCCCCAGGTGATGACGACGTCGGTCGCCCCGATCGCGCCGAGGGCGGCGTTCGTCGTTCGCTCGATCTCGTCCTTGAGCGGGCACGCCGGCGTCGTGAGCTCGATCGTCATGGACAGCGACGAGCCATCGATGACCACGTTCTTGACCATGTCGAGCGTCACCAGGTCGCGCCCGAGTTCGGGTTCCTGGACCGTACGCATCGCGTCGATCACGGCGTCATGGGTAAGGATGGGCATCGTCGGTCGGGTCCCTTCCGGTCAGGGCGATCTGAAGTGGTTCTGACGGTGGACGCGTCGATATCGTACCCGCTCTCGTGGAAGTGGGGATCGTGTCGTCGCAGGTGCGGCGAAAACGACGGATTCCCTCGTCGGGTTCGCGGTTCTGTCACGAATTTCGTGGCCGCGACAGGATGAGCCAGCGAGGTTCGTGTCCTTGACACTCGTTACTGCCCGACCATATCCTCGACCTCGCCCGGTTCGCATGTCCGTGCGTAACCCATGTCCCCCGCAGGAGTGCCAATCCAGGTGTCCACGGTCGACGTCAAACTCGTGGATGTGGTCAAGAAGTTCGGTGAGGCGGTCGCCGTCGATCACATCGACCTCGAGGTCGTGGATGGGGAGTTCTTCAGCCTGCTTGGCCCGTCGGGCTGCGGGAAGACGACGACATTGCGGATGATCGGCGGTTTCGAGGCGCCGACCTCCGGTCTCATCGAGCTCCAGGGACAGGACGTGACCTGGCTGCCGCCGTACAAGCGCAATGTCAACACCGTCTTCCAGAACTACGCGCTCTTCCCGCACTTGACGATCTTCGAGAACGTCGCGTTCGGCTTGCGCCGCAAGGGTGCCAAGGACGCCGAGGTGAAGAGCCGCGTCAAGGAGATGCTGACACTCGTCGAGTTGCCGGGATTCGAAGGACGGAAGCCGAACCAGATTTCCGGCGGGCAGGCGCAGCGCGTCGCGCTCGCCAGGGCTCTCATCAACAAGCCAGCCGTCCTCCTCCTCGACGAGCCCCTCGGCGCCCTCGACCTCAAACTGCGCAAGCAGATGCAGGTGGAACTCAAGCGGATCCAGCAGGAGGTCGGGATCACGTTCATCTACGTGACCCATGACCAGGAGGAGGCGATGACGATGTCTGATCGGATCGCCGTCATGAACCGGGGCCGATACGAGCAGCTCGGCGAGCCCGAGGCGTTGTACGAACGGCCGAAGACGAGCTTCGTGGCGGGATTCCTCGGCGTCAGTAATCTCCTGCCGGGCGCCGTCGAAGGCAATGTCGACGGATACTCAGCAGTTCGTCTGGCCGACGACACGGTAGTCCGCGCTCCTCGGGCACTCGTTGGCGACGATGCCCGGGTGCAGGTGGGAGTGCGGCCCGAGAAGATCCGTCTCCATGAGCTGACAACCGACATCCCGTCGGGCCACAACCACCTCGCCGGCGTGGTCCGAGACGCGAGCTACCTGGGCGTCAGCACGCAATACCTGATCGAAGCCCGAGGCGGCGCCAGGATCATGGTGTATGAACAGAATGTCGAGCGCGCAACGAAGGCTGAACTCTGGGCCACCGGGGAGGAGGTCCAGATGACGTGGTCTCCGGACCATACATTCGTCGTCCACGGCGACGGAGCAGGCGCGACGCAAGTCGAGACGGCGTGACCGTGGGCGACCTTTCGATCGGAGGATTCCCGTGAACGAGCGTCGAGACGTAGATGGAAGGCGCCTGTCGCGCCGGGCATTCGTCCAGGGCACGGCAATGGCAGGCTTTGCCGCGTTCCTGGCAGCCTGCACGGGGACGAGATCGAGCGTCGGCCCAAGCGCCGGCAGCGTGACCGCGGCTCCGAGCTCCGTGGCTGCCGGATCAATCGCGCCGTCGGCGGCCGCGAGCGTCGCTCCTTCGTACACACCGACCCCGAAGAACATCACGGGCCCGCTCAAGTTCGCGAACTGGCCAGGCTATATCGACCAGGCGACTGCGGCCGATACCACCACCGGGGTGCTCCCCGCGGGATCCTCCAAGACCCTCGTCACGTTCGAGAAGAAGAACGGAGTGAAAGTCGACTACGTCGAGAAGATCAACGACAACCAGACCTTCTTCGAGACGATCCGGCCGGCACTCGCCACGAGCCTGCCCACCGGCTGGGATCTTATCGTCATGACCGACTGGATGGCTGCCAAGATCATCACCAAAGGCTGGGCTGAGCGCATCGACCCGGAAAACGTCCCGAACTGTGTCAACAACCTTCGAGATCCGCTGCGGAACCAGACGTGGGACCCGAACAACGAGTACCACTTCCCCTGGCAGTCGGGCATGACCGGCATCGGGTGCAACACCAAGACGCTCACGGAGAACAAGATCCCGATTCCGACCAAGCTGTCCGACCTCTGGAACATGCCACCGGACAAGGTCACATTCCTGACCGAATCCCGCGACACGTTCGGCCTCGGCCTGCTCAAGCTCGGGATCGATCCGAACCCGGCGACCGTGACCGATGCGGACCTCCAGAAGGTGTCAGACGACATGCAGCCCCTGGTCGATAAGGGCCTGCGGTTCATCGGCAACGAGTACATCCAGGACTTCGCCGCCAAGAAGGTCTGGGCTGCGTTCGTCTGGTCGGGCGATCTCGCCAACTCGGGGAGCAAGGACGACAAGTTCATCTTCCCCGACGAGGGCACGATGATCTGGACGGACAATATGCTCATCCCGAAGGGCGCCGCGAACAAGTACACGGCAGAGCTGTTGATGGACTACGTGTACGACCCGGCCATCGCCGCGCAGATCGCGGACTACGTCAACTACGTCACACCGGTGAAGGGCGCTGACATCGCGATCAAGGCCATCGACCCAGGGGCGGCGTCCAACCCCCTCATCTTTCCGCCGGCCGATGTCGTTGCCAAGGCCCACAACTTCCAATTCCTCCCCGATGAGCTGGAAGTGAAGCTGAACGCGCTCTTCGCGAAGCTGTCGGGCAACTGAGACTTCGGGTGATCCGACGATGACTGCGCCGGCGGCTCAGGCATCGGCGCGACCGGGTCCTGGGCTTCGGGGGCGGCTCGGTAAGGCGCTGCCCTACCTACTGCTCGCTCCGGGGTTGTTCTGGCTGGCGGTCTTCTACGTCCTGCCGGCCATCCAGATGTTCACTTACTCGATCTCGACCGGCTCGGTCGAAACCGGCTACACGATCGACCTGTCGGGGCACGCCTACGTCACGGCCCTGACCGAGTTCAGCAAGCAGTTCATCAACTCGATCCTGTACGGCGGGATCGCAACCATCCTGACCCTGATCATCGGCTTCCCGGTCGCCTACACGATCGCGTTTCGGGGAGGTCGCTACAAGAACCTCATCCTGTTCCTGGTCATCGCGCCGTTCTTCACCAGCTTCCTGATCCGGACGATCAGCTGGAAGATCCTGCTCGGTGACGAAGGGCCCATCTTCGGGTTCCTCAAGCACGGCCTCGGCGTCCTCCCCGGAACGTTCAGCATCCTCGGGACGCCGGTCGCCCAGGTGTTCGGGATCACCTACAACTTCCTGCCGTTCATGATCCTGCCGCTCTACGTCGCGCTCGAGAAGATCGATCCGCGGCTCATCGAGGCAGGCGGCGACCTGTTCGCCAGTCCGGCGGCGACGTTCCGGCGGGTGACCCTGCCGCTGGCATTGCCCGGCGTCTTCGCCGGGACGCTGCTCACCTTCATCCCGGCGATGGGCGATTACATCAATGCCGAACTGCTCGGCAATCCGAGCACCCGGATGATCGGCAACGTGATTCAGAATCGCCTGCTCGTCCAGAACGATTACCCGGTCGGCTCAGCTTTGTCGTTCATCCTGATGGCGGGGATCCTCATCGCGGTCGCCGTTTATGCCCGGCTCCTCGGCACCGAACAGTTGACCGGCTGATGGGAACCACGGAAGCACCGCCGACAACAGCGATGCGACAGGCTCATCGCGGGACGGTCCTGCAGCGGGTGACTCCGCACCTGCTCCCGTTGTTCACCTTCCTCGCGATCGTCTACCTGATGATCCCGATCGCGGTGATGATCATCTTTTCGTTCAATGACCCGGTCGGGAAGTTCAACTACGAGTGGCATGAGTTCTCGCTCAACGGCTGGCTCCACCCGTTCGACTGGCCTGGGCTCCCTGAGTCGGTCGCCACCAGCCTCGAGGTCGCCGTCCTGTCGACAATCGTCGCCACGATCATGGGGACGATGATCGGTCTCTCCCTCACACGCTACAAGTATCGAGGTCGCGGGGCACTCAACGGGATCATCTTCCTGCCGATGGCCACCCCGGAGATCGTCCTCGGCGCCAGCATGCTGACCTTGTTCGTCGCGACCGCGCTGCCACCCCTCGATGGCAACGTCCCGACGCTCTATCCGACCGGGTTCACCACGATCCTGATCGCACACATCCTGTTCAACATCAGCTTCGTCGTGGTCACCGTCAAGGCCCGCCTCGCAGGCTTCGATCGCAACCTCGAAGAGGCCGCGATGGATCTCGGCGCGAACGAGATCAGCACGTTCTGGAGGATCACGTTCCCGCTCATCCTGCCAGGCGTCCTGGCGGCGGCATTGCTCGCGTTCAGCCTCTCGATCGATGACTTCGTGATCACCAACTTCGTGTCCGGCACGACGAATACGTTCCCGATCTGGATCTACGGCGTCATCCGCAATGCCCTGCCTGTCCAGATCAACGTCATCGGGTCGATGATCTTCATCGGTGCCGTCGCCCTTGTCGGACTGAGCTCCTATCGCTCGGGACGCGCCGCGCGCATCCGCTGAATCTGGAGGTCCCCAACATGCTCGATGCGGTGGCCAGCGCTGCGACCTCTCCCCTGCCCGACCATTCCGTCGTCCCAGCTGTCTGGAGCCGGATCACCAACCTCGACGTGGACCGCGGCGAGGGATCGTGGCTCGTCACCCGTGACGGCACCCGCTACCTCGACTACTCGTCGGGGATCGGCGTGACCAATACCGGTCACGCCCACCCGCGCGTTGCGGCTGCGATCGCAGCCCAGGCGGCCAAGCTGATCCACTCCCAGCAGAACATCACCTATCACGAGCCCGGACTGCGGCTCTACGACCGGCTCCGCACCGTCCTGCCCGGGGGTCCGTGGCAGGCGTTTCTCGCCAATTCGGGCGCGGAGGCGGTCGAGGCCTCGGTCAAGCTGGCGCGCGTCGCGACCGGTCGTCCCGCGATCCTGGCGTTCCGCTACGGCTACCACGGTCGGACGGCGCAGACGATGGCGCTGACGACGGCCAAGGACGTCTACCGGGGCTCGTTCGAGCCACTCCCGGGATCGGTCTATCACACGGCGTATCCGTACTGCTACCGAGCCGCCGGCGGCGCCCACTCGCCCGACTCCTGCACGTGCGATTGGGAGGAGCAGCTCGACCTGACCTTCCACCAGTTCATCTACCCGGACCAGGTCGCCGGCGTGATCATCGAACCTGTCCTCGGCGAGGGCGGTTACGTCGTCCCGCCGCCAGGATTCCTGCCGCGGCTGCGCGAGATCACCCGCCAGCACGGGATCCTGCTCATCGCCGACGAGGTCCAGACGGGCTTCGGGCGGACCGGCGAGATGTTCGCGGTCCAGCACTGGGACGTCGAGCCGGACATCCTGGTCATGGCAAAGGGCATCGCCTCCGGGCTGCCTCTCTCCGGCATCCTGGCACGTGCCGATCTGATGGCGGCGTGGAAGCCCGGCACGCATGGTGGCACGTACGGCGGCAACGTCGTGTCGTGCGCGGCGGCGAATGCGACCCTCGACGTCATCGAGGATGAGGGGCTGGTGGCGAACGCTCGGGAGCGCGGCGACCAGTTCCTGGCGGGCCTGCGGACGCTTGCGGGGCGTCACCCGGCGATCGGCGACGCGCGCGGTCTCGGGCTCATGGTCGCGATCGAACTGGTCAAGCCCGGGGTCGGCGATGGCCGTGTGCCGGACCCAGACCTGACGAAACGGATCCAGGCCGAGGCGCTGGCACGGAGACTGATCGTCCTGACCGCAGGCACGTATGTCAATGTCGTTCGGATCATCCCGCCGCTGGTGACGACGGCGACCGAAGTCGACCTGGCACTGTCCATCCTCGACGACAGCTTGGCGGCAGCCGGCGCGTAGCTTCCATGGACGACGAGCAGGGCGCCGACGCAGCGCGTGCTCGCGTCGCCGCCATGCTCGAAACGCTGTCCCGGATCGACCTGCAGGTCGTGGTCGTGGCCAAGCCGGACCAGACCCGTCTGGCGGCGCGCGACCGAGCCACCGAGGCCGCGATCCTCGCAGGGCGCAGCGCCCTGCTCTATGAGACGACCGCTGCGGTCCGCGAGGCTGTGCTGCGGATGTTCGCGCATGCCGGCTTCAGTGGGACATGGGCGGTCACGGACATGGCCGTCTCGGTCACCCGAGCCGATGACCGAGTCGCCGCCGCGGCAGCGTTCGAGGAGGCGGCCATTGCCGCCGTCGTCGAGGACCTCGTTGACACGACGACCCTCGCGATCCTGCGCTCGAGCGCCAGGGAGTTGACCAGCCTCACCGGCATGCCGACGCCTGGATCGCTGTCGGCGTTCGCGACCCCTGCCACCGGCTCCGTCCGGGGGCCCGCCGAGGTCGCCGTGATGGTCGCCTACACGGTCCTGTGTGTCGTTCTCGCGGTCTTCGGCGGGGTGGGTCTCGGCCTGCTCGCACTCGCGATCGGTCTCGCGAAGGCGGCGGCGTTGACTCGGCGCCGGCGCGGGCCCGAGGCGTAGCGACCGGATCGATGCCTCCGGGGACTCGAACTATCCTCGCGATCGCCGGCTCGATCCTGGTCAAGGCGGCCCGCCTGGCGATCACCACGCCGAGCGACAGGGGGCTGTAAGGAGCCCTCGTTGGCTCCGTCCTGCGCTACCCTTTGCCGCCAGGCAACGAGATGGGCAGGCTGGATGATCCTTCCCAAGATCCGCGATCCGCGATTCGTCACGGTTCGTCGCGGCGGGAGTCTCCGAGACGACGACCACCGGCTTCTCGCGATCTGGGCGGCTGATTGCGCGGAGCACACGCTGCACCATTTCGAGGAAGCCCGGCCGAAGGACGACCGTCCGCGCCGGGCGATCGACCTCGGGCGTGCCTGGGCGCGAGCTGAGATCACCTGGGCAGAGGCGCGCACGGCCGCCGGTCATGCCAACGCGGCGGCCCGAAGCCTGACCGGAGCAGCACGCCATGCTGCGTATGCAGCCGGTCAGGCCGCGGCAGTGGGCCACGTTGCGGCGCACGAGCTGGGTGCCGCGGCCTATGCGATCAGGGCCGCGCAGGCGGCAGCGTGGGAAGACAAGCGCTCGGAGGCTGGCCGACTGGAGTGCCGGTGGCAGCACGCCCGACTCCCCGACGAGGTCCGCGATCTCGTCCTCGACGATCAGCGGTTGCGCAACGAGTTGTGCTGGTTCGTGTTCGACTGCTGACGCGGCTCAGCCGGATGCGGGCTCCTCGCCCTCGAGTGCACGCACGACCCCATCGTGGAGGATGCCGTTCGTCGCGACTGCCGAGCCGTTGTGCACCGACCGAGTCCCGCGGATATCGGTCATCCGACCGCCCGCCTCCTCCACGACGATCGACGGGGCGGCCAGGTCCCAGCTATTGGGCCCGACCTCGACCATGACCTCCGCGGCCCCCTCGGCGACGAGGGCGTAGCCCCAGAAGTCGCCGAAACCGCGGTCGCGCCAGGCCGAGCGGACCAGCGCCTCGAAGCCCGGCGCCGCACCGCTCGCCTCGATCTCGAGGGGCGACGAGTACAGGATCTGCGCGTCGGCGATGACCCCGACCCCGGACACATGGATGTGCCGCGGGACGCCCGCGCCAGGCCCGACCGATCCGACCGCCCACGACCCACCGCCGCGGGTCGCGTACCAGCGCTCGCCGAGCGCAGGCGCGCTCATCACCCCGACAGCCATCTCGCCGTCCTCCTCGACCGCGAGCAACGTGCCGAAGAGCGGGACGCCGCGCATGAAGTTGTGCGTGCCGTCGATCGGGTCGATGAACCAGCGGACCGTTCCCGCGCCGGCCTCGGTGCCGTACTCCTCGCCGACGAGGCCGTGGTCCGGGTAAGCCTCCCCGATCAGGGCGCGGATGCGACGCTCGATGGCCGTGTCCGCTTGGGTCACGAAGGTCCGGTCGGGCTTCGTCTCGATCACCAGGTCGCGCCGGAAGTGTTCGAGCGCCAGCGCATCGGCCTCATCTGCACAGGTCAGGGCGAACGCCAGCCATTCGTCATGGCGAGACTCGGTCACGACCTGATCCTCGCGCCGCCCGGGTCGTACAGCGGTTCACGGGCGACCTCGAAACCGATCCATTCGCCGAAGACCTCGACCTCGCCACGGCTGCCGATCGCCGCGGTCGGTGGCAGGTACGCGTACGCGATGGAGCGTTCGACCGCGAACCCGTAGCCGCCCGTCGTCACCCGGCCGACGATCTCGCCGTCGAGGCGGACGGGCTCGTTGCCGAGGCAGACCGAGCGCGGATCGCCGAGCACGAGACAGCGCAATCGCTTGCGCGGACCGGCCGCCTTCGCCACGACGAGCGCGTCACGTCCGATGAAATCCACGCCCTTGTCGAGCGCGACCGCGAAACCCAGCCCGGCCTCGAACGGTGTCTCGTCCGGGGTGATGTCGCTCGACCAGACGCGATAGCCCTTCTCGATTCGCAGCGCGTCGATCGCCCGGTACCCACCGGCGACCAAGCCGTGCGGCCGGCCCGCGTCCCACAGCGTCCGCCACAGCGCGACGCCGAACTCCGTGTGCGCATACAGCTCCCAGCCGAGCTCCCCGACGTACGTGACGCGCAATGCATACACGGGCACGGAACCGACGGTGATGGCGCGCGCGGTGAGGAACGGGAAGCCGGCATCCGACACGTCGTCGCGCGTGATCGAGCCCACGATGTCGCGCGCCCGCGGTCCCCACAGCGCGAAGCAGACGCGGCCCGATGTGATGTCGTTGACCAGCACGCTGCCATGCCCCGGCAGGTGGCGGCGCAGCCACGACACGTCGTGCTGCCCGAACGCGGTGCCGGTGATGAACAGGTAGCGATCAGCAGCGACCCGGGTGACCGTCACGTCGCACTCGATCCCGCCGCGGCGGTTCAGGAGTTGTGTATAGACGATCCGACCGACCGGCACGTCGACGTCGTTGCCGCACATCGACTGGAGGAACGCGACGGCGCCCGGCCCGACGATCTCGATCTTCGCGAACGACGTCTCGTCGAAGAGGCCGGCCGCACGCCGCGTTGCCAGCGCCTCGGCGCCGATCGCCGGCGACCAGATCTCGCCCGCCCAGCCGCGCGGTCGAAGCGCTTCGTCGCCGTCGGCGGCGTTCGAGTCGAACCAGTTCGGGCGCTCCCAGCCGGACTTCTCGCCGAACGATGCCCCGAGCTCGGCGAGGATCGGATACGTCGGTGCCATCCGCAGCGGGCGGCCGGCGTGGCGTTCCTCGTTCGGGTAGTGGATGTCGTAATAGGTCGCGTAGTTCTCGATCGATCGCGCAAGTGTGTAGCCCTGGCTTCGATAGGGCGGTCCGAACCGGCGGATGTCCATCTTCCACAAGTCGAGCTCCGGCTCGCCGTCGACGATCCACGACGCCACCTGGCGCCCGATGCCTCCCGCTCCCGCGATGCCATGGGCCGAGAACCCGGCAGCCAAGAAGAACCCGCCGACCTCCGACTCACCGAGGATGAACTCGTTGTCCGGGGTGAACCCTTCCGGGCCATTGATCACCCGGTTGACGCCCGCGTCGGCCATCGCCGGGACGCGCCGGATCGCACCCTCCATGATCGACTGGAAGCGCTCCATGTCGGGCGCGAGGAGTCTGCCGTTGAAGTCGGGCGGGACGCCGTCGAGCGACCACGGCGCCGGATCGCGTTCGTAGCCGCCCATGCACAGCCCGCCGACCTCCTCGCGGAAATAGACCAGGTTGTCGGGGTCGCGGAGCTGTGGCAGACCCGGGTGGACGCCCTTCATCGGCTCGGTGAACAGGTACTGGTGGGCCATCGGGATGATCGGCACGGTCACGCCGGCCAGTCGGCCGATCTCCGGGGCGAACATGCCGCCGGCGTTGACCACGACATCGGCGCGGATCTCGGTCCGTTCACCTTTGTGTTCGACGGTCACGCCCGTCACCCGGCCGCCGTCCGTGCCGATGGCCACGACGCGGGTCTGGGTGCGGATCTGTGCGCCGCGCTGGCGGGCACCTGCCGCCAGCGCGTTGGCGAGCCCGGACGGATCGAGCCAGCCGTCGGTCGGCAGCCAGAGCGCGCCGAGGACGCCGTCGGTCGACATCAGCGGGAAGCGGTCCTGTGCCTCCGTCGCCGTGATGAGGTCGAGCGGCAGGCCGAAGGTCTTGGCCCAGCCGGCCTGGCGACGGAGCTCCTCGAACCGTTCAGGCGTCGAGGCCAGCCGGAGCGAGCCGACCTCGTGCCAGGAGGGGTCGGTGCCGGTCTCGCCGGCGAGCCGCCGGTACAGGTCCGACCCGTACATCATCATCCTGGTGAGCGTCACGGTACCGCGCAGCTGGCCGACCAGACCGGCCGAGTGGAAGGTCGATCCCGAGGTCAATTCGGCCCGCTCGACCAGGACGATGTCAGTCCAGCCGCGCTCTGCCAGGTGGTAGGCGATGCTGGTCCCGCCGACCCCTCCGCCGATGATGACCGCCCTCGTGTGCTCCACCCTCGAAGGGTAGCGGCTGCGCTACCCTCTCGGCGTGCCACCCACGATCGACGAGGTCATCGCGGCGATCCCCGACTGGGCGGGACGTGGTGCCCTCGCAGAGCCGATCGCGGCCGGGCTGACCAACTCGAACTGGCGGGTCGCCGTGGACGGGACGGCGTTCTTCGTCCGGATCCCCGGTGCCGGGACCGAGCTGCTGTCCGTGGACCGAGCGAACGAGCTGCACAACACGTTCGCGGCGGCCGAGGCCGGCGTGGCGCCCCGGGTCGTCCACGCCATCCCCGAATGGGACGTGTTCGCGCTGGAGTGGCTCGACGCGCGGACGATGTCGAACGAGCTGCTGAGGGCGGCCGGGATGCCGGGGCGGATCGCGACGGTCCTGCGGCAGCTCCACGCCGGGCCGCGGTTCCGCGACGCCTTCGACATGTTCCGCGTCTCGGAGCGGTACCTGGCGCTGGTCGACGAACGATCGATCGCCATCCCCGCCGGCTATCGCGAACACCTGGAGATGCTGCCGCGGATCGAGGCCGCCCTCGCCGTCCATCCGCTGGCGACCGTTCCGTGCCACAACGACCTGCTCGCCGAGAACTACCTCGACGACGGGGGGCGGCTCTGGCTGGTCGACTGGGAGTACAGCGGCAACAACGACCCGACCTTCGAACTCGGCAACACCGCCCAGGAACTCGGCTACGACGACGCGCAGGTTGAGGAGCTCTGCGCCGCCTATTTCGGCGATCACTCCCCCGCCCTTCTCGCCCGGATGCGTCTCCAGATGATCATGTCCGACGTCGGCTGGACGCTCTGGGCCGCCATCCAGGCCCGCATCTCGACGATCGACTACGACTTCACGGGCTGGGCCGAGGAGCGCTGGGCACGGGCGCAGACGGCACTTGACGGGCCGGACTTCGAGTCGTGGTTAGAGGCGGTCGGCGGGACCTGACCTCGCCCTGTGTGGACTGTCACCATCAGATGCCAACGGCACGTCGCGTGACCCCAACATGAGGCTTGACCGCGCGGACCGGCGCCATCACGGTTGCTGCTCATCGCACCAGAGGGAGAGAACGTGGCGAAGCCGTCCAACGAGGAGATCGTCCGTCGCTACTACGAGACGCAGGCCGCCCACGACTACGACTCGGCCGGCGCCTTGCGCGACCCGGACTGGTTGCTGAGTGGCCCCAGTCGGGCGAGCGGGTCCGCGGCAGCGCGAACGATCGGGCGATCATGGAGAACTGGCCGGGCGGGCGGCCGAGCGATCTGTCGGTCCGAGTCGTCGGAAGCGAGGACCAGTGGGTCGCGACACCCTCGAACACGATCCACCGCGTCGTCGGTAGCGGCGACATCTGGTTCGCCGATGGGACGAGCGTCTACCCCGATGGCTCGACCTGGTTCCTCTCCGCCCTGATCCAGCTCCGAGACGGCAAGATCTATCGCGAGACGCGGTATTTCGCCCCGCCGTTCGATGCCCCAGCGTGGCGAGCTGGATGGGTCGAGCCGATGGGCTGACCCAAGGGTCATCGCCAGCCCGTGCATGACCAACCGTGACGTCGTGGACCGAGCCGATGGCGAAGGGATGCCGATCGAGCGATCCGCAGGGGCAGGTGGTGGCCACACGAACCGCGGCCGGATCCCCACGTCACAGGTCTGATCGGCTCTCTGACACCGATGTGAGACTCACCATCCTTGGCGATCCGGGCTACGCGATCGTCCCGCGCCTCCTCGGGATCGTTCCGGCCGAGGCGATCGACGCCGTGCTCGTCAGTCACGGCCATCCGGACCATGTAGCCGATCTGAATCCGCTCCTGCGCGCTCGCTACATGAGCGACATGCCGCCACCGCCACTGCCCGCGTACGCCCTTCCCGAGGCCCTGACTCCCGTCCTGGCCCTCGAGCAGATCGGGTCGCTCACGAGCACCTGCGACGTCCGAGGATTCAAGGCAGGCGAGTCGTTCAAGTTCGGTCCCTTCGCTATCGCCCACCTTCTGCTGACCCACCTGATGCCCGGGACCGATCACGAAGCCTCGCGGGTCGCCGCCAGCCGTTCCTACGACGGCTCGATCGAAATGGCGATGCCTGGATCGACCGTCGAGGTGCCGTAGGTCGTTTCGGGCAAGCGGAACGACATGATGGTCCGCGTCAACCGTCCCGAAGAACGCCCTCATCGTCGAACGCGAGCGCGATCGGACGGCCGATCTCCGTCCCGGCGAGCCAGGCCGTGATGACGCCTCGCGCGCCCAGTTCAAGGTCGTACAGGCGGACCCGGCCATCCAGCATCGACGGGTGCATACGGACCAGCCGGGCCGACCGAAGGATGCGCAGCTGTCGGGTCGTCGCGGGTCGGCTCAGCCCGATGTCGGCGGCTAGCGTCGATGGCCGACGTGGGCACACGGCCAGCAAGGCGATGATCCGGCGGCGGGTCGGGTCCGCGAGGAGTTCGATGCCGACGCCATTCCGTTTGGGCATATCGCCCGGATCATGGCGATGAGCGCTTCACCGCGGATCACCGCAGGCCAGGCGGGTCGTTCCGCATAGTTGGAACCATCGGTCAGGCGGTGTCCAGCGCACTCAGGTCGTCTTCGTCCTAGCCGCGCATCCGATCCCCGAGCGGATCGACGACGACATCGGGAGCAATCATGGCGGTAATGCGACGGTCGAAGACGTCGATCTCGAGACGGGTGCCCTCGGCCAGTGCCGCCGAAAGATACGCGTAGGCGATGGTGCGTTCGACCGTCGGGCCGAACGCGACGCTTCGCAGGCGGGCGACGACCTCGCCATCGAAGCGGACGGCTTCACCGCCATAGATGGGTTCATAGGCAGGACCTCCGATGACCACTGTCCGGAGGCGCCGGTTCGATCCGTTGGCATGCGCCGCGACGAGCGCCTCGCGCCCGATGAACGGGCCCTTTTCGAAAGGGACGAACGATCCGAGGCCGGCCTCGAACGGGGTGTCGAGCATCGTCAGGTCCGTGCCGTAGTAGCGGTAGCCCTTCTCCATGCGCAGGGAGTCGAGGGCTCGATAGCCGATGGTGTCGAGGCCGAACTCGGCGCCAGCGGCTCGAAGCCGGTCCCAGACGGCGACGGCCCAGTCGATGGGTGTCGTCAGCTCCCAGCCGAGTTCCCCCGCGTAACTGATGCGCGCGGCATGGACCGGGGCGGCGCCGACGGCGACCGGCCGCGCGCGGCGCATCGGGATGGCGTCGTTGCCGACCTCGTCGGCCGGTGCGCCCGCGGCGACCAGCACGGCCCGTGCTCTTGGCCCCCACAGTCCGATCGTCGCGAACTCGCCGGTCACGTCGCGGATCGTGACCGAGCCTTCGCCGTCCTCGAGATGCGCCCACAGCCAGGCCATCTCCGAGGCGAGATACCCGGCGCCGGTGACGACTCGGAAGCGGTCGCCCGCCAGGCGCGTGACGGTGACGTCGGCGACCATCCCGCCCCGCTCGTCGCACCACTGCGTGTAGACGACACTCCCGACCGGCTTGTCGATGTCGTTCGCGCTGATGCGCTGGAGCAGTCCGAGTGCCCCCGGACCCTCGACCGCGATCTTGCCGAACGACGACAGGTCGACGATCCCTGCGCGTTCACGCACGGCACGAGCCTCCGCGCACACGCGCGGGAACCACGGGGGTTCGACCCAACCGTAGACAGCCTGGTCGCGCCCGGCACGACGCCAACCACCGACCGGGTCGTGGTAGTCGGCTCGTTCCCAGCCGGCCTTCGTCCCGAAGACCGCGCCGGTCTCCTGTAGCCGCCCGTGCAGCGCGGACAGACGCCGCGGGCGACCGGCCAGATCCGCATCGTACGGATAGCGCAGGCGGTAGTAGTCGGAATACGTCTCGCGCGCGAGGCCGCCCGCGAAGCCCGGATCGCGGTAGGTGTCGGCAAAGCGCCACGCCCGGTAGGGTCCGATGTCAACGCCCGGGTCCCCGGTCGTGATCCAGCCGGCCATCGCGCGCCCGATCCCTCCCCCGCCCCCGAACCCGTTGAGCGACAGCCCGGCCGCGACCCAGAAGCCGCGGATCCCCGGCAACGGCCCCAGCAGCGGATTGGCGTCGGGCGTCATCGCGTCGGGGTGGCAGACGAGCTT
>Ga0075026_100000071_pt1 | contig 32267 bp, 22 predicted proteins | sample Str012_2_FD_71392 | JGI IMG/M metagenome (GOLD analysis project Ga0075026, IMG submission 71392) | Freshwater sediment microbial communities in response to fracking from Pennsylvania, USA - Straight Creek_MetaG_SC_2012 | ecosystem: Environmental > Aquatic > Freshwater > Creek > Sediment... | reverse complement strand
ATTTAACGGCTTCTTCTTTTTTACCCAGCTCTGCATTTGCATCGGCCAGTAAAGATTTTGCCCTTGCTTTTACCAATGGTTCGCTGGTGGTGAAAGACTCCAGATGTTTGATGGCATTTTTAAAATCGCCCATGGTAAGGTAGCAACTACCTGCATAATAACTGGCATTGTTAGCTGCTTTTGTACCACTGTATTTGCTGATGATCTTTAAAAAGCCAGGGTTCAGGTTGTCACCTTCCAGTGCCAGCTTAACAGAATCCTGGCGGAAAAACGCCTCTGCATAACGCATGGCTTCTACTGCTTTTTTCTCATTGGGATCAGAAATAAAATATTTATATCCAAAAAGTCCGCCACCTACTACAATGATGGCTGCAAGACCTATTAAAACCTGCTTGCTGTACTGGTTCCAGAAACCGGTTACTCTTTCAACGGTATCTTTTTCTTCCGTTACCGGAACTTGATGCTTGTCTGTCATGGTATAAGAACTGTGTTTAATTTTTATTTTATCAAATAGGAGCAATTAGCTATTAATCAACTATAAAAGGATAATCTTGATCTACATAAACATCCTTTAGCAGTTCATCATCGTTGGGCCATGGGCTTTCTTCTGCAAACTTCACCGATTCAGCAACGGTGTCTTCAATGCGTTTGTTGATGGCGTCCAGGTCGGCCTGTGTTGCAAACTTATTTTTAAGAATGGTGGCTTGTACCTGCAGGATGGGGTCACGCTGTTTGTATTCTTCCACTTCTTCTTTGGTGCGGTATTTCTGCGGGTCGGAAATAGAGTGGCCTTTGTAACGGTAGGTTTTAATCTCCAGCAAAGTGGGTCCGCCGCCTTCGCGTCCTCTCTTCACGGCGCGTGACATGGCTTCGTGTACGGCTTCGCAGCTCATACCATCAACAGAATCGGCCGGCATTTCAAATGCATCAGCCAGTTTATAAATATCGTGTACGTTGGAAGTACGCTCTACCGAGGTACCCATTGCATAGTTGTTGTTTTCGCAAATAAAAATGACTGGTAGCTTCCAGGTCATGGCAATATTGAATACCTCATTCACCATACCCTGGCGGGCGGCGCCATCTCCAAAAAAGGTGAGGCTTACATTATCGGTACCCTTGTATTTTTCAGCAAAAGCAAGACCGGCACCGGTACCTATTTGTGCGCCCACAATGCCATGGCCACCAAAAAAGGCCACGTCTTTTCCAAAAAAGTGCATGCTGCCGCCTTTTCCTTTGGCACAACCGGTTGCTTTACCATACAATTCGGCCATACAACTATTGGCACTTACGCCCTTGGCCAATGCCAGGCCATGGTCGCGATAGCCGGTAATAAACGGATCCATCGGCTGGGTAGCCGTCATACAACCCGCTGCAATGGCTTCCTGCCCAATATAGGCATGGAAAAACCCGCGAATTTTGCCATCCATTTTGTATTTCTCTTCTGCCATCAGCTCAAACTGGCGTATCAGCTGCATTAATTCGTACCAATACAGGTAAGTTTCTTTTGAGAATTTTGTAGCCACGGTTAGTTGCAATTTTAAGGTGGCAAAGATAGGGGTTAAATGTTTTTACTTCCTAGTTTACCCGCCTTTTATTGCCAGTTTCCCCAGTTTTTTAAGCGCCGCACTTTGTTTCAAACAGCAAAGTTTGCCAGCGCAGGGCCCAGCCAGAAATTATGTACCGTCCATTACCCAACTGTGACCCTAAAAACGGGCAAGTATAAACAAGCCGGGCCCCAACCCGTCCCGGATTTTCCACAGCCCAAAACTTATCCCCTTTTACCAATAAAGGCATATTATTTGGGTGAGTCTCAAAAACGAATTGCCATGCTAAAAAATCTACAGGAAGGCGCTTCCACATTGTTTAACGACATCAACAACTACCTGAAAAACGAAGCGGAGATCATTACCGATTTTAAAACACGCATTGCCAATACAGCGAGAGAAATTGATCATTTGCAGGCTGCTGCCCATATTACATACAACCGCATTATTCATAAACTAAACGAGGCAGAGTGTATGGCTTTTCTGTCTGACCAAAATTTGTTTATGGAAGAAAATTATTGAATGATGGCTTATCTTGAGATGACCGATGCCCCGGGTGCAACATACCTGCAGTTTGCACCATTTTATTTTTTTTTGAATGGGTGATGATTACAATATTTCAGATAAAAGACATCAGCCCTTCTTACTATATTGCAGTTTAATATTCCCGTTCATTGCTGCAATTAAAAGCGATATCTCTTTTACATTTTAAAAATTACCCGCAGGCATCCTTTTCGTTCACCGAACGCATTGTTGGCATATGTGGCCGCAATGGCATGGGCAAAACCAACCTGCTTGATGCGGTTTATTACCTGTGTTTTACAAAAAGCTATTTTGGAAAAACGGATGCGCAACATGTACTCAGCGGGGCGCAGGGCTTCCGGATTGCCGGCAAACTGCATACAGCGGAAGCCGATGCTGATGAAACAGAAGTGATCTGCATACTGCGCGAAACAGGCAAAAAGGAATTTATGCTGAATGGCGAAGCCTATGAAAAGTTTGCGCAGCATATTGGCAAACTGCCCTGTGTATTTATTGAGCCCGACGATGTACAAATCATAACCGGTGCCAGCGAAGAACGCCGCCGTTTTGCAGATGCATTGCTTTGCCAGATGGATGCACAATACCTGCAGCACCTGATGCAATACAACAAACTGCTGCTGCAAAGAAACAGTTATTTAAAATCGATTGCCGGCGCCCGGCCGGCAGACCTTTCTTTGCTGGATGTATACGATGCACAACTGGTAACGCCGGGCAATTATATATTTGAACAAAGAAGGGTATTTCTCCGCAAACTGGTGCCGCTGGTGCAATCTTTTTACAGGCAGATAGCCGGCGCAGACGAAGCCGTGAGTATTGAATACGAAAGCCCCCTGCTGCAATCTTCTTTTAAAAACCTGCTGCAGCAATACCGCGAAAAGGATCTGCAGCTGCAACGCACTTCGCAGGGCATACACCGCGATGATCTGGGTCTCTCGCTAAAAGATCAACCCTTCAAATCCATTGCATCGCAGGGGCAGCGCAAGAGTTTATTGTTTGCATTAAAACTGGCGGAGTTTGAAATTTTAAAAGAAAACAAGGGCTTCCCTCCTTTTCTTTTACTGGACGATGTGTTTGAAAAACTGGATGCGCAACGCATGCACAACCTGCTCACCTGGGTATGTGTAGAAAATACCGGGCAGGTGTTTATTACCGATACACACAAAGAAAGACTGGAAGCGGCACTAACTGCCTTGCAACAGCCTTTCCAGATCATTGAGTTGAAAAACAGTTAGCAAGCCCTGGTAAATGATAGGTTCAATATTATCCCGGCTGATGGCACTGCATTAAAACCGGGGCACTAAAAACCGAAGACTGACAGTAAAACCTACCCGCAATGCTTTACCTTAGCGGCATGAGCGAATACTCCATTGGTGATGCCATGAAAAAATTCCTGCGCGGCAGCAAGCTGAAGGGCGATATACAAGCCATGCAGATTACGGATATCTGGGAAAAGCTGATGGGCAAGACCATTGCCAAATACACCGACAGCATAAAAATTTATGGCGACAAATTATACATCAGCACCAAAGTGGCGCCGCTAAAACAAGAGCTCTTGTTTCAGAAAGAAAACATTATACTGCGCGTAAATGAGGCATTAAAGGAGAATGTGGTAAGGGAAGTGATCATCAATTAAAGGGCGGCACGGAGGGTTGTTTATTGATGAAACCCGCTTCAACAGGCTTTTTTAACCCCATAACCAGGGAAATGACTTTAGCAGCATTTTATTAATTATTACAGGCTATTTGAACGCGTAAATAATTTGTAAAAAAAATTTGGGGGAAATCTGCCAGCCCTTATCTTTGCACTCCGGTAAAAAAGGGAGTTTAGCTCAGTTGGTTTAGAGCATCTGCCTTACAAGCAGAGGGTCGGCGGTTCGACCCCGTCAACTCCCACTCAATACAGGCAAGGGTTTCAGCGAAAGTTGAAACCCTTTTGAATTTATCTTGGTTATTCCTACACAGTTTAGCACTTATCCCTCCTTATTAAGCTTTTTACATAGCTTTAATTACCGTCACTCAATTTTACCGTAATCACAAAATCAGTGCTTACAGAAGATTATATTATGTAAAAGATATCAAACGTGCATCTAATACCATACTAAGGGCTCATTAATCTATACTACAATGAAATTTATCTTTATTATTCTTCAACTATTTATATTTTCAAATTTGACATTGGCGCAATATTCCGAGTTTGACGTTGCAAATAATAAGAAAATAGCTATAGTATTCGGAGAAGAAGGCTACAAATATGAGCCAAAGCTCTTTCATACTTTTAATGATGCATCGGACATAAGTGATTCGTTAACAAAACTGGGTTTTGTGGTCTACAATTATAAAGATGCCAACTACACAACCATGGTTAGTGCCTTAGAAAACTGGTATGCCAAATTATCACAGTACGATGTAGCATTGTTTTATTATAGCGGGCACGGCTTAGAAGTAAACGGGGAGAATTATTTAATACCTGTTGATGGCTATCCCCAATCTATCGTTGATTTAAATACTATGGCATATCCTGCCAGTAAAATCCTTTCCGGCATGGAATCCAACAACGCCAAATTCAATATATTGATTTTAGACGCCTGTAGGACCCATACTACCTGGACAAAAGACCTTAATAATGGACTGGCTTTTATGGCGGGCAAGGGATCATTTATTGGATATGCGGCAACCCCTGGGTTTTCCGCTTCAGATGGATTAGCAAAAGATAGAAACGGCTTATATACCGAAGCATTACTAAGGAACATTACCATACCAGGCTTAACGTTAGACCAGATTTTCAATCGTGTCAATAATTACGTCCGCAAAAAGAGTTCTGGTGCTCAGATTCCATTCAAATCAAGTTCTTTGAATTCAGATCTTTGTTTCAGCATAAAACCAAACATCAGCGGCAAGGCTCAAGTAAAGAGCTCTTATATCCAACCAAGTTCCTCGATATTTCTATCTCCAGTTGACGAAATCCTTTATTGTGGAAGTGGTACAATCGACGGAACTCTTATTTCCGATGCTCGAACATTAAATCCTCTACGCTCTTCGATTCCAAGCAGGATACATTCATTTAAGATTACCTCCCGTTTCGGACTTCTTATATATATACTCGACTCTGCATCAAAATGTCTGAATGTTATTGATACTAGAGAAAAAACAGCTGGTGCATTGCTTCAATTCCCGAGAAAACCAGTTGACTTTGCATTAAGTGCTGATGAAAAAAAAGCTTATGTTATTTCTTCCGACAGCTCCGGCCATGGCACTATAGAAATCCTTGATCTGAAACAGCGTAAAATTATAAAATCACTCGAATCAAAGAAAACCTGGGTTTCAATGGCATTCTCCCCTGACGGAAAACTTTCCTTTGTTACATCCATTGGTGACTCCGAAAAACAGTTGAGTGTAATCGATTTGAAAACAGATAAAATCATAAAACGAATAAACAATATTGGTGATGGACGAACTATTGGAGTAACACCTGATGGTAAAAAAATATTTATTTCAAATGGAAGTGACACAAGTTTAAATGTGACAACGGTATTAGATGCAAATACTTTTAAAGTTTTAAAAACCCTTAATTTCAGATCAAAAATTGTTACATTCTCTGCTGATAACAAATACACATTTGCGGTATCTGATTTGGAAATAATTAAGATAGATAACCAGAGCAGTTCTGTAATAATGAGTCGCAAATTAAGTAGCATTGCAAATGGCCTTGCAATATCAGACGATGGAAGGGCATTTGCTTGGCTCCCAGAAGAACATAGAATATTCGTTTTCCCTGCTGATTAGTGAAATTAATATCAAATCTGCTATAATTCTTTAAAAGCCTAAAATTCATTATCAAGAAAGCAAACAAATAATGATTAGCATACCCCTTTCTCAAAACTTCACCACGTCCCAAAAGGCTTTTTTGGGTTGAAGGTCTTTGTCGAACAGGAGCGGGTAATCTTTTCTGCCGCGCACCGGAAAATTGTCGAGCCAGCTGTTGCGGTCAGTAATATTCCAGAAGGTAATGCCCGATATGACCGGCCTGTATTTGCGAAATAATTTAAAACAATATTTGTACACTTCTTTTTGCCGGTCTTCTTTTTCGGGGGTGAATGCCGTGTTATTGTCTTCTTCGCGTCTTTCGCGGGCATGGTGTTCTTTGGGGTATACAGAAATGTCCAGCTCGGTAATCTGCAATTTTAAACCCAGTTTTGCAAAACGCCCCAGGGTACTGTCAAGCTGTTGTTCCGAAGGTTCATTAATGGCCCAATGCCCCTGCAGACCAACTCCATGAATGGGCACACCGGCCTCTTTTAGCTTTTTTACGAGCGCAAATATTTTCTCCCGCTTAACGGGGCTGATTTCATTGTAATCGTTGTAAAACAGCTGGGCCTGAGGATCTGCAGCATGGGCGTATTCAAAGGCTTTGGCAATAAATTCTTCGCCGCAAACCTGGTACCATAAAGATTTCCGGAAAAATTCATCCGGGTTGTCTGAAATGGCTTCGTTTACCACGTCCCAGGCATAAATTTTTCCTTTATAACGGTTTACCACAGTTGTAATATGTTCTTTCAGCCTTTGCAGCAATACTTCCTTGCCCACCGTTTTTCCGCTGCTGTCAACAAATAACCAGGCAGGCACCTGGTTGTGCCAGCAAAGATTGTGGCCGCGTATTTTTAAATGATGCCGCAAAGCAAATGCCACAATGGAATCTGCGCCCGCCCAGTTGTATTCATTTTCTTTGGGGTGAATGGGCCCCATCTTCATGGCGTTCTCCGGCGTAAGGCTGTTGAATTGCTGCAGCACCAGCTGCGATTCATCTGGCCGCTGCAATGCCTGCGGTGATACCGCTACACCAATGGAAAAAAAATGGGTATAATAATCTTTCAGTCCTTTGCCGGCGGCTGGTGGCTCTTGCGCCTGCAACCGAAATGCGCCGGCCAGTAAGCCTGTTATTAAACAAACGCTGTAATATTTTTTCATGTGCCCTGTTTTTATTTTTTTGATACCGTAATAGGCGTATATCTTGTTTTTGCCCCCCATTACTAATGAGACTGGTATTGCTTTACAAACGCCGCCACTTCTATCATGGGCGCTATCCACAAATCTTTCTCCTGCTGTTTTAAGTATTGCAAAAATTGGCGGTGGGCCGGCACCGGTACATTCAATGCATTGCCACCTCCTACCCCATGAAATAAAATCACCAGTAAAGACCGGGTTGCTACAGCTTTCTTTACCCATTCCATCATTTCTTCTGCAGACTGGCCATTTACATAATAGCAATCCACATTGTACAAATCAACTTTGTCGATGGTATGCATCTCCGCCCGAACAGCCCTGGCGGCAACAAAATCATTTTTAAGCTGACCGATAAATAAGGAATCACCCACTTTCATATCGCCACAGGTAAAGGCAAAGGTTCTTTTGTTTTTTCCATCCAGCGCCTGCAAAAAAACATTGTTCATCCTGGTTTCATCTACCAGGCGCTGCACGGTGTAGCGGCTCAGGTCATAGTCTGCTTTTACCCATTCCCTTCCGGCGCCGCCAACACAGGGATGATACAAGGTATGATTGCCCAGTTCGTGCCCGTTGCCGGCAATTTTTTTCCATTCATTCATTCGTTCGCGGATGGAAGCCGAATAACCGGTGATGTAAAAAGTCGCTTTCAGTCCCAAAGAATCCAGTACCGGAATGGCATTGTCGAGGTGCTGGTTGATGGCATCATCATACGTGAGTACGACTGCCGCTTTCTTATTTTTCCAGGGGCTATTGTCTTGCGCAATTGCGCACAAAAAAAAAAGTTGGCAGGATGCAAAAAGAACAAGATTTTTTTTCATACCATTCAATTATTGATTTGCAGTATCAGTTCTGAAGGGCGATGCGGGGAATCCTGCTTTGTTGTAAAGGTTTGCGCCCTGCGGGTTATCGGCCCAGGCATAGCGCACATATTTTGGTTCGGCAATCGCATCGCTCCAAACAACCACCGTATTGCCTTCGATGCTTGCTTTTGCCCATACGAATTTTTTGTCGGCGCCTGCAATAGCAAACTGCCGGAGTGCTTCGCCGTCAGCGGAAACAAGGCCCGGGCCGGTATGGCTGAACCGCACAATGATTTTATTTTTTTCAACCATGGCCGATTGGTACAGCGGTCCTGCACAAACGACGCTGTCATCTCCATAGGCCAGTTTCTCCGCAGCCAGTGCCAAACGCAGGCCCACCTCTTTTTTATTGTCGGGATGAATGTCATTCCATTCGCCCAAATCGATGGCCACTGCCATAGCCGTATTGGGCACCGACAAAGCTTTTAACTGCGCTTCCCTGATAATCGCCCACTGGCTTTCTGATGGCAGGTAATTTGCCTCCATAAAATTGGGCAACTGTACATATAAAAATGGTGCAGCGGGCTGTTGCCATTGGTTGCGCCAGTCGGCTATCAGCGCAGGCAGCAACTGCGCATAGGCATCGGGTTGGCCCGCATTGCTCTCTCCCTGGTACCAGAGAAATCCTTTAATGGCATAGTTAACAAAAGGTGCTGTCATGCTGTTAAACAATGCCGTGGGTTGGTTTTGTAATGAAATGGCATTGACGGCATCCTTCACCGGTGCAAATACACTACCCACTTTGTATTGCCAGGTTCCTTTCAAATCAACGGTTTGCTCACCCGCTTTTATGCAGTAAGGTTTGCCGGGCACAAAACCGCCTTTACCGCTGTTGTTGATAACACGAAAGACAATTACATTTTTCCCCGGCTTTAGCATTCCTGCCGGCAATGCATACCTTCTTTGCGGATACTGGTAGCCGGTAGAACCTGCCAGTCTTCCGTTTATATACAAAAAATCAGCATCCACAATTCTTCCTGCAAATAACATGGCAGGCATGCCCGTCATGGAAACAGGCAATTCCAGCTCTTTGCGGTACCAAACAATGCCATCCAGGTCTTTGATGCCCTGGTCTTCCCAATAACCGGGAATATTGATGGGCAGCCAGCCTTTGGGTGTATACCCTGTATCAAACCATGGAACAGTGCCTGTTAATCCCTCATCCACCGCCACCGGTTTGGCGGCATTGTATGCGGCGGCCTTTCGGTTGCTGGTATTGATATACGCTGTGTCTTTGTTTTTTTGAATGGTATTGATTATGGCCGGAAATGCTTTTAAACCCTCTTCGCTTGTCCATGCTTCAATGGGTGTACCTCCCACACTTGTATTGATCAACCCAATGGGAACTTTGTATTTTTCGTAGATGGCCTTTGCGAAGAAATAAGCTACTGCAGAAAAACGGTTCACATCCACCGGGTTGGCGCTTTTCCAGTAGCCTTCTGGCAGATCCTGCTGGGGTGCCTGCAAATTGCTGAGTGTGGGCACATAAAACTGACGTATGGCCGGGTAAGCAGCACTGGCAATGTCTGCCGCATAAGTAATATTGTGCAATTGCAGCTGGTGCACCATGTTAGACTGGCCTGCACATACCCACACATCGCCCATTAAAATTTCCTTGAGCACAAGGGCAGACTTGCCGGAAATCGTCATAACGTAAGGGCCGCCTGCTTTTTCGGGCAATAAGTGCAATAGCCATTTGCCGTTTGCTGCTGTAATTGTTTTATATTTTTTTCGGTTAAACTGTACCGTTATCTTTTCACCCGGAGCAGCCCACCCCCATATTTTAACCGGCGCATCTCTTTGCAGAACCATACTGTCGCGCAGCATTGCCGGCAGGTGCAATTGCCCAAATGAAGGAGCCGTTGCCAGCAGAAGAAATCCTGCAAGCGTACAGCCCATTGCTTTTAACCAATTTGTTTTGACTGAAACCTGCATTGCTTCATTTTAATTAAGCCGGGTATTACTTACAAATGCGATTCTTTTGCTATCGGGCGACCAGGATGGCACATTGATGCTTCCCTGTCCGCCGTACACATACGCAATATTTTTGGGAACGCCGCCCGCAGCGGGCATGAGCCGGATATAAACATTCTTATAAAACGGATGCGTTGTGGGGTCGATGTCTTTTGGAAAAGAAAGATACACTATCCATTTTCCATCGGGTGAAAAATGCGGGAACCAGTCATTGTATTCATCAAATGTAACCTGCTCCTGGTGGCTGCCATTGGGTTTCATGCGCCAAATCTTCATGCTGCCGGTGCGTACTGAATTAAAATAAATCCATTGTCCATTGGGGCTGTACTCCGCACCATCGTCAAGCGTTGGCTGGGTGGTCAGCGCCGTTTCCTTTTTTGTGGCGATGTCTATCGACCAGATATTGTATTGCTTATTTCTGAAACCGGTAAAGATTAATTTTTTTCCATCGGGCGACCAGCAATGGAAATAAGAATGCCCCGCATCTTCTGAAGTAATTTTTACAGGATTGCCGGAACCCGTAACCGGCAAAATAAAAATGGTGGAAGTTCTTGCTGCACCTACATAGTTGCTGATGCCCAACATTTTTCCATCGAACGACAGCACATGATCATTGTTATTGTTTTTTGCAGACCCGGTATTCAGCGGTTCAACGGATTTTTTTGCGAGGTTAAATTTGTACAATAAGCCAGCAGCAGAATTAAAGACAAGCGATTGGCCGTCTTTTGTCCAGTTGGGTCCTTGTACAGACCCGGTATCGGTGTACACAATATTGCGGTTGCCCGTTTGTACATCCATAACTTCCAGCAGGCTGCCAATATAATCTTTGTAGGGTCTGAAACCGGCTGCGGCAGGAACTATAATGCGAACATTGCTGAAGACCGCTTTCTCCGTCACGGTATCTGCGTGCGAGCAAATGAACAGACCAGCATATACTTCCTCATTCAAGGACATTTCTTTGCTTACGGTTTTATAATTTTCACCCGCAACAGCCGATGAAAAAGTAAACGTATTGCCGCTGCGCTGAAAATAGATATCGGTTGGATGAGTGGACGCAACAATCACCTGGCCGGTGGTATCATCATTGGCAAGCCGGTATTGCAATGAAGTAAGCAATGGCATACCGCCATGCACGCAAGCATCTGCATAGCGTGAGCCGGTGGTTAACTGATCTCTTGCAATAATGCCAATCTTGCGGTGGCCGGCAACGCCTTCTCCTATAAATTTTACGGTGGCGGTAATGATAAAATCGCCTTTTATTTTCTTCCACAAAAAATGAAACTGGTCAATGCCCTTCCACATATTGCTGCCCGCACCTTCCATCAGGTATTCGCCGGTGGCTGCACGATAGCTAACATTGCCCTGCCGGATGGGATTGCCCACATCGCCCTGTTCATCGAAAAGCCCAATAGCGGACGGGTTTTGCGCCTGCAGGGTGGTAGCCACGACAAGCAGCAACACGAATAAAATGATACGCATTAAAATGTGTTTTAAATGAATGCCGTTTTATTTATAAGCAGTAATGGGCTGAATCGTTCCATCGTCGTTGTACTTCAGCTCAGCCACTTTTACGTTGCGCAAATGTGTTTTTCCGGAAAGCTGCACATCGTGGTAAAAGATATACCATTTGTCTTTGATGGCAACAATGGACTGGTGATTGGTCCAGCCATCCACGGGGTTTAACACCACTCCCTGGTAAGTAAACGGTCCGTAGGGATTGTCGCCAATGGCATAGTTGATAAGATGTGTGTCGCCTGTAGAATAGCTGAAATAATATTTGCCTTTGTACTTGTGCATCCAGGAGGCTTCAAAAAAACGTTTGTCGTTGTCTTTTTCAGTAAACAGTTTACCGTCTTTGTCTATTATTTTAATTTCCTTCACTGGTTCAGCAAAACTTTTCATGTCGGCCCCCAGTTTCGCCATTCTTGGCAGGATGGCTTGTTCTGCAGGCTGACGCAGTTTTCCGGCAGAATCGTATTTATTGTTGTTCCATCTTTGCAATTGACCGCCCCATATGCCACCGAAATACATATAGCATTTGCCGTCATCGTCTTTAAATACGCTGGGATCGATACTATAACTTCCTTTGATGGGTAATGGTTCAGCTTTGAAAGGCCCTTCTGGTTTTGAACTGCTGGCAACGCCAATATGAAACACATCCTGTTTGTCCTTTACTGGAAAATACAGGTAATACATATTGTTGGCGAAAGCTGCATCCGGCGCCCATAGCTGCCTGCCGGCCCAGGGAATATTTTTTATATCCAGCGCCACACCATGATCGGTTACTGCACCGCCGATTGAATCCATGGAAAGAATATGGTAGTCCATCATATTGAAATGATCGCCGTTGTCGTTTTCGGGTGTACCGGTTGCCGTATCGTGCGAAGGATAAATATAAATTTTGCCGTTAAATACATGGGCAGAAGGGTCGGCCGTAAAAATATGTGTCACCAATGGCTGTGAGATGGGCACTTTTTTCTTTGGCGCTTCGGCAATAACAGTGTCTTTTGTTGCTGTTGCCGCCTGCTCTGTCCCGGCATTGTTGCATGCAGACAAGGCGGCAGCGATGATGATTACTGAAGATAACTTTTTTTGCAAGTTTGTCAATGGCATAGTCGTTTGTGTTTGGTATAAGATGCTGATTGTTTATTATTTTTCAACACACAGGATAGCAGATTCATAGAATAGTTTAGCGATAAATATAAAGATACCCTAGTGCTTTGTCTCGGGTGGCCCAAGATAGCTTTCTTTCAATCCACCCAAATCAATCACCAGTTTCTGCAATACCACGGCCGGGCTCACCATCCAGTATTTTAATACATGTCTGCCCGGTTTTGAAATAGTGTGTTCAGATTTTTTTACAATAATATTATCTGCCACCCATTTCTCCCATACATTCCGTTGTTTGTCGTCTTTGTTTAACACAATAATTTGCGGCGCTTCCTCATCCATAGAAACGGCAAATTGCAAACCCTCATCATTATTAAAATTCAAGGTAGGTGAAAAATAGGTCTGAAGTTTAACGGTGCCGGAATCGTAGGTATAAAATACATACTGCAGTTGGGGCGAGCCGCCAGCAGGTTTTTGATTGGCAGCCGTTACCGGAAATGGCGTAACGGCAGCACCGGTACGGCCAAGATCGGGCAATATTTTCCATTTGATGCCATTGCTGTTGATGGCTTTGCTGAAATTGGCTGCTTCAATAGACACATAGCCATCTTTTTCATAAAAATTATTTCCTGTACTACTCTTAGCGATCAATTCTTCAGCCGTCTTTGATTCTTTCTCAATTTCCTCCGTTTGTGCAAGCGCTGAATCCGCAGAGACATATTTTACTTCCGGCATCTTCTGAACGTTTGGTTGCTGCCAGTAAGTATACCCAATATGCGTCTGGCTCATCATGTGATTCCATTTACCATTGGCAATTAAATGGTATTTCAACGTTATAAGTGAATCATCTTTATATAATTTCTTACAGTAATCTGCCATATTGTTAGCAGCAATATCTTTTTTTCCAGCCAGCCGATGATTAATTGCTACAGAACTGTATAATGTTTGCAAATTCGCCGACGCTTTCACCGGATGCAATACCAATTGATAATAACTGTCTTTATATTCAGTTGGCAGAAATTTATCTATTATTTCTGCTTGAACCTGTAACATTGAATAATCAATTGCAGCACTTGCTAACTCACCATAGTTAGCGCTATAAGTTTTTTCGTTCAGCAACTCCGGTTTACGCCTGCCGTTATACTTTGCATACTTAGCCAGTATATCCGCTATTTCTACTGCATGTTCTTTTCCAAACTGCGCAGCGCACCAGTGCGCTGTATATTTTTTAAGATCGGCTGCATCCATTCGTTCCGGGTTCCAGGCATAATCGAACCAGAAAGAGATGGGAAACTCCATCGGTTTGATATCGCCCACATTTACAATCCAGATGTCTTTTACATTGTGTTCGTAGGCCAGGTGCATCTGCTCCCATACCCGTGGAATGGGATTTGTATTCAGCCATTTATAATTACGGGGATCGCCTACATAATCAAAATGATAATAAATGCCATAGCCGCCTTTTCTGGGTACAGCATTTACCGGCGGCAATTTGCGGATATTGCCCCAGTTGTCATCGCAAAGCAACAGGGTAACATCATCGGGTACGCGCATTCCTTTATCGTAGTAATCCTGCACTTCTTTGTACAATGCCCATAGCTGCGGGGTTTCGCTGGCGGGCTTGCCGGTTACGTCTTGTATTATCTGCCGCTGATCTTTTACGATGCGTTCCAGTAAAGCGGTAGCTGTTTCGCGGGTCATGGGTTCATCGCCATCGCCCCGCATGCCTATGCTTACAATTTTTTCGTTGCTGGCACGCTGCATACCGGCTTTCCAGAAATCCTTTAAACGTACTTCATTGCTGTCGTAATTCCATTTGCCATTTCCATATCTTTTCCATTCATCGTGTGCCCGCATCAGCGGTTCGTGGTGAGAAGTACCGATCACAATGCCGTATTCATCCGCTGTCTTTATATTTAGTACGTCATCGTCGTAAAATGCATTGCCCCACATGGCCGGCCACAGGTAATTGCCCTTCAGCCGCAGGATCAGCTCAAACACCTTTGCATAAAATTTACTGTTGAAGCCACCGAACTTCTCTTTGCTCCAGCCACTGAGTGCAGGTGCTTCGTCGTTAATGAAAAAGCCGCGGTATTTTACTTTGGGCGCATCCGTGATGGGGCTGGTCTGCCTTATGTAAAGGCTTTCTTTTTTCTTTACCGGCACATCGGCCCACCAATACCAGGGCGATACACCTATTTGCTTTGACAATTCAAAAACACCATAAGCCGCTCCCCTTCTGTCGCTGCCGGCAATTACCAATGCATTGGCAACAGCTTTAAACGGCTGGGCGATGGTTTGCAAAAGATATCCTTCCCATTTTCCCTGCAAAGTACTGGCAGCTATCTTTTTCTCTTTGATAAGTTGCTGAATAATGGCCGACTGGCCCATCGTTCCAATGACAATGATGTTTTTTTCTTTTCCGCTGAGTTGGGTGATAAGGGCCGGTTTTTTTCCGGTAATGCTTTCTATGTCCTGCTGCAACAGCGAAGCCGAGGTTTTAATGAGGGCTGCATCGGCCGCATCAAAATAAATAGCCGCTATTTCATTGCCATGCACCAGGCTGAAAGCGCCGGGGGCCGGTTTGTCTGTAACAATTTCCTGTGCAGTTACAATGCTTGTCATTGTAAACAAATGCAACAGGAGCGATAGAAGTTTCTTCATATGGCCTAACGCTAAGAAATAAATTAAATGTACTATCTGGTGCGGCGCCAATATGCACCACAAAAAGCGACAGCACCCCGAAAGGCTCCGCCGCTCGGTACCAAAACTACTGCTAATATGAACAAAGTTGACTGATTATGTTCATTTATGTCTGTCGCCGCAATCATTCCCGCCGTCCCGCAAACCGGGGCATCTAATTGTTGATGGCTGCAGGTGATTGGTAGATTTTTACTTTTTGAATGCCCCACGCACCAGCAGGAATCCGTATATGCCTGCCCTGGTGATCCTGGTCGCCATTCAACCGCCGGCCTTTTATTTCGCGGCCATTCTCGTAATACAATTCATCAGCCTGTTCAATATTGGCCACTTTGTCTTTGTTTACGCTGCTAAAAGTAATGACCACGCCGGTTCCCGCCACTATAAAATCATCTTTTCCGGTTTGGATAATAACTGCCCCGCTGGCCGGCCAGGCAGAATCTTTGGCAGCCGGCGACCAGCCCAATGTATAATCATGCGAAAGTGTGACCGAATAATCGTTCAGCTGTATGGTTTGCGTTTTATTTTCTTTGTCGAACAGCACGCCATCCATTGCCAGCCAGTTATCTGCAAGCATCAATGGACTGATTTGCTGCAGCACTTCATAACTTTTCTGCAAACCGGATGCGGCTGCACCGGTCGCATCTTCAATAGAAAAAGGTGAAAAACCCAGTGCCTTGTAATGACCGGTTACAAAAAAAACTTTGGCGGCACAGGAAGGCTCCAGCCGCATTTCGGGAATAAAAAGCGGGTTGTTTTTCCGTGCATACAAGTCGCACCAGTATTTTGTATCGGGGTTATAAAAATCAGGCGCCAGCACATCAATTGACGGGGCCGCAGCCTGCCAGATGTCCATCACCTGCGGCAATGGTCCAGCACTGGGATAATCGCCCGGTTTTACGCCCGGCCTGTTCAGTGCCGCATTCACATACATTGGAAGATTGTATACCGCCTTTCCGGCCGCCGCCACCGAATTTGCGAACCTGGCATAATACCAGGCCTGGAAAAGTTCATCCGTAGCAAGTCCTTCACCAAATAATTTTGTCCATGAACCCCTGCTTCCAAAACCATTTTGTTTCCATTTCTCATACAATGCAGGTTCCAGCTTGTCTTTGTTTTTGGTTAACCAGTTAATCAGTGGTTCCGGTACCTGCTCATTAAAATAACGGTCAGCCATGGGCGAAATTTCGCGGGCCGTGGGCAGCATGCCAATTTCATTTTCCACCTGTACCATCAGCACGGTGTGTTGCAGATCTTTTTCACGCAGGTATTTCATCAGCGCAGTAAATGCTTTGATGTCTGCATCCAGCATGGGTTTGCTGAAAGCGGATACAATCTCCTGGCCTCTGCCGTTTTTATCCTGTGTGCGGCTAAACCGGGCGGCATCTTTTTTTACCCAGGCAGGCACATAACAACTCATGCTGTTCTTCCAGGTACCAAACCAAAGCAATACCAGTTTTAGCTGGTGGTTGCGGGCATTGCTGATAAGGCTGTCTGCCAGCGAAAAATCAAATTTTCCTTCAGTGGGTTCCATTAATTCCCAATACACCGGCACCAGCACAGTGTTCAGGTGCATATCCTGTAATTTAGACCAGTATGCATCCATGTATTGCAGGCCGGAGGCGCTTGAATTGCCCGTTTCTCCACCCAGGATCAGAAATGGTTTGCCATCTGCATACAATTGTACTGTTCCATTTTTTTTAACCAGGGCGGGCATGCCGGTTGTGTGCTGCGCAATGATATGTATGCAGCAGCAGGCACCCAAAGCAGCCAGCAGCAATGCGGTTTTTATTTTTTGCATCGTTAAAACAAGTAAGGATGATACCATTATTATCCTTACAATATAAGATTAAGTATTCTATTTTGCTTTCAAAGCCTGCAGCGCGGCTGAATAGGCCTGTTTCTTTGAAAAGTCTGCGTTGTACAGCAGCGGGGTTGATCTTTACGTCCGGCTCCGATATCCGTGCCGGCCAAAAAACGTTTTTGCAACCCGGCAAGGGTTGAATGACAAGCGGCAAAAACATTCAGCCACTGTCTAACAACATGTGTAGAATTACAATGTGACAATTGTTAAAAACCAATCAAACAGCAATAAGTGCAGCAGCAAATTTTGAGTGCATCGTTCAACTACACATCCTCTGCCATCCGGATAGAAGAAGGCGGCCAGATAAAATCTTTGGGATGGTGCCGCAGGTAACGGCCCAATAACGAAAAGAATTCAGGATAATCTTTCAGTTTAATGCCGCGTGATTTAACCGCCACGTAAAACGCCAGGGAAAAACTTACCAGGAAGTTTAAAAAACCAATCATCAGTACTCCTGAAACAATGGTGAGCAGGTAAGGCAATGCCACCCGGTGATCCAACCCGTAAAAACCAATGGCCGTATTACCTGCCGAAATGGTGATGTGCCGGATATCGAACGGAATTCCCAGGAACTTACCCAGCGGTCCTGCACAACCGAGAAAAAAACCAAGGGCAATGCTACCGGTTAAAGCACCCGCACTTTTGTCTACCAGGTTTACCAGCCGGTTCATCCGCTTTGTGCTCATGGTATTTACAAAAACCGGGTGTGTTTTGATGCGCTCCGAGATACGGCCATACACCACATGGTTGTCTACATACCCTGCAATTAAACCACTCAGAAAGAGGAAGAAGCCGGTAAAGCAGGCATACAGCAGCGCAAGGCTGTGAAACGGATGCTGATCTGCCAATAATTTTGCGGCGGCGGCGCCTTCTGCAATTTTATAGCCCATCGCCAAATGATATCCCCAGGCGAGTAAATAGGTCAGCGGAAAAACAATGATAAGGTTACCGGCAAAGGATGCAATCTGGCTCCTGCTCACTTTGGCTACGGTAATCACCAGGTGCCGGAGATCGGGCCTGCCCCCCTGTTTCTGTACATCCAGCGAACTGGCCACAGCCGATGCCGTATAGGCGGGTTGTTTAGTGGCCAGGGTGGTATTGGTGCTGTCCATCATCACAAATCCGGTGGCATAGTTGGTGCCGTACGCAAAGCCCTGCCAGAAGATGGGCAGGTGTATCATGGTCAGCAGGTTTTTGATGATGGCCACAAAAGACACAATCAGCCCGCCTCCCATGGCACTTCTAAACAGCATCCTGAAATCTTTTCGGGTACTGCTGATGTATTTTTCTCCTTTCCTGCCTTTGTGTTCGGCTATCTGGTAGGCCAGCAAACCAAGATTGGTAGACAAGAACTCACCCAAACTATTTTTCTTGTTTTCATTTCTTACTACCGTTACAAAATAATCTACAAAACGATCGGTATTAAACACATTGTCGGCATCCAGCGCATCAATAATAATAAGCATGCGCTCAATCTGCTCTTCGCGGCGAACCATTACAAAGGTCTGGGCCAGGCTGGTACCGTATTGCAGGCGCTGATCCTTTACCCATTGGTTGCTCTGCCGGCAATTGTATAAATTCTCCTGGATATTGGTCATCAATAACCTTTTTTCTTCGGGCAAAAGGCTGGCCCCTTTTTCCAGGTACATATTCACCAGCCTGTTTTGTTCAAAAAAAGGCTGTGTGGCGTCGGTAAAATCTTTGTACCGGATGGCCACTTCTTTTTCCATGCTGAGGTTTACCAGGCGGTAGGAAAGTATCTGCAAGGCCTGGTTCAGCTGGTTGGTGAGTGCTGCTTCCGAAAGGTTTACATGAATGCCCAGCAATTCAAAGAAGTTTTTCCATAAAGAACGGTCGATGCCTGACACCCATACATAATCGCTTTTCTTATAAAAAACATGGCTGATAACATACAGGAAGTCGTTGGGCAACTGCAGGGCGGGCAAAAACTTGTGTTTTACCTTGCCTATCAGCTCTTGCACAAATCCACGTGAACTGATGATGCCGCTCTCTGTCAAAGCCGTGCTGAGGTTATTGTTCATAAATTGCGAGAGCAATGATTTTCGCAACGCAAACATCAGTGATTTGTCCTGCTGCAACTGGTACATCAGGCTTTTGAAGCGCAGTTCTGCCTCGTCAAAATTTTTATGGCGGGATGGCCGGATTTTCTTTACCAGTTCTACCAGGTAGTCCAGGCCGCGGTTGTTGCTGTTTAAAGAAAGTACAACGGCTTTGCCCTTATCTTCGACAGGGGTAGCAGATTTTTTTCTTTGTAACAGTTTAAACATGGTGATTATCAGGGGAAAATTATGCCAGAAAAGCGGTTGTTCGTAAAATAAGACAACCGTAGCACTATAAATGTTGCAAACACTGGTATTATGTAATCATTATTTATATTTTTGCAGAAATTACTGTGTATGGTATCGTATAAAGAACAGCCAGAGACGCTGGTAGAAGATGAAGTTTTGCTGGATACGGAGCTGGAGAAATCCTGCCAGCTGATTGTCTGGAACGATGAAGTAAATACGTTTGAGTGGGTGATAGAAACCCTGGTAGACATTTGCGGGCACAGCCCGGAACAGGCGGAACAATGTGCCCTGATTATACACAGCCAGGGAAAATATGCTGTTAAGTATGGCAGCTATGATACATTGAAACCACTATGCGATGCCATTACCGACAGGGGCATCAATGCAACTGTGGAAGTGACAGTAGAATAAGAACCCATTAATAATTATCAACTATAATTATTAATTTCCCCCATGCCTTTATTTGCACTTGGCAAAGAACTTATTTTTCCCCCGGTACAACTGAGTGAGCCTGATGGTCTGCTGGCCATGGGCGGCGATCTCTCTGCAGAACGTTTACTGCTGGCCTACCGCAGCGGCATCTTTCCCTGGTTTGATGGCGATACGCCTTTGTGGTGGTGCCCCGATCCGCGCTTTGTGTTGTTTCCACCCGAATTAAAAGTGAGCAAGAGCATGAAACAATTGATTAACAGGAATGCTTTTGAATTTACCATCAATAAAGCATTTGCGGAAGTGATTGGCAATTGCAAGACAAGTCCGCGCAAAGACCAGGACGGCACCTGGATTACCGACGAAGTAAAAAATGCCTACATTTTGCTTCACCAATTGGGTTATGCCCATAGTGCAGAAGCCTGGCTGAATGGGGAACTGGTAGGCGGTTGCTACGGCATCCGAATGGGCAAAGTTTTTTTTGGCGAAAGTATGTTTAGCAAAACAGCCAATGCCAGCAAATATGCGTTCATTAATTATGTGGATATACTCCTCAAAGAAGATATACAACTCATAGACTGCCAGGTATACACCGCACACCTGGAAAGCCTGGGCGCCAGGATGATTGAGCGCAAAAAATTCATTGATCTGCTGGATGAACTGACCCGTTAACGTACAGCCAGCTGTATCGAAATCGCACAAACCTACTGCGTAAACAATTCACAACCCGCTCATTATTAAGCAACAGCAGAACTGGCATTTTTTTGAATAGGTTATCATGTTCCATCGTCAGCCTGCGATTCAAATAACTGGAAAGGTTAGCCGGTTTATTTTATTTTAAAACACACATGAGACATGATTAGTAACTATTTCAAAATCGCGTGGCGCAATTTTATCCGCAACAAAGCATTTTCTTCTATTAACATACTGGGCCTTGCTTTGGGTATGGCCTGCAGCCTGTTGATTATTTTATGGGTGCAGGACGAACGGAATATGGATGGCTTTCACGCCAATAGCAAACAATTGTTTCAGGTATATGAACGTAATTATTTTGATGGTAAAGTGGAAGCCAGTTATCCTACCCAGGGCTTACTGGCAGAAGAACTGAAAAGAGTAATCCCTGAAATACAATATGCCAGTGGTTTGGAAGCAGCGTCGCCGGCGGGAACGTTGAATAATTTTGAAGCCGGCAGTAAGATAAATAAAATGAACGGCGCATACGCTGGCGCTGATTTCTTTTCCATGTTCAGTTTTCCGCTCCTGCAGGGCAAAGCGGCCACAGCGCTTAATACCAATGAAGCCATTGTTATCTCGCGGAATATGGCTGAACAATTTTTTGGCAGCCCGGAGAAAGCCATCGGTCAGTCCATTCGATTTGAAAATAAAGACGATCTGCTGGTGACAGCGGTTTTTGAAAACACGCCCGCCAATTCTTCGTTGCAATTCGATTTTCTGCGTTCATGGGTTGCATTTGTGCGGCAAAACAAATGGGTAAACAACTGGGGCAATACGTCGCCTGCCAGTTTTGTGCAACTACGCAAAGGCGCCAGCGCTGCCATGGTAGAAACAAAAGTAAAAGACTTTATTTACCGCTACCAGGCAAAAGATAAAAGCTTTACAGCGGAACTGGCCCTGCAGCCCTACGCGAAGAAATACCTCCATTCATCATTTAAAAATGGGCAGCTGGAAGGCGGCCGTATTGAATATGTACAATTGTTTGCGCTGGTTGCCATTTTTATTTTGCTGATTGCCTGCGTTAATTTTATGAACCTGGCAACAGCCCGTTCGGCACAACGTGCAAAGGAAGTGGGCTTGCGCAAAGTTATTGGCGCACTGCGTTCTTCTCTCATCGGCCAGTTTATTGGTGAAGCCATGCTGCTCACTTTTTTTTCAATTGTAATAGCGGTGGTGCTGTCGGCTTTGCTGCTGCCTGCATTTAACAGCCTTACCGGAAAGCAGTTGTCCCTTCCCGTAAGACAGCCTTTATTCTGGGTATCACTTACGGGCCTGCTGGCCGTTACTGGTTTTGTTGCCGGCAGTTACCCGGCACTTTTCCTCTCCTCCTTAAAACCGGTAAAAGTTTTAAAGGGCAGTTTAAAATTCAGCAGGGGCGCTACCTTTTTCCGGCAGGGCCTGGTTGTATTTCAATTTTCGCTTTCTATCCTGTTAATTGTAGGCATGATTGTTATTTACCGGCAGATGGGTTATATACAAACCAAAAACCTTGGGTACGACCGTGAAAACCTTGTGTATATTCCAATTGAAGGCGCGTTAACAGATAAATATGGTTTGTTTAAGGAAGAAATAAGCAAGCAACCGGGCATCAGCAGTATTTCTAAAATGCGCAACACCCCAACCGTTATTGAGCACCACAACGGAAGCATCAACTGGCCGGGCAAAGATCCAAATCTTATGGTATCGTTCGCAGATGCAGTAGTGGGCTATGATTTTGTGAAAACCCTGAAACTGCAGTTACAGGATGGCCGCGATTTTTCAACTGCATTTGGAACAGATTCGGCATCTTTCTTAGTGAATGAAACTGCGGCAAAACGAATGGGTTATCAAAATGCTGTTGGCCAATCTATATCCTGGGGCAACCGGGCGGGTAAGATCATTGGCGTGCTGAAAGATTTTCATTTCAGCTCTATGCACCAGGCCATCGATCCACTTATCATTCGCCTGGATGAGCATTGGGGCTGGGGTACCATACTGGTGCGTACACATGCGGGTAAAACAAAAGAAGCCATTGCCAGCCTGGAAAAAACATGTAAATCATTAAACCCAGGAATACCGTTTACGTACCAGTTTTCCGACCAGGAATTTACGCGGTTGTACCAGGGTGAAGAAATGGTGAGCCGGCTTGCTGGTTATTTTGCCTTCCTGGCTATATTTATTTCTTGTCTCGGACTGTTTGGGCTTGCTACGTTTACTGCCGCGCAACGGACCAAAGAAATTGGTGTGCGCAAAGTGCTGGGCGCTTCTGTACCAAATATTGTGGCTATGTTTTCGGGCGATTTTCTGAAACTGGTGGGCATGGCTATGGTGATTGCATTTCCCATTGCCTGGTATGCTATGAATGGCTGGCTGCAAAATTTTGTGTACCGGGTTACAGTTGAATGGTGGGTATTTGCTATTGCGGCAGCCATTACCATTTTTATTGCCATGCTCACGGTAAGTTACCAGAGTATAAAAGCAGCATTGAGCAACCCGGTAAAAAGTTTACGATCGGAATGACGGACGTGAGGCGTGAGCAGTCGCGGCCCCGTCAGCGCTTCAATACAGAACGGTTGCAACAACCAGAAACTATACCAGGTCAGTAATAAAGAACCATCAATCAATAAGCCTTCTTCTGAAAAAACAAGCAAGCCCCTTAGCCGGGGCTTTGTTGTTGTGTCGCCACCAGCAACCAGTTACTTACATTTGCATACATGCCATTCAATTTTATTACCATTATAGAAATATTGGGCACGTTCAGTTTTGCTGTATCCGGTGCCTTTGCGGCCATGGAAAAAGAATTGGATCCGCTGGGTGTACTGATCATTTCTTTTGTAACGGCCATCGGTGGCGGCACTATCCGCGATTTGCTGCTGGGAAATACGCCGGTAACTTGGCTAACCGATAATACCACGGCATGGGTAATTGCCATCAGCGCGGTTGCGGCCGTTTTCTTTGGCAGCACGTTGAAAAAATTTGACAAACTATTATTTCTAACCGACGCCATTGGGTTAGGGCTGTTTACAATGATTGGAATTCAGAAATGCCTTCAACACGGATTGAGTACCGGCATTTGCATTGCGCTGGGTACCATCACGGCCTGCTTTGGTGGTGTATTAAGAGATGTGTTGCTGAATAAAGTACCGCTGATTTTTCAAAAAGAAATTTATGCCTCTGCCTGTATTGCCGGCGGCCTTTTATTTTTTATTATGCGCAAATGGCAACTGGCTGAAAACCCGGACTATATCGCGGGTATTATTACCGTGTTTGTTATCCGCCTGCTGGCGGTTCGCTTTAACTGGTCTTTGCCAATATTTTATTTGCGGAAAAAACCCTAGCAGGCAGTACCGAAGGTCGGACTACTATTTATCACCTATCGGTCTGACCTTCGGTACCGACCGGAATCAAAACCGCGTTCCCAGGTAATGCGGCAGCATCGCACGCCAGGTAGGCCAGTCGTGTTTCCATTCGTGTCCCCATACATCCAGCTCATAATGGATGCCTTTGTCGTAGAGTACCCCTCCAAAACGCCGGTTCGCTTCAGGATCTTCATGGTCGCCGCTGCCGGTTAAAATATGTATGTGGTTGCTGCGGCGGATTTGTTCTAAAACATGATGATCCGATAAATTGGGCAGGTAATGGATGGGGCTGTTGAAGTACACATCGTCGTTATAATAGCCCTTGGTATATTCGGTTAAATCGTACACACCGCTCATGGCCAGGCAGCCATTGATGATATCAGGTCGTTTAAAAAACAAGTTGGCACTGTGCAATGCGCCAAAAGAAGCGCCGCAGGTAATAATGGGCGTCTCCCAACTGGTATTGTTGCGGATAAAAGGCACTACTTCATTGTACACATAATTGTTGAACTGGTTCTGCCGTACTGCTTTGTGGTAGGGGTCCATATGGTTGTTCATCCAGCTTTCTGTGTTGATGCTATTGATGGAAAACACCTTTACACGGCCTGCATCCACAAAGGGCGCAATGTGATCCATCAATTGAAAGCGCTCATATTCAAGATAGTCGGCCGCCGCCGTAGGAATCAGCAAGAGTGCAAATCCATAGCTGCCGTACATGGCAATGGGCATCTCTTTGTTTAACGAGGGGCTATACCAGGAGCTGAGGTTTCTTTCCATAGATGCTTACATTTATCTTTTCAGGCTAAAATAACAATAAATCGGGTTTAACAGGCGTTTATAAAAAATCCTACCCCAAAAACTTGCATCAACAGATTAAAGTGGATACCTTAGTGGTACTTATTAGCATAGATATATTGTAATTTAGTAAGGCATAACCCGTTAGCTAATCCCACATCTAAGGAAGACCGCTCCGTTGACCCACCCCTTTGAAGACTAAACCGTAGTCCTGGTCCCTATTATTGGTTCATGCTTAAAAATTAAATTTATGAAACTTGACTTGTCACACAGCAGCGGATTTAAGATCGCGTTAATTGTAATTGTTTTGTACGCAATCATTGCTACCATTACATACATGGCCTGGAGTTAAAACTTTACACTGGCTCTAACGCTTACCTTCTTAACCCCTTAGGTTAACTCATTAAATTTTGTCCCGATTGCATACATGCTATAATTGGGACAAAATTTTTATTTTCTTTTCAGGATGCTTTTCTGCAAACTGGTAAATCAATCCCCGTATATAATCATTGTCAGGGTAAATGGTGAGGTTGGTCTTAATTGATTCAATGTTTTCACCGATGCTTTCTTTGGGCAATTGTCCCATACCCACAAATCTCCCCCGCTCCATCAAAAAGTAATTGGCTGTTTCATCTTCACCATCGCTGATCAAAAACGTTGGCAATTGCTCTTGCAGCGACTGAATGGCTTTTTTTACTTTTTTGTTGTACAGGGCGGGTTTGTCTTCCATATCCGCCGGCGCCGGGTTGTTTACAAAACAAAGTGCTTCGTTTAATTCAAATTCGCTGATCATTTTTCGCAGCAATACCTGGCCTTCGTGCAGCAGGTTAAACGTGTATACGGGCAACAAATGCTTTTTCTTTTTCTCAATAAACAGGCGCAGGTAGCCATTTTGATCTTCGTAGGTATACAATCCATACTCCTGGTGGTATTTCTTCTGGCTGCGGTTGTACTGCGGCCAAAGCCTGCGTATTTCCGTACTCTCCAAAATCAGTGCCGCCAGTTCGCTGCTGCACACTTTAAAAGTTACGGCATGTATGTTTCGCAAAAAATCCTGCTTGCGTTTGCTGCCATCGTTGTTGCTGAAATGGCTTTTCACTCTTTGCTGCAGGTTGGTAGCCTTGCCAACGTATACAATTTTCTTTTTCTGGTTGTAGAAATAATACACGCCCGCAGTATTGGGCAACTGGTCTATTTCTGGCGCCGGTAAATGCGGTGGCAGGTATTGTTCTTTGTTGCGCCCCTTTAACATCGATGCCACAATGCCGGCTTTATCATTGCGCAGCAGCATTTCAAACAATTGCACAGTGGCCATGGTATCGCCCATGGCGCGGTGCCGGTTAGTGATGCCAATCTTTAGCTCGCGGCAAAGATTGCCGAGGCTGTAACTAACAAACCCCGGAAAAACTTTCCGCGACATACGCACGGTACAAAGCTTTCTCGCCGTTAAATCGAAACCCGCTTCGCCCAACTGGTGTTTGATAAAAGAATAATCGAAGTTTACATTGTGGGCCACAAAAACCCGGTGTTCCAGTAAATTGTAAATTTTATCCGCCACCTGCTTAAAGAGTGGCGCATCATACAGCATTTCATTGGTAATGCCGGTGAGTGCTGTAATATGCCGGGGAATACTGACCTGCGGATTGATCATGGTATGAAACTTTCCTTCCACTTCTTTGCCATTGTGCAAAACAATGGCTATTTCGGTAATGCCATTGGCTGTGGCATGACCACCCGTGGTTTCTATATCAACAATTGCATACATACTTGGGAGGTTAAATTTATGAAGAAATATGGGACGGCGGATATTGCAATGACTGATTTCTTTCTTAACTCCGTGCCTTGGGGCCGTGATTATGGTCATTTTAAAGTGTACCGCTTTTTTTGCAGGCGCAGCATCCTCCAATGATGAAGAAACCAGCTATACATTAAAGCATTCATCGGCCACAAAATCAATCATCAAAAAATCAGCCATCAGCCGTCATTTTCGTACCTTTGCAAACCCAATAACGGGCTGATTTTTTATGACGGAACTGAGCAAAAATTATATTCCTGCCGAGGTTGAAGACAGGTGGTACAAACATTGGCTGAGCAAAGGCTATTTTAACAGCAAACCCGATGAACGCCCCGCTTATACCGTGGTAATACCGCCGCCCAATGTAACCGGTGTGCTGCACATGGGCCATTGCCTTAACAATTCTATACAGGACATACTGGTACGCCGTGCCCGAATGGAAGGCAAGAACGCCTGCTGGGTACCAGGCACAGACCATGCGTCTATTGCCACCGAAGCAAAAGTAGTAGCCATGCTGCGCGAAAGGGGTATTTCCAAATCTTCTTTATCACGCAATGAATTCCTGGCCTATGCATGGGAATGGAAAGAAAAATACGGCGGCATCATTTTACAGCAGTTAAAAAAACTGGGCTGCAGTCTCGACTGGAACCGCACTTCCTTTACCATGGATGCCGATTATTATACTTCGGTTATCAGCGTGTTTGTTGATCTGCATAAAAAAGGCATCATCTACCGCGGTTTGCGTATGGTAAACTGGGATCCCGTTGGCAAAACCGCACTGAGCGATGAAGAGGTTATTTTTAAGGACATCGACTCAAAGCTTTACTATGTTAAATACCCGTTTGCAGACGATAGCAGCAAATACATGATGGTAGCTACCACCCGGCCAGAAACCATTTTGGGCGATGTGGCTATTTGCGTTAACCCCCAGGATGAACGCTACACTGCTTTTATAGGTAAGGAAGTAATGGTGCCGATCATTAACCGAAAAATACCGGTAATAGCAGATGAATATGTGGATGCAGCCTTTGGTACCGGCGCATTAAAGATTACACCTGCACACGATAAAAACGACAATGAACTGGGCAGGAAACACAACCTGAAAGCCATTACTACACTGGATGCCGAAGGAAAGTTTACCGCAGCTGAATTAACAGAGGATCAACCTTCCGAACTGGTGCTTTCTTACAATGGAAAAGACCGGTTTGCTTTGAGAAAAATAATTATTGAAGACATTGCCAAACTAAACCTGGTTGAAAAAATTGAGGATTATAAAGGGCAGGTAGGCACCAGCGAAAGAACCGGTGCCGTAATAGAATCAAGGCTGAGTTTGCAGTGGTTTATAGATATGAAGGCTTTTCTGAAAAAGAATCCTGAAACCCTGGCTGCGGTGATGAACGATGAAATAACTTTTCACCCGGCCAAATTAAAAAACACCTATAGCTACTGGTTAGAAAACATTAAAGACTGGTGCATCAGCCGACAGCTCTGGTGGGGACAGCAAATACCCGCCTGGTACGATGAACAGGGCAATTGCTATGTAGGAACATCTGAAGCCGGGGTTAGAAAAGCAGCCGGCCCGCAATTATCTGCTGGTTCCCCGCTAACCCGCGATGAAGATGTGCTGGATACCTGGTTTTCCAGCTGGTTATGGCCCATGGAAGTTTTTAAAGGCATCAGCCATCCCAATAACCCTGAAATCAATTACTACTACCCTACTACTACGCTGGTAACCGGACAAGACATCATCTTTTTCTGGGTTGCCAGGATGATAATGGCCGGGTACGAATACAAAAAACAGGCGCCCTTTAAAGATGTTTATTTTACTGGCATGGTGCGCGACAAGCAGGGCAGAAAAATGAGCAAACAGTTGGGCAACAGCCCGGATTTGCTGGGACTGATTGACAGCTATGGCGCCGATGCAGTACGCTTTGGTATTATGATTGCCTCTCCTGCTGGTAATGATCTGTTGTTTGATGAGTCTTCGCTTGAACAGGGGAAATTTTTCAATAACAAATTGTGGAACGCATTGAAGCTGGTAAAGATGTGGGAAGGAAGAAAAGCGGCAGGCCAGCCAACAATAGCGGATAGCTTTGCAATAGCCTGGTTTGAAAACCGGCTGCATGAAGCAAGCGCTGAAGTAGAAGTTTTAATACAAAACTTTAAATTAAGCGAAGCCTTAAAAACCATTTATTCGCTTATCTGGGACGATTTCTGCAGCTGGTACCTGGAATGGATAAAGCCCGGTTTTGAACAACCCATTGATAGCGCTGTTTATGAAAAAACAGTGTTATTCTTTACTGAGCTGATGCAAATGCTGCACCCCTTTATGCCGTTTATTACAGAAGAGGTATACCATTTACTGGATGAAAGAACGGACGATCTCTGCGTAAAACAATTTGCAGCCATCCAATCCGCAGAACCGGCCATATTGGGCAGCGGAAAACTGCTGAAAGAATCCGTGACCGCCATCCGCGATGCACGTAACAAAGCGCAGCTGAAACCCAAAGAAGAAATCGTTTTACACATACAGCCTTCAGATAAAAAGCTATACAGTGCAATAGAAACACTGCTGGCCAAACAAGTGAATGCAAAAGCGATTGAGTATACCAGCGACAGCATTGCGCAAAGCATTGCCATAGTAATGGGCAAAGACAAATTTTATATTGTAACCGATCAACCCATACAAGCAGTTAACCACAAAGAAGATTTACTGAAAGAGCAACAGCACCTGGTTGGCTTCCTCGCTTCTGTAGAAAAAAAATTAAGCAACGATCGTTTTGTACAAAATGCCAAAGCCGATGTAATTGCACTGGAAAGAAAGAAGAAAGCCGATGCAGAAGCCAAGCTGAAAGTAATTGAAGATAGTTTGAAAGGTTTGTAATTACAGGCTGTCAACATTTGGTGCGTGTCTCACGCACCATGGCGTTTACCGCTGAAACAAATTCACCGGCAATACAAATTCAAAACGTTCAGAACCGGAGCCTGTGCCAGCGTACAAATCCGGATCCAGCAGGTGACTATAGCGGAAACCAAAATTCAACGGCAGTTCATTCCACCACTTGGTATCGAAAAATATTTCTACACCCGTAGACCTGAAATTCTCAATAGTGCGGGCCCCGTTTCTGTAGGCCACTTCTCCCGCTCTTGTATAATCGTAATACAGGTTGGCACGTACCCGCTGAAAATAGACAATGTTCCCCACGCCAAAATCAGGATAAGCCAGCGGCAGGTGATAATTGACAGCAAACTTATACATGTTGCGGAGATTCGGCACTTCGTAACCGCGTGAAAAAGGGAAGCTGTTTGAAAAAGAGGTCAACCGCAATGTATCCCTGTTTTGGTAAGCAAGGCCGATTACAATGTTGTGCGTATAAGCAAAACCAGGGAAATAAAAATTACCGGATGCCAGGAACTGGTGACCAGTGGATGCCTGTACAGCATTGCGGTAATCAATGTAAAGCGTTTGCGCAATACGCGGGTAAATATGCTGCCGTGCCTGTTGCACCTGGTGCGTCAGCAATACGTAACTGTTGATGTATCCTACATGCGATTGATAGGGCAGGTTGTGTTTGGCCAGCGAATCTTTGTACCACTGGGTAGTATAAGTAACATTTTTCAAAACATAGTCGCCGCCTATTTGCAGGTTTACGATACTCCGGCCCTTGCTCAGGTTAAGCGGCACGCTCAGGCCGGCATTTACCTGGCCCTCGTTCCAGTAAACCGGGTCGCCATTGGGGAAAAAATCCCTTCTGTCGAAAATATAACTGGCGCCCAGGTTTATATAGGGAAACAAACCGCCATAGGTAAGGTTGGTGCCCACCTGTTTAAATCCTTCATTGCGGTTGTAAGCACCATACAATTCAGACTGCATGGTATTTAAAACATTGTTGCCCACCAGCGACAAGCGGTAATCGGGGTCCGTTACATATGGCAGCAGACTGTGAAAATTAAACAAGCCAGTGAGTTGTGAATATTTTTTTGGAGTGGTTGCACCCGCCGGCGGCACCGAGCCCAGCAAACCCGAAGCATTGTTTTTGGAAAGGTCAATTTTAAACGTATGAATGGGTTGCTGCCATTGTTCGTTGCTCACTGCATTCCAGCCCAAATCTGCTTTGCCTGCTTCCTGCATACGATAGCCATATGCTGTAAAACTGGTAAACATAATTTTATTGTCTGTTACCGATGGCTGGTAAATACCGATTCCCTTTGCAGGTATTGACAGCTGGTACAATTTCCGATCGCTGATGGTCATCGCAAACAGGCGATCGTACCCATTGTCTGCCGCGGTAAAGTAAATGGTATCATGCTGCACAACAGGGTTTCCCAAAACACGGTAAGTGGCCGGGGTGAGGTAATCAACAGCACCATCGTTGCTGCTGATAAAAGCCAGGGCCATTTCACCGGAAGGATTTCTAACGGCAGCGATCAGTTGCTTTTCACTTACAAATTTTGGATAGGTATAAAAGAGGTTTTCCGGATTGGGCAATGCTTTGATGAGTGCCCCCGTTTCTGCATTCAGCAAATGCAGCATGCTTTGTTTGCCCGGCTGCACATCCACCGCCACAATAGTCTGGCCATCTGCACTCATCGCCGGTGAAAAATATTTTGAACGACGGGTAATGGTTTTTTGCATGCCCGTGGCAATGTCAAGCACCTGCAGCTCGTTGTAATCGTTCCAGCCCCATCTCAGTGCAGGCCGGTAAGAAGCATATACAATCTTATCCTTGTGCAAATCAAACTGGTTGTCGATAGACAGATCTTTTACACGGATCGTTTTTTCGGCATCGCCCGTCTTTACAACAAAGGCCGGCAGTTTTTTATAACTCGTTTTCACATACACAATGCTGTTTTCGCCGGGCAGGTAAGCCGGAAACTCCTGGTTGGCCAAAAAATGTGCTTGTTCTTCCGCTGCAGGTTGCGGTCCGGCCGACTGGTTTTTAAAATACCCGATGGCATCTTTTGTAAACGCATCAAAGCTATTGCCCGAGTATTTTTTTATTGCCCGTTGAAAAGGATAAAACAGCCCTTTAAAAGCGGCCGCATCTTTTGTTACATTTTTCCAGAAATCATCCCCGTAATGCTCCCTTCCATAAGCTACCATCATATAACCGAGGCGATAATGATCGGGTGTAAAATCACGCAGAGAACCATTGCGCAATTTCTGGTAGCTGTAATTTTTACCCGCCAGCCAGAGAGAGCGGTAATCATCAAAGAAAAATGGCAGCCGCCCCCTGCCCTGCCGGCTTACCAGTGTTTCCTGGAAAACCGCATCGCCTTCCCAAAACCAGTTGGGTATGGCCAGTGCGTTGGCCAGTTCCTGCCCTTGTTGCCCAAACAAAATCCTGAATGCATGCGATAAACCAATATTGAAATTGTTGTATTGCTGTACATGCCGGTATTCGTGTACCGCCAGCATGTCCTGCCAGCGGATGCTGCCCAGTTCAAAATTATTTTGCAGGGGTGTCAGGTAAAACTCACTGCGGAAAGGCCCAAGTGCAACATAGCCGTTGGAAACAATGGTATTGGGATGCAAGACAATGTCGATTCTTTTCTGGTGGGTGCCGATGGTGGGCAATGTGGCTTTGCTCAATGCAAATTCAACCGCTGCAACACGTGCTGCAGAAGAATCAAGCCCTTTCGGAAAGATGACCCTTGCTGCTTCGTTGTTTACCTGCAGCCATTGTACGGATGGCGGATTACCGCCAAAACGCTGGGCATTCAAAACATACAAAGCAAACAGGCAAAAAGCGGTGCAAATAATTGACTTC
>Ga0075026_100000070_pt1 | contig 32272 bp, 25 predicted proteins | sample Str012_2_FD_71392 | JGI IMG/M metagenome (GOLD analysis project Ga0075026, IMG submission 71392) | Freshwater sediment microbial communities in response to fracking from Pennsylvania, USA - Straight Creek_MetaG_SC_2012 | ecosystem: Environmental > Aquatic > Freshwater > Creek > Sediment... | reverse complement strand
AGGCGCTATAACCAGTTGAAAGGAAAGGACTCTGGTGTTAGCCTTGCCGCCCTTTCGCGCGAGATCGAGGCGCGGGACCGGCAGGATTCCACCCGTCCCGTCTCCCCGCTGGTGCGCGCGGAAGACGCCATTGTGGTGGATTCCACGCGGCTGGGCATCGGCGAGGTAGTCGAGGAGATCTGGCGCCTCGGCGAGCAGCGCGGCCTGTGGAAGCGATGAGCGGATTCTAGGCGGGTACGACAGGACGTCGTACCCATTAAACCAAACCCGTACGGTGCACGAGGCACTGGCGGACCACGGCATGCCTGCAAGAGCATGCGAGAGACAAAATGACCGAAACTTTCAGCGAGATGTTTGAGCAGAGTCTGGCGAATCAGCGCATTCGCCCGGGCATGATCCTTACCGGCCTGGTCGTGGGCGTCACGCCCGACGTAGTTATCGTCAATGTCGGCCTGAAGTCCGAAGCGGTCATTCCGCTCGAGCAGTTCAAGAACGAACGCGGCGAAGTCGAGGTCAAGACCGGCGATCAGATCGAAGTGGCACTCGACGCCGTCGAGGATGGCACCGGCGAAACACGCCTGTCGCGCGAAAAAGCCAAGCGCGCCCGCACCTGGACGCGCCTGGAGTCCGCCTTCAATGAAGGCCAGATCGTCATTGGCATCATCTCCGGCCGCGTCAAGGGCGGTTTCACGGTCGAGATCGAAACCGTGCGCGCGTTCCTGCCGGGCAGCCTGGTCGACGTGCGCCCGGTACGTGACACCGCATACCTGGAGAACAAGCCGCTGGAATTCAAGGTCATCAAGCTGGACCAGAAGCGCAACAACGTCGTGGTCTCGCGCCGCGCCGTGGTCGAGCAGGAATTCTCCGCCGAGCGCAGTGCGCTGATGGACAACCTGCAGGAAGGCTCGGTGGTCAAGGGCACGGTCAAGAACCTGACCGACTACGGTGCCTTTGTTGACCTCGGCGGTATCGACGGCCTGCTGCATATAACCGACATGGCCTGGAAGCGCGTCAAGCATCCTTCCGAAGTGGTCAAGGTCGGCGATGAAGTCGACGTGCGCATCCTCAAGTTCGACCGCGAGCGCTCGCGCGTGTCGCTGGGACTCAAGCAGCTGGGTGCCGATCCGTGGGAGAACATTGCCCGCCGCTATCCGCCCAACACCCGCGTGTTCGGCAAGATCACCAACATTGCCGATTACGGCGCTTTCGTCGAAATCGAGGATGGCGTCGAGGGTCTGGTGCACGTATCGGAAATGGACTGGACCAACAAGAATGTCAATCCGGCCAAGATCGTCCACACCGGCATGGAAGTCGAAGTCATGGTGCTGGACGTCGACGAGGAGCGCCGGCGCATCTCGCTCGGTCTCAAACAGTGCAAGGCCAACCCCTGGAAGGAATTCGCCGAGAATCACAATCGCGGCGACAAGGTGGGCGGGCAGATCAAGTCGATCACCGACTTTGGCATCTTCATCGGCCTGCCGGGCAACATCGACGGACTGGTGCACCTCTCGGACATCTCCTGGGATATGCCCGGCGAAGAGGCGGTGCGTAATTACCAGAAGGCGCAGCAGGTCGAGGCCATGGTGCTGTCGATCGATCCGGAGCGTGAACGCATCTCGCTCGGCATCAAGCAGCTGGCCAAGGATCCGTTCTCCGGCTACATCACCGACAACCCCAAGGGCAGCGTGGTGCGCGGCACGGTGCGCGAAGTCGACGCCCGTGGCGCGATCATCGACCTCGGCAACGGCATCGAGGGGCAGCTGCGTGCTTCGGAACTCGGGCGTGATCGCGTCGAGGATGCCCGCCAGGTGCTGAAGGTGGGCGACGAGGTGGAGGCGAAGTTCATCGGCGTGGATCGCAAGACGCGTTCGATTTCGCTGTCGATCAAGGCCAAGGAATTCCACGAGGAGGCCGAGGCGGTGCAGAACTATCGTTCGGAACAACCCACTTCGGGCACCAGTCTTGGCGATCTGCTCAAGGAGCAGATCAACTCGCCTGAGCGCGACTGATGGCCGGCGGCCGACGGCTCAGTGAGACGGCGGCCGCCTCTGTTGCAGGATTGGGGGCGGGGGCTGGCATGACCAAGTCAGAACTGATCGAGATTATCACCACCAAGCAGAAGCATCTGCCGGCGAAGGATGTCGAGCTGGCGCTCAAGCAGATGCTCGAGATCATGAGTGACGCCCTGGCACAGGGCGATCGCATCGAGATCCGCGGCTTCGGCAGTTTTTCGCTGCATTTTCGTCCGCCGCGCCAGGGACGCAACCCCAAGACCGGCGAGGCCGTGGCCCTCGATGGCAAGTACGTGCCGCATTTCAAGCCCGGCAAGGACCTGCGCGAGCGCGTCAACGACGGCGCCGACCGCCCGATCCGCGACTGACGGCTCGTGAAGCGCGAAATCCGCACTGCGGTATTTCCCGTGGCCGGGCGCGGGACCCGGTTCCTGCCGGCCACCAAAGCCAGCCCCAAGGAGATGCTGCCGGTAGTCGACAAGCCGCTGATCCAGTATGCGGTCGAGGAAGCCCTGGCGGCCGGAGCGCAGCGCCTCGTGTTCATCACCGGCGCGTCCAAGCGCGCCATTGAAGACCATTTCGATTCTGACCAGGAGCTGGAGAAGCTGCTGGAAGCACAGGGCAAGTCCGAGCTGCTGCGCCAGATCCGCAGCGTGCTGCCGAGCTACGCAACCTGCATCTATATCCGCCAGTCGGCGCCCTTAGGTCTGGGCCACGCCGTGCTGTGCGCCGAAGCGGCGGTCGGCCAGGAGCCGTTTTTCGTCCACCTCGCCGACGATTTGATCGACGCCCGCGAGCCCTGCCTGAAGCAGATGGCCGGGACCTATGCCTTTCATCGTGGCAGCGTGCTGGGCGTCGAGGATGTGCCGCGCCGTGACACCGACAAGTACGGCATCGTCGAGGTCGAATCCCCGCGCCTGGCTGTCAGCCGCATACGCAGCATCGTCGAAAAACCCAAGCCCACGGTGGCGCCCTCGACGCTCGCGGTGGTCGGACGCTACGTGCTGACGCCGGCGATCTTCGACTACCTGCGGCAGATTGGTCGCGGCGCCGGCGGGGAGATCCAGCTCACCGACGGCATCGCGCGGCTGCTCGGCAGCGAGGCCGTCTACGCCCACCGCTTCGAGGGCAAGCGCTTCGACTGCGGCAGCAAGCTCGGCTACCTGCAGGCCACCGTTGAACATGCGCTTGCGCATCCGGAACTCAAAGGCGCCTTCCGCGCCTACCTGGTCAAACTGGCTGGCACGCTCAAACCGGCTCCCGCCCGCCGCCGCAAGTGACCCAGTTCACAGTTTGAGCGACCGCGCCGCGCTCCGCTGCGGTGACCCGGCGAACCGGTCGGGTGCTTCAAGATCAAGGCGCGCCCGCCGATATTGAAGCTGCACGCAATTCATCATTGGGGCAGCCAGCAACCATGTTTCAGGTGATCGGGACACTGGTCGTCATCGGGTCAGTACTCTTCGGGTTCATGCTCGATGGCGGCAAGGTGCTGGCCTTGTGGCACCCTACGGAAATCCTGATTATCTGCGGCGCGGCCTTTGGCGCCTTTGTGATCAGCAATCCCATCAAGATCGTCAAGGCGACCTTCGCTAACACCATCGCGCTGCTCAAGGCCCCGCGTTACCGGCGTGCCGACTATGTGGACATACTGAAGCTCCTCTACGACATCCTGGTGAAGATCCGCAAGTCGGGCATGCTGGCCATCGAGGCTGACCTCGAGGCGCCCGAAAAGAGCGCGCTGTTCGCCGAGTATCCACGCATCCTGGCCGACCATCATTTCATCGAGTTCACGACCGACTGCCTGCGGCTGATGGTGGGCGGCAACCTCGATCCGAATGAGCTCGAGTCGCTGCTCGAGTACGAGCTCGAGAACCACCACAAGGAAAGCACCGAACCCTCGCACGCGCTGCAACAGGTGGGTGACTCGCTGCCTGGCTTCGGTATCGTCGCGGCGGTGCTCGGCATCGTCAACACCATGGGGGCCCTCGAGGGCGCGGACACCGCCACCATTGGCCACAAGGTGGCCGCGGCACTGGTGGGGACCTTCCTCGGCATCCTCGTGGCCTACGGCTTCGTCGGCCCCACTGCCAGCGCGATGGCACATCGTGCCCACGAGGAGGGCAAGGCCTTCGAGGTCGTCAAGATGGCGCTGGTGGCTAGCGTGCGCGGCTATGCGCCGCCGGTCGCCATCGAGTTCGCGCGCAAGCTGCTGTTCAGCGAGGTGCGGCCGAAATTCGCCGATCTCGAGAATCACCTGAAGGGCAAGAAGAAAGAGGCAGTGGCGGCGTGAACGACAAGGCCAAGCGCCCGATCATCATCGTCAAGCGGCGGCGCAAGAGCGAAGGCGGCCACCATGGCGGCGCCTGGAAGGTGGCTTACGCCGACTTCGTGACCGCGATGATGGCCTTCTTTTTGGTCATGTGGCTGGTGGCCTCGGTGACCAAGGACCAGCGCGCGGCGATGTTCGAATACTTCAAGAATCCGAGCATGGAGGAGGGCAAGTCTGTCAAGGCCGCCAAGGGCATCAACGGACCGGGCGGCGCCAGCACCAGCGTGATCAATCTGGGGGGCGCCATGGACGCACCAAAATCAGCGATCCGCAAGGAGACCGGACTGGCGGCCGGTACCCAGACCGCGCCCAAGGATCTGGATGAGGCCGAGCGCCTGGCCGCGGAACTCGAAAAGAAGCAGCTCGAGTCGCTGATGGAAGACCTGCGCAAGGCGATCGACCAGAGCCAGACCCTGCGCCCCTTCAAGGATCAGCTGCTGCTCGACATCACACCGGAAGGACTGCGCATCCAGATCATCGACTCGCAGAATCGCCCGATGTTCGACCTCGGTCGTGCCAATCTCAAGCCCTACACCTCGACGATCCTGCACGAACTGGCCAACTACCTGAACTCGGTGCCCAATCGCATCAGCCTGTCGGGCCACACCGATACCACGCCCTACGTGGCCCAGAATGGCTACACGAACTGGGACTTGTCGGCAGACCGGGCCAATGCCGCCCGGCGCGCATTGGAGGCGGGTGGACTGCACACCGAGAAGATGGCGCGCATCGTCGGCCTGGCCTCGGCCGTGCTGTTCGACAAGGACAACCCGCGCAATCCGGTCAACCGACGCATCAGCATCATCGTGATGACGAAAAAGGCGGAACAGGCGGCGCTGAGCACGGATACCGCCGCGCCGCTGGCTATTCCAGCCGCTACGGAAGGCAGCCAGGATGCGGCGCCCGCCGGCGCGGCACCGGCCGGCGTGCAAGCACCACACCCGGGCGGCTAGACTCCCCTGGGAGCGGGTCCACTGGACCCGGCAGTTGGGGGTTGGCGAAGAGCCATGAGTCGCGCTTTCACACGTGAACCGGATGCGGATGCCGCCGCCGCGGCCGATGTGCTGCCGGACCGGCCGATCAGCAGCGAGACCAATTTCGTTACTGCCGCGGGGTTGGCTGAAATTGAACAGACCCTGCAGCGCCTGGCGCTGGCCCGCAACCTTGCCGCCGCACAGAACGATGTGCGCGAACTGGCAGTGCTGGCGCGCGAGCAACGTTACTGGCATGCGCGGCACGCCAGCGCGCGCCTGATCGATCCGGGCGAGCAGCCGCAGGTAGCGCGCTTCGGGGTAAAGATCAGCCTGCAGCACCATGACGGCTCGCAGCTGGTGTTTCGCATTGTCGGCGAGGACGAAGCCGATCCGGCCGCCGGCAAACTGAGTTTTGTATCGCCGGTCGCGCGCGCCTTGCTGGGTGCGCGCCTGGGAGACCAGGTGACCATTGCCGCACGTGAACTCACGGTGACAGCGCTGCACGGCAGCGAGCCCGCGCCGCCCGCCGTGCCGAACTAGCCGGTCGCGCTGCGGGCAGCGGCCGGCAGCGACATGGACACCTGCAGGCCTTGCGGCACGGCATTTTCAGCCATGATGCTGCCCTGGTGCAGGTTGAGCACGCGCGCCGCAATGGCAAGACCGATGCCATTGCCCCCGGAGTCGCGATCGCGCGCACTATCGACCCGATAGAAGGGCTCAAAGATCCGCTGCAGCAGCGGTTCTGGCACCCCCGGTCCCTGGTCGCGTACGCTGATCGCGATGTTGTCGCCAGCGGGCTGCGCGCTGACCTGGATCTGCGCGCCGTCCGGCGAGAAACGTACCGCGTTGCGCAGCACATTTTCGACAGCCCGGTGCAGCAGCTCGCGATTGCCACGTACCCGGTGGTCGGCGGGGTACTGCAATCTGATCACGACGCCGCGCGGCTCAGACTCGACGCGCGCATCCTCGCAAATATCCTCGAGCAGCTCGCCGAGCGCCAGGGTCTCAAATTGCAGGCCCTGCGCCGGATCATCGAGCCTCGAGAGACTCAGGATCTCGCCGATCAGTTCATCCAGGCGCTGCGCATCGCGTTCGATGCGGTCGAGCTCCTGGTGGAGATCGGCACCGGGCCGGCGCGCCAGCCCCAGCGCAATCTGCAGCCGCGCCAGCGGCGAGCGCAGTTCATGCGATACATCGCGCAGCAGCTGCTGGTTGGATTCGAGCAGCGCGCGCAAGCGAGCCGTCATGGCATCGAAATCGACGGCCAGCATTGCCAACTCGTCGCGCCGCCGACCGAGCAGGCCGGCGACGTGCACGCCCAGGTTGCCATCGGCAATGGAGCGGGTGGCGGCGCGCAGGTGATTGATCGGCGCGCTCAGGAAGCGCGCCAGCAGATAGCAGACCACGGCGCTGACCAGCAGTGTGATGCACACCGCAAACACCGGCACTTCGGGCGAGGCGAACGGGCCCCAGACGCGAAACGGACCCTCGCGGTGGCGCAGCAGCGAGAGCGCGAAGGTCTCGCGAGTCTGGGCGCTGACCAGTTGCGACAGCAGGCGGTAGTCGGGCCGGCCGCTGGCCGCCTGCCGCGGGTACGGACGGCGGCCCAGTGCGGCCTCCAGGAACTCGGGCACCGGCCTCTCGAGCAGGTCGTGCCCGCGGCCGTCCAGCAAGTAGAGCCGGTCGGGATACAGCGCCGACACCTGGCGCACCAGCCAGACATGCAGGCCCGGTACACCGGTGGCCGCCAGCACGGACTGTGCCTCGCGCGCCAATTCCTGCTGGCGTTCGCGCTCGTGATCCATGCGCTCGCTCGCCAGCCACAGCGTCGCCGCCACCGTGCCGGCCAGCACCAGCACCATGGCGACCCAGAAGGACAGGAAGAAGCGCAGATACAGCTTGCGCATGGCCGCCGTCGTTCAGGGGCCCGGCGCGGCGTCGGCCACGGCCAGCACGTAGCCTGAGCGGCGCACGTTGATGATCGATACGTCGTCCACCACCGGCGCCAGCTTGCGGCGGATGTTGCTGATGTGGGTATCGATGCTGCGATCGTAAGGCATAAGCCGCCGGCTCAGCACCTGGCGGGTGAGCTGCTCGCGCGACACCACGGCGCCCGCCTGCTGCATCAGCATCTCGAGCACGCGAAACTCTACTCCGGTGAGCGCAATAGTCTGGCCGCGGGCGCTGGCGGTGCGGCTGGAGAAATGCAGGCTGAGCGGGCCGGCTTCGAGACGCTCGCGCCGTCCGAGCTGTGGCTCGGGCATCAGGCTGCGGCGCAGGATGGCGCGCATGCGCGCCACCAGCTCGCGCGGATTGAAGGGCTTGGGCAGGTAGTCGTCGGCGCCCAGTTCCAGACCCACGACCCGGTCGACATCCTCGCCGCGCGCCGTAAGCATCAGCACCGGCGTCGACTGAGTCTGGCGCAGCTGGCGCAGCACGTCGAGACCGCTCAGACGCGGCAGCATGACATCCAGCACGAGCAGGTCGAAATGATGGCGGCCGAGCTGGTACAGCGCCGCATCGCCATCGTGCACGGTACTGAGCTTGAAGCCTTCGGGCCCCAGGTACTCATCCAGCATGTGGCACAGCTCGCGGTCATCGTCGACCAGCAGCACCGCTATGGGCGCAGTCTGGGTGCTGGTTTCGGTCACGGCCGTGGCGCTGTCGCTCATGGCGCGCATTGTGCGAGCAATTCGAGCACGGCGCCCTGCCGCTTCACAATTCTTCGCCGCCGGCAGGGCGCCGCAGCGCCAATCAGCTCCGGCCCCACAGCTCAGCGCTGGCGATCCGTGCCCCCTCGACCAGTGCTTCGAACTTGGCCCACATGATCTTGGGGTGTACGCGCCTGATAATGTCAACTTGGGCAAAACCGCAATCGGTGCCGGCGATGACATTCTCGCGCCCGACGAGCTGCGCAAATCGCACGATCCGGTCTGCCACCACCCGCGGGTGTTCCACCGTGACCAGGTGATGCGTAATGACGCCCGGGATCAGGATCTTGCCCGGCGGCAGCCGGCCGTGCTCCCAGACCCGCCACTCGTGTTCGTGGCGCGGATTGGCGGCCTCGATCGAATAGGCACCGGCACGTACCATCAATATCAGATCGACGATATCTTCCAGCGGCGCATCGGCAATGTGCGGTACATGCCAGCTGCCAAAGCACACGTGATAGCGCACGCGCTCCTCGGGGATTCCCTGCAGCGCACGATTGAGCGCCTCGACGCGCAGCTCCGCCCATTCGCGGTAGCGCTGCGGGCTCTGCTGCACCAGCGTGTCGTACATGTTGGCGAGCAGCGCATCGTCGACCTGCACGATCAGGCCGGCCCGGTGGATCGCCAGGTACTCGCTGCGCAGCGCATCGGCAATAGCGAACACGTACTCGCGCTCACTGGGATAGTATTCGTTGACGCCGTCGTAGGCGGTGCTCGCCGGGGCGACCGCAGTCATGAACCCCTCGGACACTGCGGCCTGAGCCAACGCCGCCTTGAGATCAGCAATCGCCCGATCGATGGCTTCGGTGTCACGATAGCGTATCGGCGCCACGCAGGCCTCGGTCGCGGCGCCCTTGATGATGTTGGGCAGTTCCTCAGCCATGTGCTCAGGAAAGCGCAGCCGGTCGCGCCCCAGCCATTCCAGTGGCCGCAGCTGATCCGGCCGGGTCTCGAAGCCGGTAATGCGTTTGAGGATGTAGTTCGCCCAGCTGTCCTTGCCGTATTCGCCGTCATTGATGATGTCGAGACCGACCTCCGCCTGCTGCCGGACAATGTCGCCGACCGCGCGGTGCAGGCGCTGCTGATACTCGATCGGGTCCTGTGGCGGACCCTTGCGATAGCTGGCCAGCTCCAGCAGCGCCTCCGGCCGCGGCAGGCTGCCGACATGAGTGGTCAGGATCCGATCGGTGCTGCGCTTCACTATTGTTCCTCGGCCGTTTCCTGCGAACTTCGCAGCGTTCCAGTAGTATTCCATACCTGACATCGTCTTCACCATCAGGACCGAGGGAATGGCGACCGCCGCGGAACCCACTGGCACCATCGACGCTGCGCTGGCGCACGCCTCGAGGCTGTTGCAGTCCAATCCGGTGTTGGCCGTGGAACAGGCCGGCGAGATTCTGAAAGTCGCTCCGAACCATCCGCTGGCCACGCTGCTGCTGGGCCTGGCCCAACGCAGTAGTGGGGATTTCGAAGCGGCATTACGCACGCTCACGGCGTTGGCGGATGCCCAGCACCTGTGGGCAGCGGCCCACTACGAACTGGGACTCACGCTCGGCGCGACCAATCAACAGGGCGCCGCCGCCGCGGCGCTGCAGCGGGCCGTAGCCTTGAGAGCCGATCTACCCGACGCCTGGCGCGCACTGGGCGATGTGCTGACTGAAACCGGTGATCTGGCGGCCGCCGACATCGCCTACGCCAATCACATCAGGGCGTCGACCCGCGATCCACGGCTGCTGGCCCCGGCGTCGGCGCTGGTCGAGAACCGCATACCGGAGGCGGAAACCCTGTTGCGCGCCCACCTGCGGCAATACCCTACGGATGTCGCGGCCATTCGCATGCTGGCTGAGGTCGGCGCGCGCCTCGGTCGCTATGTCGATGCCGAGACCTTGCTGCTGCGGTGCCTGGAGCTCGCCCCCAGCTTCCTGGAAGCCCGTCACAATCTCGCAGTAGTGCTGTTGCGCCTGAACAAGCCAGCGGCGGCCCTGCAGCAGGTTGAGCAACTGCAGACGCTGGAGCCGCACAACGTCGGCTACCGGAACCTGAAGGCAATCGTGCTGACAAAGGTTGGCGACTACACCGAATCGCTGGAGTTATTCGCCAGCGTCGTGGCCGCCAACCCGACCCATGCCAAGAGCTGGATGAGCTACGCCCACGCGTTGTCGACGGCCGGTCGCGAAGCGGAGAGCGTCGCAGCGTACCACCGATGCATTGCTCTGACGCCGAGCTTCGGCGAGGCTTACTGGAGTCTGGCCAACCTCAAGACCTTCCGATTTGGTGCGAGCGAAGTGGCAGCCATGCGCACTCAGCTCGCACGCACCGATCTGACGGCAGAGAGCCGCTTCCACTTCCACTTTGCGCTCGGCAAAGCGCTTGAGGATTCGCAGGATTTCCAGCAGAGTTTCGCACACTATGCGCTGGGCAACCGCCTGCGCCGCGAACAGATCAGCTATTCGGCCGACCGCACGGCTGCGCAGGTACGCCGCTCCAGGGCGCTGTTCACCGCAGAGTTTTTCCAGGCGCGCCCACACTACGGAGCCGCCGCCGCTGATCCGATCTTTGTGGTCGGATTGCCGCGCTCCGGTTCGACCCTCGTTGAGCAGATCCTCGCCAGTCACTCGGCTGTCGAGGGCACCATGGAGCTGCATGACATTCTCGGTATGGCAGGGAAAATTATCGGTGCGCGGGGCGCAGCGGACGATGTCAAATATCCCGCCATGCTGGCCGAATTGAGCGCCAAGGATTGCCGGCAGCTGGGCGAGCAATACCTCGAGTCGACCCGTATTCAGCGACGCCGCGGAACACCGTTCTTCATAGACAAGATGCCTAACAACTTTCTGCATTTGGGATTGATCCACCTGATACTGCCCAATGCCAGGATCGTCGATGCGCGCAGGCACCCCATGGGTTGCTGCTTTTCAGGGTTCAAGCAGCATTTCGCCAGGGGGCAGCACTTCAGCTACAGCCTCGACGACATTGGCCGCTACTACCGCAACTATGTCGAGCTGATGAGCCACTTTGATCTGGCCCTGCCCGGGCGCGTGCACCGCGTCTTCTACGAGCGCATGATCGACGACACTGAGGCCGAGGTGCGCGCCCTGCTGGCCTACTGCGGCTTGCCATTCGAGGCGGGGTGCCTGAAATTCTACGAGAATGAACGGGCGGTCCGTACCGCAAGCGCACAACAGGTGAGGAAGCCCATTTTCCGCGAAGGCGTGAACCAGTGGCGGAATTTCGAGCCCTGGCTGGACTCGCTTAAGACAGCCCTGGGCCCCGTCCTGACCGCCTATCCGAATGCATCCGGGTTTTGAATTTCAGAAGCTGTGGCATACACTCCGTAGGGTATCGGGACAACAACTAAAAATTGAGGGAGTTCGCCATGACTCGTAGCCGTAAGCGCAAATTGCAGCGCACCGCAACCCAATGGGCTGGTATTCCGCTGGCTTCGGCCGCAATCGCGTGCGGCGGCGTCGCCTACGCGCAACAGCAGCAGGCGGGGAGCGGCGGATCCGAGCTGGAAGAGATTATCGTCACAGCACAAAAGCGCACCGAAGACGTCCAAAAGGTACCCATCAGCATTCAAGTGCTGGGCGGGGAAAAACTTGAGCAACTGCAGGCCAAGGATTTCCTCGATTTCGCCAAGTTCATGCCCAGCGTCTCCTTAAAGACCCTGGGGCCCGGGCGTTCGGAAATCTACTTCCGCGGCATTTCGACTGGAACTGAGGGCCTGCATGCCGGGTATCTGCCTTCCTCGGGCCTGTACCTGGATGAAACTCCGGTCACAACGGTTTCGGGTTCGCTCGACCCTCACATCTATGATATCGCGCGGATCGAAGGCTTGGCGGGCCCCCAGGGCACCTTGTACGGCGCCAGTTCACTTGCGGGCACGATGCGCATCATCACTAACAAACCCGACCATACCCGCGTCTACGGCAGCATTGACGTCAAGGGTACAAAATTCGGCAAGGGCGACAGCGGCGGCTCCATCGAGGGATTCGTCAATGTGCCGCTCAGCGACAAGGTTGCCGTACGGCTGGTTGGTTATTACGAGCATGACGGCGGCTACTTGAGTAACGTACCGGCGACGTTCAACTTCCTGCGGACTGATAGTGTCCACGTAAATCACCCCTATACTGCCAACAACCTTGCGATCGTCAACAAGAACGGAAACGATGTTGACAGTTACGGTGGTCGCGCCGCGCTCAAGATCGACCTAAACGATCAATGGTCCATATTGCCGACCATTGTCTACCAGGATCAAAAGGCCAACGGAAGTTTTGGCTTTGATCCCAAAGTGGGAGACCTGAGATATGGCGACTATAGGGCTACCTATAACAAGGATCGCTGGTACCAGTCGGCACTAACGGTTACCGGAAAGCTCTCAAACCTGGATTTCGTTTACTCGGGCGGCTATATGGACCGCAAGGTCGACAACCAAGTCGACTACGCCCAGTACTCTCAGGCCTATGACTACTGCTGCTATACGTACCTGCCTGATCCCGCCAATCCCAGGGCGCCCTTGATTGATCCAACGCAGTACACGACCAATTATGATAAATACACCAAGGTCAGCCATGAAATTCGCATCAGCTCGCCAACTGACCGGCGGGTGCGCTTTGTTGCTGGCGCGTTTTTGCAGCGCCAGACTGACAATATCCGCGCGGAATTCCGTGTCGATAACCTGCCGACGTTCTACACGGTGGACGGCACGAGCGGCATACTCTATTTGTCACAGCAGGATCGCATCGATCGGGATAGCGCGCTGTTTGGTGAGTTAAGCTTCGATCTGACTGACAAGTTGAAGCTTACCGGCGGCATCAGGGGATTCAAGGTCGACAACACGCTGTACGGGTTCTTCGGCTACAACGACAACGGCAACCATAGTTCTGGTGAGGCCCTTTGCGCCCACGATGCCCTGGGGAGAGTTATTCCAGACCGCCCGGGCACCGGCCGGCCTTGCGTCAATACCGATAAGCGCCTGACTGAATCCGGTGAGACCCACAAGGTCAATCTGACCTACCAGATCGATGCGGATCGCATGATCTACGGCACGTATTCCACCGGTTTCCGGCCCGGCGGCAACAACCGGAAACCGGAGGTGCAGGGCTGGAAGGCCGATACACTGAGCAACTTTGAATTGGGTTGGAAAACCAACCTGTTCAATCACCGCTTACGGTTCAATGGTGCGGTGTTCCTGGAAAAATGGAAGGACGCGCAGGCCTCAATTCAGGGTCTGAACGGCATCACCTCGATCGTGAACGCCAACACCGCCGAAAGCAAAGGCTTTGAAACCGATATTACTTGGCTGGTACTCGACAATCTGACGCTGTCATTGTCAGGAACCTACGTCGAGGCCAAGACCACCGTTGATTGGTGTGGGCCGAATCGCGATGGCGTGGTAATCCCGAACCAGGTGAATTGCAGCATCACCGGTCTTTCCGCGAAGTCAGGCTCGCAGCTGCCGGCGACACCCAAGGAGAAAGGTAACGCAACGGCGCGATACCATTTCAAGGTGGGTGAATACGACAGCTTTGTACAAGGTGCGGTTGTCTACCAGGGGTCGACCACCTATAGCCTCCAGGCCAGTGCGAATCAGTTTGTCGGCGACACGCCGGCATTCGCCTCCTTTGACCTCTCGGCTGGGACTGGCGCGAACAACTGGACGCTGGAAGGCTACATTCAAAACGTGACCGATAAGCGTGGCGAGTTGGGCCGCGTATCTGAATGCGCTGATCCCGCCGGCTTTTGTTGGACACACGCCAAGGTGATCACGATCAAACCACTGAATTTCGGCCTCAAATATGGGCTGAAGTTCTGAGTAACAAAGCCAACCAGACCGGTGCTACTCGTCGCCTGGCGCCCGCTTCATAAGGAGCGGGCGCCTACTCGACCTGCGCCATCATCCACAGCACGGCACTGAGCAGCGCGAACAGCGATCCTGAGGCGAGCGTGGGCACCCACCCGAAGCGATCCAGCATCAGGCCGATCAGCGGCGCCAGGAATCCGGGCAGGTTGCCCCCGGTATTGAGCACGCCAGCGGCGGCCCCCGTATGCGGCCCGGCGACAAAGGTGATCGCCTGCCAGTAGGAACCCTCGCAGAACTGGGTAAATCCGAAACACAGCGACAGCAAGCCAACCGCCACATAGGGACTGGGCGCGTGGATTCCGGCCAGCAGCAGGATGGCCACCAACAGCATGCCGACCGCGCCAGGCAGACGGCAACCCCAGCGCGGCCCAAAGCGCTTGCAGGTCCAGTCGCAGGTGAGTCCACCCGTGGTCGCCAGTGCGGCGCCGGTGATGAAGGGCAGGGCATAGAGCCAGCCGCTTTCCAGCACCGTGAAACCGCGCTCCCTGACGAGGTAGAGAAACAACCACTGCGCGAACATGTAGAACACATAGTTCATGCAGAAGTAGCTGCCCGCCAGCACCAGCACGTCGCGTTGGGTGAGCACCTGACGCCAGGCAGGCCCGGCCGGCCGCTCCACTGGGCGCGGCGTACGACCCGCGTCGATGATTTTAAGTTCTGCGGCTCCCACCGCCCGGTGCTCGCGCGGCGTGTCCCGCGCGCTCCACCACCACCATGCGGCCGACAGCAATCCCAGCGGCGCCAGCCAGAAGAACGAGGCGCGCCAGCCAAAATGCACGATCAGCACGGCAACCAGAGGCCCGATGGCGGCCTGGCCCAGTGCCAGGCCCGAACTGCTGATCGAATTGGGAAAGGCCCAGCGCCCCACCGGAAACCAGTTGGCAATGGTCGCCGTCATGATCGGAAAGATTGGTGCGTTGCTGGCGCCAAGCAGAAATCGGACCGTCACCAGCGCCAGCATCGCGCCACCGGCGCTCGCGCTCATGATGTGCGGCACGCAACCCGTCAACGCGGTCAGCAGGGCCCAGGCCACGGCAATAATCATCAACGCGCGGCGCGGGCCCAGCCACTCGCCCAACAGGCCGCCAGGAATCTGGAAGATGGTGTACGAGAAATTAAAACTGCCGAGGATCCAGCCCACATCCTGCTCGGAAAAGTGAAATTCGCGCTGGATGCTTTCGATCGCCACCGACATGTTATTGCGCAGCAGGTAGTTCACGAAACTCAACACGAACAGCAGCGCCAGCAGGCGCATCCGCACCGGCACTCGCGCTATCCAGTTATTCAAGAGGCTACTTCCTGCCCGGCAGCCTGAAGGCGGTACCGCCCTTGATCACTATCTCAACGTGTTGCAGGCGCGTGATATCCTTGAGTGGGTCGCCGCGCACGGCGATCAGATCGCCGTAGCACCCCGGCGCCAGTCGACCCACCCGGTCGTCCCAGCCCATGTAATGCGCGGCCAGCGAGCTGGCGGCTTTGATGGCCTGCATCGGCGTCATGCCGCGCTGGACCATGATCGGGAACTGACGTGCGTTGAGCCCGTGCGGGATAACCGCGGCGTCGGTACCAAAGACCACCGCCGCCCCGGCGGCCACCGCTCGCGTGAATCCCTGGCGCTGCACTTCTGTGGTCTCGATGTTCTTGCGCAGGAACTCCTCGGGCCAGCGCTGGCGACGGCCCTCGATGTCGATGTAGTCACCGTTGTAGACGTCCATCGACAGGCCGACATGGTGGGTGACCGCGAGCGCAATGTCCTCATCGTTGATGTACGAGGCGTGTTCAATGGTATCGACACCTGCCAGGATCGCTTCCTTGATCGATTGCGCACCATGAGCATGCGCCGCGACCTTGCGGCCGGCCGCATGCGCCACCTGCACGACGGCCGCGATCTCCTCAGGCGTCATTTCAGGTGCGCCAGGCACGCCGCCATAGGCCAGCACCGCGCCCGAGGCGATGACCTTCAGCAGGTCCGCGCCGCCGTCGATGGCCAACTGCGCCTTGCGCCGGAATTCCTCCGCACCACGAGCCACGCCGACACGCACGTTGGCCGGGATATCCTTGTCATCGACGCCGGGAATCAGCAGATCGCCGCCGCCGCCGGGAATCGTCAGGTAGTAACCCACGATCTGCATGCGCGGACCGAGGGTCTTCCCCTGATTGATCGCATCGCGCAAATCCCGGTCGCTCCAGGCGATATACGTTCCTACATTGCGCACCGTTGTGAAGCCAGCCGCCAGCGTTGCCGCAGCGTTCGCCGCGCTGATCTGCTGTTGCTCAGTCTGGGTGCGATGGAAGTAGACCCTCAGATCGGCTGTATCGCCCGGCCGATCGGTCAGGTGCGTGTGCATATCAATAAGGCCGGGAAGGCAGGTGTAGCCACCCAGCTCGATGAACGGCAGGTCGCCAGCAGGGTGACGCCCGTCTGACAGCGAGCTCACATGTCCGGCGCGCATCACGACCGTGACGTCGTGGCGCGCCACGTCGCTGACGCCATCGATCAGCGCGCCGCAATGCACGCTGAGCGAACTGCTGTCCGGCGGCGCGGCGCGGCCGGGCAGTGTGGCCAGCAGTCCGGCAATGATCGCTGTGATGCGCATACTTTTCATATCTGTTCCCTGGTCAGTCCTCGGGCGCGATCCTTGAGAATCATTCGGGCCGCGTTGTGGCCGGGTGCGCCGGTGACGCCGCCCCCAGGATGGGTGCCGGCACCACACAGGTACAGCCCCCTGATCGGCGTTCGGTATTGGCTGCAGGTGGCCAGCGGCCGCATGTGGAACATCTGCGCCAGAGACAGGTCACCGTGAAAGATATTGCCTTCGGTGATGCCAAAGCGCGTTTCCAGGTCAAGCGGCGTGAGTACACAGCGCGCGATCACACTCCCGGGCATGTTGGGCGCATAACGGCCAATGATGCGCGTGACCTGATCGCCCAGCGGCTCACGCAGCGTGTCCCAGCTGCCCGCGGCCGGTTGCCAGGGCAGGTACTGCACGAAACAGCTGAGCATGTGGCGCCCCTGCGGCGCCAGGGTGGGATCGACGTTGCTGGCCAACACGCAGTCGACCCACAGGCCCGGACTGATCTCGCCGCGCTGCGCCGCCGTGTAGCAATCCTCGGCACCCTGCAGCGTGGGCACCAGCGTAAAGAACGAGCGCTCCGGGGCCGAACGATCGGCCGGCATGCCGGTCACCCGCGGCTCCTCGGCCAGCACATAGTTCACTTTGGCGCAGGGTCCGGCCATATGTATCGCAGCAATCTGCAGCCTGAAGTCCGGCTCCAGGTCTGACGGGCCCAGCAGATTCAGGAAGGTGCGTTTCGGATCGGCATTGGACACCACGATCGGCGCCTCGATGGTCTCCCCGGATTCGAGCGTCACGCCGCGCGCGTGTCCCGCCTGCTGATTGATCTGGCGAACCGCAGCGCCGGTGCGTACCTCGACGCCGAGGTCAGCGCAGGCGCGGCCCATCGCGCCGGTGATGGCACCCATGCCACCGATGACGTGACCCTGAAATCCGGGCTGCCGTGACTCGCCACCGGTCAGCATGTGAAAAATCAGGCCCATCGAAGTGCCGGCCTGGAAGGGGCCGCCATGCTTGCCGTAGACGTTGTTGGCCAGGATCAGACGCTTGAGTTTGTCCGCGGTGAAGCGTCGCTCCAGAAACTGCGCCAGCGAGCCCGTCAGCAGCCGGGTCAATTCAGCGGCGTCGGCGCCGTTCACGCGTCGGAAACGCCGCGCCACACGCAGCAGCTGGGCAATTTTTCGCCAGCCGCGCGCCCCGACATCCGGCGGCGCTTCCATGAAGAATGGCTCCAGATAGTGCGCCAGGTGGTGGAGTTCGCGCTCCATCGCGAAAAAAGCCGCCGCGTCCTGCGGAGCTATCCGTGCAATCTCGGCGCGCATGCGGGCCGCGTCATTCCACCAGGCCATCACGCTGCCATCCTCAAAGGCCGCCTGCACACCGGGTTCGCAGGCGACCATGCGCAAACCGTAGGAGCCGAGCTTCAGGTCGCGGATGACTTCCGGCCGCAGCATGCTGGCTATGTACGATGCCGTGGAAACGCGGCAGCCCGGCGCGCGAACCGGATCGACTTCTTCCGTTACCGCGCAGCCGCCAATGAGGGGTCGTCGTTCAAGCACGAGCACCCGTAGTCCACCCTGCGCCAGGTAGGCGGCCGAGGTCAGGCCGTTATGGCCTGCGCCAACTATGATGGCGTCGAAACGCAATGTGATTTCCACTGCTCGGGAGGGGCCTCAGCTTAGGTTCGCGCTGTAGTGCGGTCAACCCGCCGCACCCGGACCATTGAGACTTGCGGGAAGATCGCTAGTAGAATGCAACGTCGAGCACCACGCGCACCTCCATGTCTATCAGTAATACAGGCGAGCAGTCCGGCACACTGGCTGCGGCTCTCACTCACGCGCAGCGCTTACTCGTGGACCAGCCGGACCTCGCCGCCGTACAGGCGGAGGAGATCCTCAAGGTAGTCCCCGAGCACCCACTCGCTGCGCTACTTCTCGGCCAAGCGCGCCGGGCGCAGGGTGACAGCGCCGGTGCGCTGCGGGTCCTGAAGGAACTGGCGGTGACGCAACCACGCGCCTCCGCCGTGCACTATGAACTCGGCCTCGCGCTGCGAGATTGCAACCAGAACGACGCCGCCGCCGAAGCGCTGCGCCGGGCGGTCGCGCTCAAACCCGACCTGAGTGACGGCTGGCGCCAGCTGGGCGATCAACTGATGCTGGCAGGCGACCTGCGCGGCGCCGACGACGCGTACGCTCAGCATCTGAAGGCGTCCACCCGTGACCCGCAACTCATGGCTGCCGCGGCTGCGCTCTGCGACAACCGGCTGCCGGTCGCCGAGCGGTTGCTGCGCGATCATCTTAAACAACGTCCGACGGATGTAGCAGCGATCCGCATGCTAGCCGAGCTCGCCGGCCGGCTGGGCCGTTACCAGGACGCCGAAACCCTGCTGGTTCGTTGCCTGGAGCTGGCGCCCGGGTTTGACGGCGCGCGCTACAACTACGCCATCGTGCTGAACCGGCAGCGCAAGGCTGTCGAGGCTCTGGCCGAGATTGAAGAGCTGCTGCTGCGCGAGCCACGCAATTCGGGCTACCGGAACCTGAAGGCAGTCGTGCTGGGCGGCATTGGCGAGTACGAGCAGGCCATCGAGATCTATGAGCAAGTGCTGGCCAAGCATCCACGGCAGCACGCCATCTGGATGAGCTACGGTCACGCATTGGGCACCGCGGGCCGGGAGCAGGACAGTGTGACTGCATACCGCCGCTGCATTGCGCTGGCCCCGCAATGCGGCGAGGCATACTGGAGTCTGGCAAATCTCAAGACCTTCCGCTTCAGCGACCCGGAACTGCAGGTCATGCAATCGCAGCTCGCGCGTGCCGACTTAAGCCGCGAGGACCGGCTGCATTTCCATTTCGCGACCGGGAAGGCTTATGAGGACCAGCGCGACTACGCGGCCGCGTTCGATCACTATCAATCGGGGAACAGTCAGCGCCGTGCCGACCTTGACTATGACGCCGATGACGTCTCAGCGCTGGTGCGCCGCTCGAAGCAGGTATTGAGCCGCGAGTTCTTTGCGCCGCGCACCGACCTCGGCAGTCCGGCACGGGACCCGATATTTGTCGTTGGCCTGCAGCGCACCAGTTGTCCCGCGGACCCCTCATCACCGTCCGGCTCACGCCTACCCGTAACACCGTCATTCAAAGGCAATGCGACAGCGCGCTACAACTTTGGCACGGGCAGTTTGAAGAGCTATGCCCAGTTGTCGGCCTTGCATCAGAGTTCCTCGCGTTCGGCGCTCGAGAACAACCCGCAAACCATCATGGGTTCGGCGCCTGCATTTACGACCTTCGATTTTTCGGTCGGGACCGCCAAGGACAAGTGGACCGCAGAGCTGTTCGTCATCAACCTCTTCGACGAGCGTGCCGAGCTTGCCCGCTTTGGGCTGTGCGCTGCGAATTACTGCTATCAGAACGCGCGGGTATATCCGGCGAAACCGCGCCTGTTTGGTCTCAGGTTCGGACAGAAGTTTTGAGCTAGATTGTCGGCCCCGGCCGGATCGGCGTTCCGTCGGCAAAGCGTTGCAACCTGAATGACTGCAGCGCTGCGGCACTCGCCTTACCGGTCACCAGATCCGCTACCAGCTGCCCGGCGCCGGGGCCTATGCCAAAGCCATGGCCGCTGAACCCGGTGGCGACGAAGAAACCCGGCAGGCGCTCGACACCAGAGATGATCGGCAGTACATCGGGCGAACTCTCGATCATGCCGGCCCAGGATTCCACGAACGGGGCGACGGCAAGCTGCGGAAAGGCTGCGGCCAGCGCCATGCGAATCTGCGCCAGCGTGCCGGCGTCCGGCGCCGGATTCAGGATCCGTTCGCGCTCGAAAGGCGAGGGCCGGGCCAGATCCCAGCGCTTAGGCTGGAGCAGGGCCGTGAAGAAGTCCCGGCCCACGCGCAGGCGCACCGCGCCCTGTTCCTGTCGGAGTGCCGGCCAGAATTCCCGCGCATAGCGAAAACTTGCCGGCGCCAGCGGATGATCAAAGCGCGAGCCGTGCGCCACCGTGTAACCGCCATCGGCGCGGCGGCGGATGGCCACGGCGCTGCAGTACGCGGCACCGTTCAGGATCTTCGCGGTCGGTGCGGTACGAGCGACGGTGCCCTTCACGCGCAGCTGCGGCACATCGATACTCTGCGCACGGCAGAACAGGCTGGTCCATGCCCCGGCCGCGCACACCACGGCAGCGGCCGCAATCGAACCATGCTCAGTGACCACGGCCTGCACACGGCCGGCGGCAAGTTCTAGCCCGCGTACCGCGCAGCCCGACAGGATCCGCGCGCCGGCGCGTTGCGCACCGCGCGCTATGCCCGGCGCGGCGCGATTCGGTTCCGCACGGCCATCGCTGGCCGTGTACAGCGCACCAAGCCAACGGCGCTGCGGCGCGTCCAGTACCGTAGCGAGTTCGGCGCTGCTCAACATGCCTGAATCGATCGGTTGGCCGCGCGCCTGTGCCAGCCAGTGCTCGTAGTACGAGAGCTCAGTCTCGTTCTCCGCCAGGTAGAGACATCCACCCTGCGTGAAACCCAGGTCCTCGCCCAGTTCCGCCCCCAGATCGCGCCACAGCCTGAGGCTTTCGATCATCAGTGGCAGCTCACGCAGATCCCGGCCCTGCTGACGCACCCAGCCCCAGTTGCGCCCGGACTGCTCGCCGGCGATGCGGCCCTTCTCGCACAGCACGACCGTCAGGCCGCGTCGCGCGAGATAGTAGGCGGCCGACACACCGACAATACCGCCACCGATGATCAACACATCGCAGGAGGACGGCAGCGCCTGACCAGGTTGAAACGCAAAGGCGTCGTCGCCAGCGAGCGGTATCTGGCGCTCGCCCGGACTGTCATCAGTCATGAGCGTCAATCATGCGCGGCGCCGTGCGACTTGACGTACCGGTCGTACCACTGCACGTAGCGCGAAATCCGGTCCACCCTGAGGTTTGGGCGATCGAGGTTGTGATATTGGCCGGGATAGATCACCAGCTCCGTGGGTACGTGCAGCCGGCGCCGCTGGTGGCGGCTCGAAAGCGCCGGTCGCTGGCAATCACGTAGTTCGTGAGCACGGAACCATAGCTCCATCCGCCCACACCCAATTGCGCGGGGTCCGCAACGTGGTGCGCCACGGCGTAGTCGACCGCAGCCAGTACATCCGGGCCATCAGCCGCGCCCCATCTGCCAAACAGTTTCTTCTGGAAGGCATAGCCGCGACCCGTGCTGCCGCGCGGATTGGGCGCCAGTACCGCGTAACCCGAGCTGACGAAACACTGCCGGGCCAAATCAAACTCGTACTGGTGCTGGGCATCCGGGCCGCCGTGCACGAGTACCAGCTCAATCATGTTATCGATGACCACCGTGTGCCCGTAGGCGCCGACATCGAACTCGTTGACCACATGCCCCGTTGGGCTCAGTCGTTCGACCTTGCTATCGGCCAGGCGGAATCGCGCCAGCACCAGGCTGCGATCGTCCTCGAGCCGGAAATAAATGTAGCGTCCGTCGGCGGAGAACTTAGGTTCCAGGCAATTGCGATCGAGTGCCACCGCCGGCGTGGTCTCCAGATCACCCAGCACGTTGGCCAGGCCCAGTTGCACCAGCGCAAACCAGGCGTCCCGCGGCTGGCCTCCGGCTTCATAGGTCAACTGCCGGCCGTCGGGACTGAACTGCGGAGTGCGTGTGCCCCACCCGTTATCCGGATCGCCATCCATGCCCGGGCGGCGCGTAATCTGGCGTGCCACGGCGCCGGCCTGCGCGGGCATCACATAGACGTCCCAGTTGTTGGTCTCATCCGGATCCGGGCCGCGCTTGCTCAAGAAGGCGAGCAGCGTGCCGTCCGGCGACCAGGTCGGCTGCAGCTCGTTGTAGCGGCCGTCGATCAGGGCGCTACTGTGGCCACTCTCCAGGTCCAGCGCATACAGGTGCGAGCGCTCGTCGCGCAGGAAGCTGGAACCGTCCGCCTTGAACTGCAGCCGATCAATCGTGATCGGTGGCGGCCGGCCGGCAAAGTGGCTCAGCTGTCGCGCCTCGCCACCGCGCAGATCGAGCACCCAGATCTGCGGGTCCGATTTTCCATCCCCGGGATCGCGCAGGAAGGCCAGCGTGCGTCCGTCGGGACTGAAGTGCGGGCGGTGATCGGGCGCTGTCGAACGCGTGAGCTGCACCGGCTCGCCGCCGTCGGGCGACAGCTCCACGTCGCTGAGGGTCTGGACCCGGTAGTAGTCGTCGAGCACCAGTGGGCGGGCTGGGGCGGCGAGGCCGCACTGGGCGCTCAGCGCGAGCGCCGCCACGATCGCCCGGCGATAATTCTTCATGTGTCGATCGAGCATTACCGATTTCGACAGGTCAGGCAACCCAAGGCCGCAGCGCTAGCGAGGGCGAAGTTGCGCGTGCGAGACTGTCGCGCGGTGCTGCGATTTAGCGGCCTGGTATAAAGTACTAGACATAATATCTCTATCTTATTGATGTACAAGATGTATCGGCTTCATTTCCAGGAGCAACCATGAAATTGTTTGGTTACTACCGATCCTCGGCGGCGTACCGCGTGCGCATCGCACTGAACCTCAAGGGACTTGCTGTTGAACACATCCCGGTGCATCTGCGCCGTCAGGAGCAGGTTGCCACTGCGTTTCGCGCGTTCAACCCGGCTGGACTGGTTCCGGTGCTGGAGCACGAAGGCCATCACTATTCGCAGTCGCTGGCCATCATGGAATACCTGGACGAGATCCAGCCGCTGCCAGCGCTGTTGCCGGCGCAACCCGCTGATCGTGCCTATGTGCGCTCGCTGGCACTCGGGATCGCCTGTGACATTCATCCGCTGAATAACCTGCGGGTGCTGAACTACCTCAAGGATGACCTGCTGCTCGATGGCCCTGCCCGTGACCGCTGGTACCAGCACTGGATCGGCAGCGGATTCTCGGCGCTCGAATCGATCCTGACACAGGATGCGCGCGTCGGTTTTTTCTGTTGCGGCGAGACACCCGGCATGGCCGACGCCTGCCTGGTGCCACAGCTCTACAATGCCGAGCGCATGCACTGCGATACCAGCGCGTATCCGACCTTGAGGCGTATCGCCGCCAATGCGCGCGCGCTGCCGGCGTTTCAGGCGGCGGAGCCCGAGCGGCAGTCCGACGCCGAGTAGCTCGTCAGGTCTGGGGCTGCGCTGCCATGTCCAGGTGCAAGGCGCTGCCGGTGTACGGAAAGTCCTTGATGTACTCCTCGTTGAGCTCGACGCCGAGGCCCGGCTCGGTGGGCGGAATGATGTAGCCCTCGGACCAGCGTATGGGTTTCTTCAGGATCGCGGCGTGGAAGCCCTGCCAGGTTTCGATACTTTCCTGGATCAGGAAATTCGGACTGCAGGTGGCCAGCTGGATATTGGCCGCGCCGACCACCGGCCCGCAGTACAGGTGCGGAGCAATCTGTACATGGTCGACTTCCGCCATCGAGGCGATCTTCTTGGCCTCGAGCAGGCCACCAACACGTCCGAGGTTCATCTGTAAAATCGCCGCACTGCCGGCGCGCAGCAGCCTCGCAAAGTCGTACTTGGTCGCCAGCCGCTCGCCGGCGGCAATCGGAATGCTCGTGGCGCGCGCGACCTTCGCCATCTCCTCCGGCGCATCGGGCGGCACCGGCTCCTCGAACCACAGCGGATCATAGGGCTCGAGCCGGCGCGCCAGCCGGATCGCTCCAGCGGCGGTCATTTGTCCGTGGGTGCCGAACAGCAGATCAGCCTTGGAGCCGACCGCCTCGCGCAGCTGGCGCACGAAACGTTCGCACAGGTCGAGTGCCGGCAGGCTCAGCTGCCGCCCATCGAAGGCTGTATACGGGCCGGCCGGATCGAACTTGATCGCGGTGAAACCCTGGGCCACCAGCTCGACGGCGCGCTGCGCCGAGAGGTCCGGATCCTGGTAGACATCGACCTTGTCGCCGGGGCGCGCGTAGATATAGGTGTAGGAGCGCAGCCGCTCGTGCACGCGCCCGCCCAGCAGGTTGTACACCGGCTGACCGGCCTCCTTGCCAATGATGTCCCAGCACGCCATCTCAAGTGCGCTCAATACGCCCATCAATGCCAGGTCGGCGTGCTGCGTAAATCCGGAGGAGTACACCCGCCGCCACATGCGCTCGATATTGTGCGGGTCCTCGCCGGCCAGGTAACGCGCAAAGACATCCTCGAGCATGCGCGCGACGATGTCGGGATGAAACGGCACGCAGTAGGCTTCGCCCACGCCATGCACATTGCCATCCGTGGTCAGCTTCACGAACACGAAATAGCGACCGCCGTAATGCGGGGGCGGATTGCCGACCACAAACGTCCTGATGTCCTTGAGCTTCATAGATCGCGTACCCTCACGCTGCGTAGTAACCGTTGATTGATTTCAGTTCCAGAAATTCGAGCAGGCCGTACACGCCGCACTCGCGGCCGTTGCCCGACTCGCGGTAGCCGCCGAAAGGTTCAGCATAGCCCTGCGCGGCGCCATTGATATGTACGCTGCCGGCGCGCAGCCGGCGCGCCACCACCCGCGCCTTGCTCAGATCGCCGCTCTGCACGTAGGCGGCGAGGCCAAACGGCGTATCGTTGGCGATGCTGACCGCCTGCTCAAGGGTATCGAAGCGCATCAGGCACAGCACCGGCCCAAAGATTTCCTCACGCGCCACACGCATCTGGTTGTGCACGTTCGCGAACAGGGTCGGGCGCACGAAATATCCCACCGGCAAGCCCTCCGGCCGGCCGGGTCCTCCAGCCACCAGCGTGGCCCCCTCGGCGATGCCGGCGGCAATGCAGGCCTGCACCTTGTCGAACTGCATGCGCGAGGCGAGCGGACCGATATGATCGCCGGGTTGGCTCGGGTCGCCGACCTTGGTGGCGCGCGCGGCAGCCACCGCCAGTTCGACTGCCCGGTCATACACCGACGCCTCGATCAGCATGCGGGTGGGCGCGTTGCAGGACTGGCCGGTGTTATTGAAACAGCTGCGCACCCCATCGGCGATCGCCGCCGGCAGATCGGCGTCGGCAAACACGATGTTCGCCGACTTGCCGCCAAGTTCCTGCGTGACACGCTTGACCGTCGGGGCGGCGGCCACGGCGACGCTCACGCCGGCGCGCGTCGAGCCCGTGAAGGATATCATGTCGATGTCCGCATGCGTGCTCATCGCCGCGCCCACCACCGTGCCGCTGCCATGGACCAGATTGAACACGCCGAGCGGCAAGCCTGCCTCGTCAACAAACTCCGCGATCAGCTGGGCCGAGAGCGGCGCCTGCTCACTGGGTTTGAGCACCACCGTGCATCCGGCAACCAGTGCCGGGGCCAGCTTCGCCATGATCTGATTGATCGGCCAGTTCCAGGGCGTGATCAGCCCGCAAACCCCGATCGGTTCACGCACCACGTTCGAGACCCGGCCCACCCGTGCCTCCCAGTCGAGCTGCCGCGCTGCCTCAATCGTGGCATCGATATGACCCGGACCGCAGGCAGCCTGCGATTTTGAGGACAGATCGTGCGGCGCGCCCATCTCAGTGCTAATCGCCACGACCATGTCCGCATAGCGCCGCTCGAACACGGCGCGCAGCCGCTGCACATAAGCGATGCGCTCATCGAGGGAACTAGCCGCGAAGGCCGGGAACGCCGCGCGCGCCGCCTGTACGGCCACGTTCACATCGGCGGCGGAGCCCATCAGGATCTGCGCCACGGCACGTTCCGTGGCGGGATTGATCACGGCGTAGGGCGCCTCGCGGCCGCTGGCCGCGGCCCAGCGGCCGGCAATGTAATGGTGCAGATCTTTCACGTCAGGGGATCCTCGCGATACAGGGTGGCGGCCGCCGTCATGCCGGACTGACGCCAGTGGCGCGCTGTTGATCGGACACGATCTGGCGCACTGACCGGAAATAGTGCCAGGTCGCCCAGAAGCCGGTGGGCACCAGACACAGCATTGCCACACGCAGAGACTCCGCGTCAGAGACGTGATGCGGGCCAAACCAGTCGCTCAGCAGGCCGACGCCGACCGGGGCGATTATCAAGTTGCCGACGTTGGCGACAAACAGCGTCGCGGCACAGAACACTGCCCGCATGCGCGGCTCGGCAAGATTCAGCAACAGGCCGAAGCAGGGCCCGATGTAGAAATAGATCGACGGAATGAACAGCCAGAACAGTGCGCGCGTCAGCGCCAGCGAGTGCGTCGTGTAGATCACCAGCGACACGACACTGGCCAGTCCGATCCACCAGCCCATGAGCCGCACAATGCGGCGCGGATCATTCATCGACGGACGCGTCAGCAGCCAGCTGGTGTAGAGCGTGGCGGCCACACCGCCGTACAGGTGTATCGGGCCGGTGATCGCCCCGGCCGCACCTGAGCTCAGGCCGTAGCTGCGAAACAGAAAGGTGGGCGTCCAGTACATCAGGCCCCAGCCCCACAACGCTGTAAGCGCGCTGGCAATCATGACGTGCACCGCCGAGCGCTGGCTCCACAGGTAGCGCAGGGCTTCCGGAAACGAGGGTTTCTTGTCGACCAGCACGGCATCGAGCTTGCCCCGCCGGGGTTCCCGGATCGTGAACCAGATCAGCAGGCCCACGATCACGCCGGGCGCGCCCAACCAAAGGAACGGCGCCCGCCAGCCGTGCAGATCCGCGATCGCGCCGGTCGTATCCGAGGCGAAATAGGCGCCGATCGGGGCACCCAGCGAGAACACCGTCAGTGCCATTGGGCGGCGCGCCGCGGCAAAGTAGTCGGAAATGATCGAGTTGGCTCCCGGCGTACCGCCCGCTTCGCCGACACCGATGCCGATGCGTGACAGCACCAGTTGCCAGGACGTGCGCGAGAGGCCGGTGCACAGGGTCATCGCCGACCAGGCGATGATCGATGCCGATATGATATTGCGCCGGTTGCTGCGATCGATCAGCCACGAGATGGGAAACCCGAGGAATACATAGAAGAAGGCGAGGGCGGGTCCGGTAATCATCGCCACGCCGGTGTCGGTCAGCTTCAGCTCGCGTCGGATGGGCTCCAGCACCTGCGTGACCATGTAGCGATCGGTGATGCTGAGCGTGTACACGAGGCACATCAGGATCAGCACGTACCAGCACCGGGCGGTCGAATCTCGCGGTTCCGCCGCAAGCTGATGGTCACTGACTGTGCTCATGGTCCCCCGCCCCTGAATTCGTCCGCGATGCTTGAACGCTGTTGTACGCAAACTTGGACGCAGGCGCCAGCAAAACCGCTGCTGCGCCCGCCCTGGACACCCCGGCTAACATTCCTTTCCTATCTGGCTATATATTTTGCTTGTTGCAGACCTTGTTATGTCGCTAGCCTCTGGCCAGCGGCTGAAGTCAGGTCAACGCAGGGAGGCGAGCTTGAGCACAACTCGGATCGGATTCATCGGCCTTGGGAACGTCGGCTCCAAGCTGGCGGGCAACCTGCTGCGCCATGGTGCGGACCTGACGGTGCGCGATCTCAACGAAGAGGTGGTGGCGCAGTTCGTTGCCAGGGGTGCGAAGCGCGCCAGCTCGCCGCGCGCCATGACCGCGAGCGTCGACATCCTCATCACCTGCCTGCCGTCGCCGGCCGCCTCAGCCGCGGTCATGGAAGCGGCCGATGGCGCGCTGGCAGGCCTGGCCCCGGGAAAGATCTGGCTCGAGATGAGCACCACCGACAGCGCGGAAATCACGCGCCTTGCGGCCCGGGTCGAGGCGCTGGGCGCCATCGCCATGGACTGCCCGGTATCCGGCGGCTGTCATCGCGCTGCGACCGGCAACATCGCTATTTTTGCCGGTGGCACGCGCGCCGCCTTTGAACGCGCGCTGCCGACGCTGACTATATTGGGTCGCAGGATCCTGCACACCGGTCCCGTGGGTTCGGCTTCAATGCTTAAGGTACTGACCAACTATCTGTGCACCGTGCACCTGGCGGCGCTGGCCGAAGCGCTGACCGTGGCCAAGGTCGCGGGACTAGACCTCAACATGGCCTATGAGGGCATCCGCATTTCCTCCGGCAATTCTTTTGTCCATGAGACCGAGTCGCAGGTGATACTCAATGGCAGCCGCGACATCAATTTCACGATGGACCTGGTGATCAAGGATGTGGGCCTGTTCGATGCGCTGGCGCGCGAGCACCAGGTGCCGCTCGAACTCTCGCCACTGGTGCTGGGCATCTTTAAAGATGGCGCGCGGCGCTACGGACCGCGCGAATTCTCGCCCAACATCATTCGCCGGCTCGAGGAGGCCTGCGGCGTACGCGTGACCAGCCAGGGCTTTCCGGCGGAAATTGTCGACACCGAGCCTTCCGGCGCAGGCTACGAGGTCATACCGCGCGGTCGCGACTCGCCGCCGCCGGCCTGAAGCGGCGCGGCCACCTGCACCAGCCAGTCGATGAAGGCGCTGACGCGCGGATTGTCCAGTGACTCGCGCCGGCAGATCGCGCCCCAGCTGCCGGGGCAGGAACAGGTATGCGCCGCAGGCTGCACCAGGCGCCCACTCTCCAGGTGATCGGTGTCGAAGGGACCGTTGACCAGCGCCACGCCACGGCCGGCCAGCGCTATTTCGAGCGCCACGGCCAGGGTGTCGACCACGATGGCCGGCTTGGCCGTGTACTCGAGCTGCGCCGATTCGCACCACTGGTCCCAGTGATGTGTTTCACTGTAGATCGCGACCAGCGGCAGCTTGAGCAGTGCGGCCGGCGTCGGCGCGGCGCCCAGTTGCGCCGCAAGTTCCGGGCTGCATACCGCGTGCAACCGATAGTCAAACAGGGGTATCCAGTGATAGTCGGGCCCGGGTTGCTTGTCGCAGTAAACCAGTCCGACATCGGCGATGGAATCGTCAAAGGCCCAGTCATAGGCGATGGTGGTGAGCAGGATATTGATGTCCGGGTGCGCGGCCACGAAGTCGGGGAGCTTGCGCGCCAGCCAACGGATCGAGGCCGTGATATAGGTCTGCACCCGCAGCGGCGAGTCGGCGCGCGTGCGGCGCACGCGTTCAGCGCCCTCGGTCAGCAGTTCCAGCGCCTGGCGCACATAGGTGTAGAGCATCCTGCCTTCGGCCGTGGGCGTCAGCGAGCGGCCGGCACGCGAGAACAACTCAACGCCCAGATCCTGTTCGAGCACCTGGATCTGATAGCTGACCGCCGGGTGGGTGAGGCACAATTCATCGGCGGCTTCACGAACACTCTGGCGCCGCGTCGCCGCCTCGAAGCCCTTGAGGGCATTCAGCGGCGGGAGCTTGCGAAGGTCGATCTTGTTGCGCATGGTGAGTGGGCTGATGCGTGAATTTGACTTCATTATAGCGGGCGCGGGCACAGCCGGCTGTGTGCTGGCCAATCGCCTGTCGGCCGACGGCCGGCACAGTGTGCTGCTGCTCGAGGCCGGCGGAAGCGATCGCAGCCCCTGGATTCGCGTGCCGCTGGGTTACGGCAAGACCTTTACTGACGCACGTTTCAACTGGAAGTACTACGCCGAGCCCGATCCCGGGCTTGCCGATCGCCGGATGTACTGGCCCCGTGGCAAGGTGCTGGGTGGCTCGAGTTCCATCAACGCGATGGTCTACGTGCGTGGGCATCCGGGCGATTTCGACGACTGGGCGGCCGCCGGCAACCCCGGCTGGGCCTACCAGGACGTGCTGCCGTACTTCAGGAAATCCGAAGCTCACGTCTGGGGCGCTTCCGCGTACCACGGCGCCGGCGGACCGATGCAGGTCAGTGAATTCCGGTCGGCCGTGCATCCGCTGTGCGCCCGCTTCGTCGCGGGCTGCGCGCAGGTCGGTATCGCGGCGAACGACGATTTCAACGGTGCGGTGATGGAAGGCGCGGGTACCTGGCACATGACCATTCACAAGGGCTTGCGGGTGTCCGCGGCCAGCGCCTTCCTGCGGCCGGCGATGCGGCGCGCCAATCTCTGTGTACTGACTGGCGCGCAGGTCACGCGAGTGACATTCAGCGGGCAGCGCGCGAGCGGGCTGGAGTACACACGCGGTACGCAGCGCTTCAGTGTGCTGGCGCGACGCGAAGTGATCGTATGCGCCGGCGCGGTGAATTCACCGCAGCTGCTGCAGCTCTCCGGCATCGGCGCCGCGGCACTGCTGCGACCGCTGGGCATACCAGTGCTGGTGGACGCGCCAGCCGTCGGTCAAGGTCTGCAGGATCACCTCGCGGTGTCTTACTATTTCCGCTCGCGCGTGCCGACGCTCAACGATGAGCTGTATCCGCTCAGCGGCAAGATCCGGGCCGCGCTGCAATATCTGCTGGGCCGGCGTGGCGTGCTGGGCATGAGCGTCAACCAGGCCGGCGCCTTCGCGCGCAGCCGGCCGCAACTGACCCGGCCGAACATGCAGATCTATTTCAACCCGCTCAGCTATGCGAGCGCGACCGGCCGGGAAACCGGGTTGCTGCAGCCCGATCCGTATCCGGCCTTCCTGATGTCCTTCAACACCTGTCGGCCCACCAGTCGCGGCTCGATTGCGATCGGCGCTGCCGATCCGTACGCGGCGCCGGTGATTCGTCCCAATGTACTCTCGACACCTGAGGACATCGCCGACGTGTACGAGGGCGCGCAACTGTTGCGCCGCATCGCCGCCGCACAACCGCTGGCCGCTATCGTTGTGAGCGAGCTGCAGCCTGGCGCCACCCGCCAGACGCCCGCCGAACTGCTGGCCGATTTCCGGCAGCGCGCCGGCACGGTCTATCACGCCTGCGGCAGCTGCGCGATGGGACCCGAACCGCGCACCGCAGTCGTCGATCATCGACTGCGGGTGCATGGCGTCGAGGCGCTGCGGGTGGTCGACGCGTCGGTGTTTCCGGCGGTCACGTCCGGCAACACCAATGCCCCCACCACCATGGTGGCGGAAAAGGCGGCCGATCTGATCCTGGCATCATAGGCCCCGCGATTAAAGGCATTGGCACACGGCTTCCGGATCGCTTAAGCATGTCGCGTGGTGATAAGCTCTGGTCGCTAAGGCGCCACCGGCGCGGGGGGCCGCGACGTACGATCCTGAATACGGCGCAGTCTGCCCCGGGCCTGGCTTGCGGCAGCGTGGCTGGATACACCAGGGAGCTTCCCGATGGGCGAGGATACGACCGACAGCTTTGACCTGAATACTCTCAACGATCAGGAGTTGACCGAGCAGGTGCACGACGACCTGTACAACGGGTTGAAGGACGAGATCGTCGCCGCCACCAACATCTTCCTGGCACGCGGCTGGGGACCCGACAAGGTGCTGAACGACGCCCTGGTCGAGGGCATGCGCATCGTCGGTGTCGATTTTCGCGACGGCATCCTGTTCGTGCCTGAGGTGCTGCTCGCCGCCAACGCCATGAAGGCGGGAATGGAAATCCTGCGACCGCTCCTGGCCGAGACCGGCGCCGAACCCATTGGCAAGGTGGTCATTGGCACCGTGAAGGGCGACATCCACGATATCGGCAAGAATCTGGTGTCGATGATGCTCGAGGGCGCGGGCTTCGAAGTGATCAACCTCGGCATCAACAATCCGGTGGAGAATTACCTGGCGGCGCTCGAAGAGCACAAGCCGGATATCCTCGGCATGTCGGCGCTGTTGACCACGACGATGCCTTATATGAAAGTGGTCATCGATACGCTCAAGCAGAAGGGGCTGCGCGATAAGTACATCGTGCTGGTTGGCGGCGCCCCGCTCAACGATGAATTCGCCAGGGCGATCGGCGCCGATGCCTATTGCCGCGACGCCGCCATCGCCGTGGAAACCGCCAAATCGCTGATTGCGGCGCGGCGCGCCGCGCGCTGACGCGCATGCCCGATGCTCCCGAAGGCCTGCTGGTCATCGCCTGCGGAGCGCTGGCGCGCGAGATCGTGGCGCTCAAACGCCTGAACGGCTGGTCGGCGA
>Ga0075026_100000069_pt1 | contig 32451 bp, 28 predicted proteins | sample Str012_2_FD_71392 | JGI IMG/M metagenome (GOLD analysis project Ga0075026, IMG submission 71392) | Freshwater sediment microbial communities in response to fracking from Pennsylvania, USA - Straight Creek_MetaG_SC_2012 | ecosystem: Environmental > Aquatic > Freshwater > Creek > Sediment... | reverse complement strand
CACTGATCAACGATGCCGAGGAGGCACGAATGGCACTGTTCATGGATGTACACAACATTGAGGGAGGCGTCGCCCTGGGCGATGTCGCGGAGGCCCACCGCAAAGACCTCGAGACACAGGGCAAGTTCGGGGTGTCGTACCTGCGCTACTGGGTCGACGAGGCGAACGGCAAGATCTTCTGCCTCGTCGAGGCCGAGTCGGCCGACGCCGCCAACGCAGTCCACGCGGAAGCACACGGCCTGTGCGCCGACCACATCTACCTCGTCAGCGAGCACACATGAGGGCGAAACTGACGGGCCTCATCGCCGCCGGACTGCTGCTCGGCACGTTCACCATCGCCAAGGCGAGCGACCACGGCACCGACCACCGTGGCACCGACGACCACGGCTCCGAGCACCAATTCGCTCAGCTGCGCGCAGCCACCGCGCCCTACCGCCACCTGTCGACGGCGCTCGCCGACGGCTACACGGCGTTCGCCATCCCCACCTCGGTGGGTGGCAAGGCCACCACCGGTCTCGGTCTGCCCGGCGACCCCTCGTGCTTCGACAGCCCCTCGGGCGGCATGGGCGTGCACTACGTGAAGGGCATCGACGGCACCATCGACGCCAACCACCCCGAAGCGCTGGTGTACAGCGTGGGCGAGCACGGCCACCTCGACCTGGTGGCCGTCGAGTACATCGTGCCCGACAGCCTCGTGGATCCGAACAACATGCCGATGCTGTTCGGACAGATGTTCCACCACCACCCGTACCTGCCGGTGTACATCCTCCACGTGTGGGCGTGGAAGCACAATCCCAACGGAACGTTCGCCGACTGGAACCCGCGGGTCGGCGCCTGTCCCACACCCACCTCGTGAGTCGGTGACGTGTGGTGAAGGGGGCTCGTCCGACGTGAGGACGAGCCCCCTTCACGCGTCGAAGCGTCGCCAGTGGCCTTCCGACACGACGTCGACCACTCCATCGACCACGCGGATGGCGGTGTCGTCGTCGATCGCATACGACGGGCAGTCGAGCATCGCCGACCACTTCTCGGCGTTGGCCATCGTGTTGCTGGGCAGCATCGGATGGTCGAGGTGCGGATAGATGGCGAAGTCGACGAGCCCGAGCGCATGATCGTCGTCGTCGGGCGGAGGCCACCCCATGAAGGGTCGTCCGATCCGTGGTGTCATCACCATGCTGCCGGCGCTGAGGCCCACCCACACGGTCCGGGTGAGGCTCGCGAGCAGGTCGGCGAGACCCGAGGTGCGCATCCAGTGGGCGAGGTAGAGCGCGTCGCCGCCTGCCGCGAGCAACACGTCGGTGTCGCGCACCAGCGGCACCCAGCGTTCCGCATCGATGCTCGGCAACGCGGTGAGCTCCAGCAGTCCCACCGACTTCCAGCCCAACTGAACCATCTGGGAACTCTCCTGTCCGGCGACGAACCCCCAGGGCATCACACCGGGGCCCACCTGCGGATGGCCGTACTGCGCGGTGGGGATGCACAGCGCCGTGCACTCGTCGATCGGCCGGTCGAGCATGCCGACGAGCGTCTGGTGGATGGTCGGATTGTTGACGCCGGCCGAGGTGAGCAAGAGTCGCATGGAGCCTCCGAACGTGATCGCCCGGTTCGCCCTGGCGAGTGCACCATGCAACCACACGCGGGTCGACCGGCCCTGTGCACAGCCCGGGTACCGTGGCACTCTTCCGGCATGGCAGCCGGATTCATCGCGTGTGCCGTGCTACTGGCGGCCAGCATCCAGGCCGTGCACTCGCGCGACAGCGTGCCGGAGATCATCGACGTGATCCTCGGCGCGCGGTCGACTCGCCACCCCTGAATCGATGGTCGACGAGTAACCGCCGCGCATCCGCAGCGTCATGAACGGCATCCGCTCACCAACGAAGGAGTCGCGATGTCGGACCACGAAGCACTCGACGAGATCCGCACCGCTGTCGAGGCAGTGCTGGAGCACGCCCGAAACGACGAGACCTATCGCGGCACGCTGCTGGCCGACCCGGTCGCCACGCTCACCGCCGCCGGGCTACCCGCCACAGCCGCCGCGCACGTCGGCACCCACGAATTCGGTTCGCACGACGAGGACGCCTCGGGATTCGCTACATCGTCGTGCGACCCCTGGACCTGCGTGGTCACCATCTGCTCCAACGTGCCCTTCACCGGGCACACCGGTTGCGGCGCCCTCACCTTGAAGCCCACCGGACCAGTGGGGTGCCCACTGTTCTCGTGGAAGATCTGAGCTCGGCGCCCGCATGCCACCAGAGCCGCCGACACACGGCCGGTCGACTCTGGTGTGGCCCCGAACGGATCAGGCGCCGACGCGGATGAGCTTCTTGTTGACGAATTCGTCGGCACCCCAGCGGCCGAGTTCGCGGCCCGAGCCGGAACGCTTCACGCCACCGAAGGGCAGCTCGGGGCTGTCAGCGCCCACGATGTTCACGTAGACCATGCCGGCCTGGATGGCGTCGGCCACGCGTGCGGCCTGCTCGGGGTCGGTGGTGAACAGGTACGAGCCCAACCCGAACGGTGTGTCGTTGGCCAGCTCGATGGCTTCACGTTCGCTGCTCACCTTGTGGATGATGGCCACCGGCCCGAACAACTCTTCGTTGTACGAGGGGTTGTCGCGGGTGACGTTGGTGAGCACTGCGGGCGGGAAGAACGCGCCGGAACGCTCGCCGGCCGAGACGAGGTGGGCGCCGCCTGCCACGGCGGCATCGACCTGCGCGCTGAGGCGATCGGCGGCTGCGACCGACGAGAGCGGCCCGATGGCGATGTCGGGATCGGTGGGTGCGCCGACCTTGGTGGACAGCACCGTGGCGGTGAACTTCTCGACGAACTCGTCGTAGAGCTCGTCGATGACGATGAAGCGCTTGGCCGCGTTGCATGCCTGACCGCAGTTGTCGACGCGGGCGAACGCGGCCGAGGCGACAGTGGCGTCGAGGTCGTTGGTGGACAGCAGGATGAACGGGTCGGAGCCACCCAGTTCGAGCACGACCTTCTTCAGGTGACGACCCGCGATCTCGGCCACCGCAGCACCGGCTCGCTCGGAGCCGGTGAGCGACACGCCCTGCACGATGGGGTTGGCGATGATGTCGGCCACCTGCTCGTTGGAGGCGTAGATGTTGGTGTAGGCGCCCACCGGGAAGCCGGCGTCGAGGTAGATCTGCTCGATGGCGGCCGCCGACTCGGGGCACTGCGGCGCGTGCTTCAGGAGCACCGGATTGCCGATGATGAGGTTGGGACCGGCGAACCGGGCCACCTGGTAGTAGGGGAAGTTCCAGGGCATGATGCCCAACAGCACGCCCAGGGCGCTCTTGCGCACGATGGCCGAACCCTCGCCGCCCATCAAGGTGATGGGTTCGTCGGCCAGGAACTCGGCGGCGTTGTCGGCATAGAACTGATAGATCGCGGCGCTGAAGCCGATCTCACCCAGCGCGTCACCGATGGGCTTGCCCATCTCGCGGGCGATGATCGCGGCGAGCGCGTCCTGTCGCTCGACGTGCAGTTCGGCGACCCGCGAGATCAGCGCCGCACGATCGGCCACCGCGGTGGAACGCGACCAGTTGCGGTACGCCTCGCTGGCACCGGCGATGGCTGCTGCCAAGGCGTCGTCGGTGATGGTGGGGTAGGACTTGACGGTTTCTCCTGTGGTGGGATCCACCACTGCGTAGCCACTCACGACTGATTCACCCTTCTTCGATCGTCGACGTCGACATTGACGCCGTTGGCACGAACCGTATCGCTCGTCGGGCGACCGCCGCGCCTCGGTGCACCACGTGCGAGGGGTCAGTCGACCCGGCACATCGGCCAGGCGACCGCCCGCGTGCCGGGCGAGTACGCCATCACCGGCTCGGCGATCGCATGGACCCCGGCCGCCTCGAGCACCGTGTTGGAGGTGATCGTGGCGTCGACGGCTTGGATCTGCCACGGGTCGTGCGAGATGTCGCCGCGCAGGAGCGTGGTGCCGTTGCGGGCGTACATGCAGTAGCGCTCGGCCAAGAACGCGTCGATCGATCCGGGCGCAGCGGGCTGTGGGACGCCCTGCGGCCGGTACTCCGCTTCGATCGACACCGGCGGCGTGCCCACGGGCGTCGCGGCGCGACGACTCGTGAAGTGGTACGAATCGCCGAGCGGCGTGAAGGTCATGTGGGCATCGTGGTAGGGGATGTGGAAGGCGCGCCGTGCGATCTGCACGCTGAACCAGCTGCACGCGTCGATGCTCAAGAACCACACCCCTTGCACGCCCTGGTGATGGACGTACGTGCGCAGGTTCAGTTCGGGGAAGCGATACGTGGTGGGGACCGGCACGAGGTCGCGGATGTGCACCCGATTCATGTGCAGTGGGATGAGCGTCACCCAGGCGCTGCCGTCGAAGTGATCGATCTCCAACTCCGCCGGCAACACCGCGCGCAGCGTGGCCTCGTCGACCCGGTAGTGCAGATACAGCAGGTGTTGCCATCGCTGCGTCATGATCCACGGCATCTTCATGCGAAGCTCGTGTTCACGTGCGCACCGCCCCGTGGAGCGCCCACCCGGCCGCACGAACCAGCAGCGACGGACGATCGGTGCCCTCGATCGCTTCCATCTCGTTGGGGTGCAACCGCATTCCCCACGGATAGCACGGCATGAAGTGACGACACATCGAGCGCAGTTCGGGTACGTCGAGTTCGGTGGCCGCGAAGTCGTACAACCGCGGCAACTTGTAACAGATGACGATGAGGTCGACCAGCGACACCAGCAGGTTGCCGAGATGGTTGATGTTGCGATCGAGTCGATCGCAATCCTGTTTCGACAGCGGATACGAGGTGGGGTAGAGGTCGCGTCGGTGCACCACGTACTTCACCATCGGGCTCGTCGGTCCCACCCAGCGGGCCAGGAACCGGCTCACCCATCCGAACGCCCACGGCTGCTGCTCGACGACCGCGTGAGTGAAGAGCACGCGGTAGAGCACGAGGTTCATCAGCTTCTGCTCGTGCCCACGCTCGTCGCCGGCCGTCGCGGTGAACTCCACATAACCGGCGGCGACGCTGCGATTGTGGGCGCGGTAGAACGTGCGCGCGCTGGGCCGTTCGAGGAACTCCTGCCAGAGCACCACCGAGGGGTTCGATGCCGACCCCGAGGTCGACGTGTGGCCGGCGTCGAACAGCAGGTGGGCTTCCCTCGCGTCGCGCAGCAGTGATCCGTTCACCGAGCGCCACCACACGCTGCCCGGGTGGTCGGGGTCGTCGAGCGCGTTGAGACATCCACGACGCACCTCCCACTCCATGAACGCGACCTCCGAGCCGGCGTAGTTCTCGACGTGCTCCTCGGCGGTGTGATGGAAGAACGCCTGCGCGTACTCCAGGCGCGCACGAGGGTCGTTCTCGACCTCGCGCAATTCCGCCTCGGCCTGCGCCGCGAACGATGTGGCAACCACTGCGCCCCCTTCAGCCCGCGGACCACGTGCACGTGTTCCGTGCCCGATTCCCGTCGAGTGACTCTGCACGATAGTGCACCGCTCGAGGCCCACTTCACGCTGCATTAGGGTCGCGTGCGACGGACGGGGGTTCTCGATGAAGGTGGCTGTGTTCGGGGCAGGGGTGGGTGGCCTCACGACCGCTCACGAGTTGGTGGACCGAGGCTTCGAGGTCGACGTGTACGACCGACTCGCGGTGCCGGGCGGGAAGGCACGCAGCGTCGTCCTCGATCGACCGGGACAGGAGGGCTTGCCGGGCGAACACGGCTTTCGCTTCTTCCCCGGTTTCTACCGCCACGTCGTCGAGACGATGTCTCGCATCCCACTTCCCGAGGGCGGGCACGTGGCCGACAACCTCGTGGACGCGACGATGGGCTTCTTCGCGCACGCCGGCGGTCCGCCGCTGAAGGCCCCGAGCATCGGACCGCGGAACCTGCAACAACTCATCGCCGACATCAAGAACACGGCCGGCTTCACGACGGTGTTGTCCACCGCCGACCTGGAGTTCTTCCTCGGCAAGGTGTGGCAGGTGTTGACCAGCTGCGACGAGCGCAGGCTGGCGGAATACGAACTGGTGTCGTGGGTCGACTTCATCGACGCCCCCGCACGATCGGAGGCGTACCAGCTCTGGTTCGCCGGCGCGATGACGCGCACGCTCATCGCCGCATCGGGCGACAAGGCGAGCGCGCGCACGGTGGGCGACATCTTCGTCACACTCATGCTCGACGGCATGCGATGGGGCAGCGCCTCCGACCGGCTGCTCAACGGGCCCACCAGCGAGGTGTGGGTGAAGCCGTGGTACGACCACCTCGTCAGCAAAGGGGTGCGGTTCCACTTCGGCCAGCACGTCACCGCGCTCCACCTCGACGTGCCGAGCGGTCGTCTGACGGGCGCGTCGGTCGAGTCGCCCGACGGTCCGGTCAGCGTGGTGGCCGACCACTACGTGTGCGCCCTCCCGGTGGAGGTCGCCTCGACGCTGATCTCCTCGGAGATCGCCGACGCCGCACCATCGTTGGCGGCCACACGCACGCTGAAGGACAACGTGGCGTGGATGTCGGGCATCCAGATCTACCTCCGCCACGACGTGCCCATCGTGAACGGTCACGTGATGTTCGCCGGTTCGCCCTGGGGGCTCACCGCCATTTCCCAGAACCAGTTCTGGCAACACCGCGTGGAGAACGACGGCGACGGCTCCGTGAAGGGAGTGCTGTCGATCGACATCTCCGACTGGGCCACCAAGGGGTCCAACGGGTTGTCGGCGCGCGAGTGCGACCCGGAGACCATCAAGAACGAGGTGTTGCAGCAGATCCGCGACTGCCTCCCTGAGCTGCCGCCGGATCAGCTCGCACCGGAAAACATCCATTCGTTCTTCATCGACCCCGACATCGTCTTCTTCGACGAACACGGGGCGGCGCTCGAGAACCACGAGCCGCTGTTCATCAACGAGATCGGCACCCACGACGTTCGACCGCTCGCGTACACCGAGATCCCCAACCTCTTCCTCGCGTCCGACTACGTGCGCACCAACACCGACCTCGCCACCATGGAGGGCGCGAACGAGGCGGCGCGTCGAGCCGTCAACGCGATCCTGCTCCGCACGGGCAGCAGTGCACCTCGCTGTCAGCTCTGGGAGATGCGGATGCCGCGCACGTTGGCTCCGTTGCGCTGGTTCGATCGACGCCGGTTCCTCAAGGGTCTGCCGTGGGACGAGCGGTTCCCCCTGCTGGTCCGCATCGCCAGCGCCATCGTGCATCTGGTCGAACGCATCACCCATCTCCTGCCCAGACGGCCGAACGCGGGATCACGAGTCGCCCGCTCATGACCGGCTGGATCGACGAACTCCTTGCCAACCAGGAGGCCGAGCAGTTCGCTCCACAGCGGCCGTGGTCGGCCGCGCAGCAGGAGAACCACGTGCTGTTCCTGCACTATCGGGTACCCGCCGATGCGTTGCGCGCCATCGTCCCTGCTCCGTTGGAGCTGCAGATGTACGACAACAGTGCGTGGGTCGCTGTCCTCGCCCTGAAGGTGAACGGTGTCCACGTCCGGCGGGTGCCGATGCCCGGTCCCATCGGTAATTTCGCCGAGATCGACTTCGCCGCGCTCGTGAGCCACGAGGGCAGGCTCGGCTTCTTCTTCATCAGCATCGAGGGAGCCCATCGCGTCACCTCGTTCACCACGCGCACCACCACCGGCCTGCCGTATCTCTACAGCGGCGCCAGGTTTCAACCCGACGGCGACGGATTCCATGTCACGAGCGGGCCACGGTGGACCCGCGGTCGCGCGGCGGCCACCTTCGACGCACGCTATGCGCCCAGTCGAACCGGCGTCATCCCCGACCCCGGCTCGCCCATCAGGATGCTCACCAGCCAGTACACGGCGTACGTCTGTCGCCGCGGCAAGGTCTACGAGATGGACGAGGTGCATCCACGCTGGGACCTCACCGAGGCCGACCTCGAACTGCGCTGCAACACCATTCCCGACGCGGCGGGTCTGCAGATCGGGCCGACACCGGCGTTGGTGCACTACTCGCCGGGCCGTTCGATCATCTCCTGGTTGCCCGTGCCGGTGAGGCCGAACCGTCTCGGCCTCGCACCACCTGAGGCACCGGGCGCGCAGCCGCTACCGTGAGGCGAGCAGTGCCGAGCGCTCGACCATCACCGCATCGACGTGCAGTCGCTCGCCGGTCTCGTCGATGTAGCGATCGGCTCGGTCGAGCACCGCTTCGGCCTCGTCGAATCGGCCACGCTCGCGCAGCATGCGCGCGAGCAGCATCAGATGCATCGACAACTCCGACCGAGAACCACACGTGTCGAAACGGTCGATCGCCTGGCGCATGCGCTCGATCGGCTCGTCGCCGCCGAGCATCACGGCGTCGATCCAGGCCATCAGGCAGTCGGCCTGCACGTTGATCTGAGCGAGCGCGTACTGCGCGCCGAGGTCGGCGGCGACACCGGCGTGCGCGCCGGCCTGCACGACGTCGTCGCGCAGCGCGAGTGCGGTGGCCATCGTGAGCTCGAGCCAGGCGCGCTCGAACGACGACGTCTGGGTGCCCTCGAGCGCGGCGAAGCCGAGGTCGAACCACGACATCGCCGCGTCGAGGTCGTCGCGGGCGGTGATGTCGGCCAGCAGCCCGTAGCTGTGCACGCGCAACGGGTCGACCACCGAGTCGCCCACGACGCCCTCCACCAGTTCGATCGCCTGCAGCAGGAAGTCTCGTGCCTCGTCGAACCGACCCTGCATGTGGTTGGTCGAGCCGGCGAAGAAGTAGGCCGCCGGTCGGATGAAGGGCAGTTCGTCGGCGAGTTCCAACAGACGCGGCAGCGTGTGCTGCGCGCGATGGAAGTCGGGCTGCGCCACCCAGAACGAATACAGCCCGAGCATCACCCGAGCCCGGTGCATGGGGTCGGCCTCCCCCACACAGAGCTCGTCGGCTCGTTCGTACAACGCCGACACCTCCTCGTGTCCGCCGCCCAGCAGCCGATAGGCCACCGGCCCTTCGTCGAGAATCAGGCGCACCTCGTTGCGGTCGCGCTCTTCGCTGGGGGGGTCCATCATCAGGATGTGACGGGCTTCGGTGAAGTGCGCGCGCGCCTCCTTGAGTGCCGTGCGATCCCCCGCCAGTCGTCCCGCCTTCAGCCACGCCCTGAACGCCTCCGAACGCGCGCCAGCGAGCGTCCAGTGCCGCGCCAACTGTTCGGCGTGCTGGGCGCTGAACGCCTTTCCTTGGGCCGCGATCGACTCGGCGGCACTGCGGTGCAGGCGCACGCGCTGTGTGCGCTTCAACGACTCGTAGGCCGCGTCGCGCAACAGCACGTGCTGGAACGAGAACACACGGCCACGCAGCCGTTCGCGCACGATGTTGGCGTCGGCGAGTCGCCGCAACCGATCGCGCGTCGTGTCGACATCGGAGCCGAACGCGTACGCAGCGACGGCGACGTCGACGTCGCGTCCGAACACACTGCATTCGCGTGCGAATTCGAGGTCGGGTCCGAGCCGCTCGAGCCGCGCCCGCAGCAGATCAGCCACGGAGTGGGGCACCTCGGACGAGTCGGCCGCACTTCCGTCTCGACGTTGACGGACGAACTCCTCCAGGAACAATGGGACACCCTCGGAACGATCGATGACCGCCTCGATCAGCACCTCGTCGTCGATCTGCAGATCGGCCAGCATGCGCCGAATCGCGGCAGGGTCGAGACGCGGCAACGGCAAGATGGTGAGATCACCGACGGCCGGCCACGGCGACACCCACTCCGGTCGGGCACTCGCGAGCACCGCCAGACGGCTGTCGACCGCGCGCTCGCGCAGCACGCCCAGCAGCTCGAGGGTCGACGGATCGAACCACTGCAGGTCGTCGAGCATGATGATCAGCAGCTCCTGGTCGGCAAGACCCAGCAGGCCGTCGCACACCGCGTCGATCGACCGGCGACGTCGACGATCGGGCGTGTCGAGGTCGCCGGTCTGACGGTCGGGGCGCAACAGCTCGGCGAGGTCGGCCTCGAGCACCGCCGGGAGTTCCGAACCGTGTCGGGCGACGAGGTCGAGCAGGGGTGCGAACGGTGTGGTGGCCCGATCCTGCAACCCGCGCAGCACGACCACCCGACCGGGCGGACGAGCTGGGGAATCCCTCAGCTCGCGCAGCAGCCTCGACTTGCCGATGCCGGGCTCGCCGACCAACACCACGAACTGCGGTGCCCCCTGTGCGGAGAGGTGACACAGGCCGAGCAGGATCGCCAACTCCGCTTCGCGGGCGACGAGCGCGGCCTCACCACTGCGCGCTCGACGGTGCAGGTCGTCGATCGGTGTACCGATCCCCTCGACGCGATACGCGCGCACCAGACGGTTGATGCCCTTCAGTTGGAGGTCGGCGCCATCGACGAGCTCGACGTGCGGCGGCACGAGGGCAGCGGTGTCGGCCGAGATCAGCACTGCGCCGGGCGATGCAGCGGCTTGCAGACGCGACGCCAGGTTGGCCGCTTCGCCGAGCACATCGAGCGACTTGTGGCCGGTGCCCACGCCGGTGGCACCGGCCACCACCAACCCGGTGTGCACGCCTGCGCGGGCCATGAGGGATTCGCCGGTGGGCGAGCGCAGTTGCTCGGTGGCGGCCACGAGCGCGCAGGCAGCCTGCACACCACGCAACGCCGCGTCGTCGAGCGCCACCGGTGCGCCGAAACAGGCCAACACCCCGTCGCCGTGGAACTTGACGATGTAGCCGCCGACCTCGGTGATGATCCGATCGCAGAGCACGTAGTAGTCGCGCATCACGTCGGCCAGTGCCTCGGCGTCGATGCGCGTCGACAGCTCGGTGGAACCGACCATGTCGCAGAACAGCATCGTCAGCTGACGGAGTTCGGGTTCGGGAGCGACCACCGGCCGCATTGCGGTGCCGCATTCTCCGCAGAACCGCATCGTGGGCGGCCACATGGCAGCACACGCGGGGCACTCCACGAGCTCCTCGGCAGCCATGGCGAAAGTGTACGACACGGTCGCGACGCGACCCTCACGATCAGTGCAGCACGTAGGTGTCGGCGAAGACCAGTCGCCGTCGAGGTGCGGTCGTGAGCACCGAGTGCGACTCGACCTCGTATTCGCGCACGAGGAGTCGGCAGTGCGAACCCGCCGGGACGGTGATGTTGACACCCGACACGCTGAACACGGTGGATCGATCCGATGCGAGGTTGCCGCTGCGCACCAGGTCGTAGAGGCGGTTCGGCACGTCGAGCCAACCCACGTCGGGGTCGGTGGACGCCATCGGTCCGGTGGTGGGCTTCGACTGCACCTGTACCTGCACCTGCGCGTTCGGCTTGGTCCACCGTGCCGCCACCGGCACCAGGTTGAGTGGGCGGTTCGCCGATGCGTAGCCGGGGCCGCGCAGGGTGACCGAGCGAGTGGAGCCTGCCCCGGTGACGATCATCGTGCGATTCGGCGACAGTTGCGCGGCGTCGACCAGCACCACCGGCGAGACGTGTGCGCCGGCGATCGCATAGGGCTGGAAGCGCACGAGTGCCAGCCGCACGAACGGTCGATACGCGGTGCCGAGGTTGATCGCCACATCGGCGAACCACTGCTTGCGTGCGGTGTCGTAGGCCACCTGGTGGGGCACGACGATGCAGGTGAGCGATGTGCCCGGCACGCTCTGGTTCTGTGCCCACTTCCCGTAGATCGGCGAGGCGAACGCCAGGGGGAAGTTCGACGCGGTGAGCGCGGTGGGAGTGGCATCGCCCATCACCAACGGGTCGCGCCCCCACGCCGAGGTGTAGTGCTGGCCGATCGGGTCGGGCACCGGATTGGGCGGTGTGCCCTGCACCGTGACACCGGTGTGAATGGTGATGGCCTTGCTGGGCGCCTGCGCCAGCACCACGCCGAGCACCTCGTCCTCGCCGCTCGTGAACCACGGTCGATCGAGGTAGATGCGCAACACGCGGCCGTCGCGAGTGCGCTGCTTGCCGAGCCGGCGAGTGGGCGACGGATACCAGGCCCAGGCGCCGTCGTCGAAGGTGGGCACCACATCGGCCACCGATGGCACACGCGGTGGCGCCGATGCCGGGACGTGCACCGTGGCTTGCGCACCGGGCACGGTGGTGGTGGACACTGGTGTGGGAACGAAACGCACCCGTACCGTCGGTGTCGACGTGCCGACGGCCGCGATGGTGCCGGCCGAGTAGTCGATGACGAAGTCGGTGCCCTCCTCGAGCACCCGGGTGCTGGTGGTGTCGACCACGCGCACGCTGCGCTCCTGGAGACCGGTCTCGACTCCGGAGATGAGCGTCGTCGGTGATGCGCCGAGCGTGACGTCGGCCGAGCGCAGGAAGTACGACGCGTAGCGGGTGGTGGCCGTGGCCGTCATCAGCACCTTGCGGTGCTTGGTGTCGCCGAACTCCTGGCGCAACCCGCTGTAGGCCTCGGTGGTCGGATTGCCCACCGTCGGGTACGGCACCTGCAGGTGCGGCAGCGAGGCGGCCCCCTCGTGCGTGGTGGGTGCCACTCCCAGCGTGTCGATCGGTTCGTGCCACGTGAGCCCGATGTCGATGCGACCGGTGCTCTTCGGGTGCAGGTTCACGGTGCCCGAGAACGTGGCCGCAGTGGACTTGGCCGCACGGGTGACCGACGTGGACGGACCGTTGACCGACGGGTCGGTGAGGGGCACCTTCACGGCGTGCACGAACAGCAGTGGGTTCGGTGGCGTGACCTGTCGGTTGGCGCCGGCGAGGATGCGCAACTGTCGGGGGCCCAGATCCAGTGGGTTGCGCAGCGTGAGCAGGTGGCTCGCCGCGAGGTGGTCGATCAACGCCGCGTTGGGTGTCGACGACAGCCCGACGTCGAACTGTTCGCCCTGCGGTACGTGCACCTCGACGACGCGAGTGCCCGGGATGGTGACGAAACCGAACGACGATCCGGGAGCCGCGGGCACCATCACCAGTTCCCAGCCCCGGGCGTCGAACCAGTTCGAGGGCACCGCCGGATCGAAGCCGACCGACGCGGTGGCACCGCCACCCGACACACGCAGTCCGGTGGCCATCGGGTCGACCAGCCACGGAGGTTGCACGACGGGTGCGGTGAAGTAGAGCACGGGCGTGCCACCGGTGCTCGACGGGTCGAGTGCGCCGGTGTAGGCGTCGGGCATCCACGCGGGTGAGGGCCCGAGCGCCACCTGTTGTCCGTCGCGTTGGGTGAGCAACCCGAACGAGTCCGTGGCGGCCATCGCGTCGAGCGACCCGTGCATCTCCACGGTGTGCGCGGTGGCCGACGGCGGCACGACATGGCGGGTGGGGCCGGCGAACGGCGAGAACGCCTCGGTCTCGACATGGCGACTGCGAGCGACCCACGTGGTGAGCGTCTCGCCTTCGGTGAGCGGAGCCTGCTGCAACAGCACGGGTGACGGCACGGGGTCGTAGCGCAGATAGAGGGTGGGATCGGTGGGATGTCCAGACGTGGCGCTGCTGACACCGATGTCGGCGAGGGTGGGTCCGTTGCCGGCCAGGTCGGCAGTGCGCAACCGGAAGCGGTACTGGCGACCGAACCGCAGCTTCGGGAGGGTTCCCGTGGGCTGGGTGACCTTCACGGTGAGCCCGAGTTCGGGGCTCGTCGAGTCGGCATTCGCCACCGGGGTCGACGAGCCGTTGCTGGCCAACGCCTTTCCCGGCCGCGGCGTCGCGAGGCTCCAACCCGACCACTCGAACAGCGACTCGCCGATGAACATGTCGGGGTTGACCGCGGTGTGGTCGGCGGTGGAGGTGACGGCCGTGGAGACGACGGCCTCATCGGTGTAGAAGTTGGTGACGGGCGCGCCGTCGAGCACCGACAGCGAGTACGAACCGGCGCCGGCCGTGTAGCCGAAGTCGCGTGCCGACAGCGTGTGCCACGTGCCGGTGGCGTCGTCCCACACGTCGACCCGATAGCCGCGCACCAGGTCGTCGAGATAGAGCACGGCATCGCCCGCGACGGGCAGCTTGAGTCGGTCGGCGCTGCGCTGGAAGCCCGACACCACCGTGGCGGCACGGTCGGTGCGCAGGAGCCGCAGGCCGCCGTGACGGGGTGCCGGTGTGTCGAGCGTGGCCGGGGTGTTGCCCGACGACGGCGACAGGCTGGCCGTCTTCGCCACCGTGTGCGCCAGCGCGGTCGTCTTCACGCCCGTGCCCTCGACGTCGAGCGAGACGACCTTCCAGTGCGGCGCGTTCTGCGTGCCCACCAACGTCGACACGTCGACCATCCGGTCGGCGGTGAGGTCGGAGCCCTGGTCGGGCACGGCGAGGAACGCCATCGGGGCGATGACGGTCTCGGGTGCTTCGATGTTCGGCAGCAGGTTGCCGAACGTGTCGGGCACCACCCGCACGTACAGCGCGTTCGCGGGCACCGAACCCACGAGGTCGAAGTCCATCACCAGTCCGAGCTTGCGGAGCAGGGTCGGGTGGTCGGCGAGCAGCGCCATCGCCCGGTGGAAGTCGATGCTGGTTGGCGTGATGGTGGGATTCGTCGCCATGTAGGCGGCCGAGGTGCGCGGTTCGAGGAAGGTGAGCAGCTGGAGATGGTCGGCGAGCACGCTGTCGGATTGGCCGGCCAGCGGACGACCGATGCCCGAGGGCACCACGTTGCCGAAGGGGGCAGGCGCCAACGGATACGCCTGATCGATGGCGGCCAGCACGTTCTTGGCGCGATCGGTGTTCGACACGAGCACGGTGGGGCCGAGCAGGGTGTTGAGCTCCGTCGGCGACGGCGGCGTGAGTTCGTGATCCACGAGCAGGTTGGTCAACCACTCCTGCTGCCACTCGTGCAGTGCCACCGCAGGGAACGTGCGGTACTTCGAGGCTCCGAACTTGCCCTGGAACGCCGTGGTGTCGAACGGATCGACCGGCATCGAGGACGTGAACAGGTCGGACCACAGGGTGCCGTCCGGCGTGCCGCTGAGCCGTGTGGACGCGGTGGCGATCCCCAACGTGACCTCGCCCGCGTCGAGGAACTCGAGGCCCACGGTGGTGGGCGCCCACAGTGGCCAGTCGAGCAGGATCGGGAACGACGACAGGAAGTTCTCGGCGGCGCTCGCGGGCGTGAGTCGAGGCGCGAAGTGCACCGAGAAACGCAGCGTGGGAGCGCCCGCCACCGCGGCTTCGAACCCGGCGGGGAGCACGGTGGCGACGATCTGCGTGGTTGCCATCAGAGCCTCACGATGCGAAGGCACCGACGTAGTCGGCCCAGTCGGTGGCGGACATGAAGTCGGTGACGAGTGGCGGCGTCACGGCCGACGCGGTGAGCGCCGGGCGGAACGAACCGATCGATGCCGCTGACGACGCCGATTCGCTCCCCGCGAAGGTCTTCTCCACCTCGGTGCTGACGGTGGTGGAGAAGAAGGCGATCTCCACCGTGAAGCTCACCGACGCGCGACCCTTCGCCACGCCGGGCGGGCTCATGTAGGTGAGGGTGAGCAGCACTTCGCACGACAGCGAGATGATGCCCAGCACCTGCAGGTGGCCGTTCATGCGGAAGTAGCCGTTGAGCTCCACCGTGTCGGGGCTCGACTTCACGAGGAAGTGGATGCCGGCCACCATGCTGACGCCGCCACTGGCGATGCCGAGGTCGACCTGCGCATTGGCGCCGAACTCGAGTGACACCTCGAGCCGGCGGACACCGTCGAGGCCGACTTCGAGGGCGAAGAAGCCGCCACCACCCAGGAACCCGACCGACAACATGAATGGCTTGTCGACCCGGCACACGTGGAACGACGCCGTGAGCGGCGCCGAGTCGAACGGCAGGTTGATGAGGATGCCGATCTCGAGGTTGGCGAGCGAGAACACACCGACCGCGATGGTGGGGATGCCGAGGTCGAAACCCACTTCGACGTGCTTGCTGTCGACGTCGAAGATCGGAGTGAAGTCGAGGCCGGTCGACTTCCCGCCACCGCCGAACAGACCTCCCTCGGGCAGGAAGTGCGACGCGAGGTTCTTCACGAACCGCAATGCCCCCTCGAAGTCGATGTTGCGAATGCTCGGGGTGACCTTGGGATCCGAGCCGGTCTTCATCTCGAACGTGAGCGACTCGAACTCGAGCACGACGAAGCGATAGGTGCCCGAACCGAACAGCGACACTTCGAAGTTCTTCAGCACTGCCGACGCATCGACCGACGGCTCGATCTCGGGCACGGCGATCGACGACGGCTTCTTCAACTTCACCGTGATCGATGCGCTCACGCAGAACTCGGTCTTGGCCGGCGCGGCAGGTGGGGTGCCCGACCATTTGGTGCTGTCGGTGGCGATGAACACCTGATCGTCGGGCGCGTCGGGGAAGCTCTTCAGCTTGTCGGTGCAGAACGTGAAGCCGATGGTGATGCCCATCGGGACCTTCACGCCGAGGATGTCCTCGTACTCGATCTTCACGTCGAAGTTCGGGATGTGGCCGAGGTCGAGGCTGGGCAGCGAGACACCGCTGAACGCGCCGAGGATGCCCGAGAAGTCGATCCCGCCGAGCAGCTTGGGGAAGCCGCTGAACCACTTCAGCGGATCGAAGTCGAGGCCGCCGAGACCGTCGAGCAGCGATGGAAATCCGGAGATGTCGGGCCAGTCGCCGCCGAAGGAACCGAAGATGCCCGACAACCCCGAGATCGAGAAGTTCGGGCTGAACAGACCGCCGATGGAACTGATGTCGGGGAAGTTGATGCCGAGACCGCCGAAGCCGGGCAGGCCCAGGTCGGCGAGCGGGTCGAAGAAGCGCCCGAACACCAGGCCGTTCAGGTTGAGACCGCCGAAGCCGTTCCCCAGGAAGATGTCGGGGAAGCGGAAGGCGAACTTGCTGTCGAGGCCGGCGAACCCGCGGAGCGCATCGAGCCCGATGCCCGCGAAGTCCATCTTCGGGATGCGCACGGTGAAGTCGATGGGACCGAACAGCGAGATGTGGAAGGTGGGGAACGTGGTGCCGCCCACCTTGATGCCCGGCACCTCCGGCGCGAAGCCGATGTGCAGGCCTTCGAGGTCGATCGTGCGGTACTTCAGGCTCACCGAGTCGTAGTGCGTCTTCAACGTGGGCCAGTTGGCCGAGCCGTAGGTGTCGCGCACGAAGATCAGCGGAATGCGCACCTTGTGGGTGGTGCCCATCTTGTCGACCACCGTGGCCGACCAACGGAAGCAGTCGCCGTCGACGATGGGCACGTAGGTCTGTGCGGTGTTCGGTTCGCCCGGCACGAGTGTGGGGTTCACCGGCGGCGAGGACGGGGTGTCGATGGTGACCGACGTGAACGGAAACGCTCGCGTCTGGACGCTGTCGGGCCCGCCCGGAGCCTGGTAGGTGCGTGTGGACTCGCGCAGCACCAGGAACACGTGCTCTTGCAGGTACGCCACGGTGCCGGTGGCTGCACCCGGTGCCGGTGGGGCGGCGAAGACGCGCTCGGACACGACGACCTCGGAGGCGGCATGACCGCTGGGATACAGGAAACCCTTGTGCACCACCCGCACGTACACATCGCGTCCGGCGAAGGCCCGGTGCACGTACTGCTGGATGTCGAGTCCGGTGCCCGGGTTGAACTCGCCGTGCAGGTCGACCGTGGCACCGATCGACGACATGCGGAACTTCTTCGCCCGCAGCACCGGTGAGTCGACCCGGGCGCGATGGGAGAGCGGTCGGTCGGTGGTGAGCCGGACGAGCTGCCAGCGATCGCGCTGGGTGGGCAGCGACAAGAAGCCCGGGTTCGGCGACGGGGTGGGCGCGGTGGTGTTGGCCGGCGCAGCGCCATAGCCGGGTTGCGTCGTCCACACGGCGCGCATGGCCGCTTCGGCCGCCGCCGGATCGGCAAGGTCGGCGGCCCACACCTGGGTGCGCGTGGCGTGGGTGATGGGCGCCGTGTTGGCGTGCCAACGCCCGGCAGGAGTGGGCGACAGCACGAGGCCGTAGGGGAACTCGATGCTGGTGGTGTTGGCCGACGGTGCCGTGAGGGGCAGTGCACGACCGAGCGCGTACGGCTGGCCGTGCGCGGCGGCCGCCGGCAGCAGTGGGGTGAACGCTGCGGAGGTCCAGTTCAGCAGTCCGGCGGCGGTGAACGGCACCGGAGCGGCCGACGGGTTCACCTGGAACGCCAAACGGCTGGGGGCGGCGAAGCGCGAACGCAGCGGCATGGGGTGGTGCTGCTGGCTACCAGTGCTGAAGCCCGCCGTGACGGTGGGCGCGGTGACCCCCGATGCCGACGTCGGCGTTTCGCCGGTGAGGAACTGCGTCTCCTCCGCGACGTGCTGACTGGGGAACTCGACCACCAGGTACGACTTGTAGAGCGGGTTCGAGGTCTGCAGCACCTTGACGCCCTTGACGGTGCCGACCGCCAGGTTCGAGAACCGCAGCGTGAGGTCGACCATGTCGGACGTGCGCGTGAGCTGCAGCGTGAAGTTGTTCACCTTGGGGGTCGTGACACCTCCGCCGGGCCCGGCGACGGCCGACACGGGATCGGAGCCACTCACCGCGATCACCGCTGCGGTGCCCGCCATCATCGCCAGGAAGGTGCGCCGGGAGGGCATTACCACGAAGGAGTCGGACCCCTCCACGGATGCTTCCGTGATGTCGTCGTCGACCATGCCGATCCCCAATCGCAGCTGTGTCGACAGTAACGACATGGTGACCCCGCGTCCAGGGGTGTGGCCGACAGTTCATGTTCAGAAGTACGCAAGTTCGGCGGCGCGTTCGGACGTCGCGTGGTTGGCCCGAACCACGGGTTCGGTACAGCCGAACTCAGGTGGCCTTGGGCGTGGTGGTGATCGTGCGCCGGGTGAGCTGCGTGCTGGCGATGCTCACCGTGAGACCGACGACGGCGATGAGGATCCACACGCGGTGGAACCCGCTGAGGCCCGCATGTGCGCCGGTGAAAGCGATGACGAGCGCGATGCCGAACGAACCGCCGAGGTAGCGCGTCGCCTGCACGACGGCGCTGCCCGACCCGTACTGGTCGGCGGGCAAGGTGGCCGCTGCCGCGGACGAGAACTGCGGGAAGCACATGGCCACGCCGAGCGCCGACAGGACGACGGCGGGCAGGTACTCGGTGAGGTACGACGGTCGGGTGCCGACGAGGGCGAGCAGCACGAGCCCGCTGGTGCCGTAGACGATGCCACCGGGGATGAGCAGTGCTCGCTGTCCGATGCGACCGGCGAGACGACCGAAGCGCGACGCGGTGAGCGCGACGATGGCCGGGCCGAGGGCGATGGCGACACCGGCGCGTTCGATGGAGTAGTGCCACACCGTCGTGAGGAACAGCACGTTGCCGAGGAACATCGCGTTGAATCCGATGGCGAACACGAGCGCGGCGATGCTGGCCCAGGAGAAGTTGCGGTTGTGGAACAACTCGAGTCGCAGCACCGGGTTGGGGATCCGGCGAGCGCGAGCGACGAAGACGCAGAGCAGCGCGACGCCGAGAACGAAGGCCGCGATCGTCCGCGCATCGAACCAGCCCCACGTCCCCGTCTGCACGATGGCGAGGGTGATGCTGGCCATACCGACCGCCATGAGGCCCACCGTGGCTGCATCGGGGAGGCGGGTGGCCGTGGCTTCTCGACTCTCGGCGAGCACTCGCCGACCGAGGATGAAACTGAAGATGCCGACCGGGAGGTTGATGAAGAACGCCCACCGCCACGACAGGTGCCCGACCAGGAACGCTCCGAGGGGCGGCCCGGCAGCGCCGGCCGATGCGCTGATGGCGCCCCAGATGGCGACGACCACCGGGATGCGCGAGGCGTCGAACGAGTGCAGCAGCAGTGCCAGCGAGGCGGGGATGAGCAGCGCCGCGCCGACGGCCTCGAGCGTTTCGGCGGCGATCAGCAGACCGAGGCTGGGTGCGAGCCCGCACGCCATCGAGCCGATGGTGAACACCACCACCCCGATCAGGAACACCCTGCGACGGCCGATGCGGTCGGCGAGGCGACCGGCGGGGATCAGCAGGGCACCGAACACGAGCGTGTAGGCGTTGAGCACCCACGACAGCGTGGATGGTGACGCCGGGAACGTACGGCCGATCGCTTGGAACGTGACGAAGCCGATCGTGGTGTCGAGGAACACGGCGAACACCGCCAACGACGTGGACAGCAGCACCAGCCGTTCGCGGCAACGGATCGCCCGCAGCGGTTGGGACTCATCAGCGAGTGAGGTGGCGTCGACGGATTTCATAGTCTGAAACTACTATTGTTCGTAGTGTCAAGCAACTAAGATGTGTGGGAGGAGTTCACGATGTCCACACCCGTCCGCTACGACCAGCAGTACTGCCCCATCGCCCGTGGCCTCGATCTGCTGGGCGATCGCTGGACCCTGCTCATCGTCCGCGAACTCAGCCTGGGCCCGCAACGCTTCAGCGACCTGCAGCGCCACCTACCCGGCATCGCCGCCACGGTGCTCAGCGACCGGTTGCGTTCGATGACGCTCGATGGTCTCGTCGAGTCGGTGCCCGGCGACCCACCCAGCCGGCGCAACCGCTATGGGCTCGGTCCCCTCGGCCGCCGAGCACTGCCGGTGTTGTCGTCGCTGGTGCGCTTCGGCATGCCGTTGCTCGAGCCCGCCGACAGCGACCGCGTCGTGCGACCGTCGCTCACCATCCGCGGCGCCATCGTCGCCTACCACGACCCCGCGGCGGCGGCCGGAGTCGACGAGTGCTACGAGATTCGCGTCGATGGCGATGTGTTCACCCTCGATGCGCGCGCCGCCGTCGTGGTCGGCGACGCCGAGCCCGATCTGGTGGTCACCGCACCCGCACACGCGTGGATCGACGTCCGCCAGCACCGCGCCGACTTCGACGCCCTCGTCGACAGCGGCGTCATCACCTGGGCGGGCTCACCGCACGCGCTGGCCCACTTCCGGGCCATCTACCGGCTCGGGGCGCTCGCGACCGCCTGACGAGCACTTCGCGCGACGACCCGGCGCGATCCGGGGTAGAAAGCAGCATGCATCTCGATCTCCATGTCTCGCGATTCGACTGGGCCGGTGGCGACGACCGCATCGGCCCCGGTGTCAGCAACCTCGCCCGCCGAGCCGAAGCCATCGGCGTGCGCACCATGTCGTTCATGGACCACTTCTTCCAGATGGACTGGATGGCGCCGGCCGAGCACCCAATGCTCGAGGGCTACACCGCGCTCGGTTTCGTCGCCGGATGCACCGAGTCGCTGCGCCTGCGGCTGCTCGTCACCGGCGTCACCTATCGCCACCCAGGGCTGCTGGCCAAGACGGTCACGACACTCGACGTGTTGTCGGGCGGTCGCGCCGAGCTGGGCATCGGCGCGGCGTGGTACGAGCGCGAGCACAAGGGCCTCGGTGTGCCGTTCCCCTCCACCAAGGTGCGCTTCGAGCAACTCGAGGAGGCGATCCAGATCTGTCTGCAGATGTGGAGCGACGACAACGGCGCCTATCACGGCACGCACTTCACGCTCGAAGAGACACTGTGCAGCCCGCAACCGGTCAGCCGCCCCCGCCCGCCCATCCTCATCGGCGGTCAGGGCGAGAAGAAGACGCTGCGACTCGTGGCGCAGTATGCCGACGCACTCAACCTCATCACGTCGCCCGACCAGTTCGCCCACAAGATCGACGTACTCCGCCGGCATTGCGACGACCTCGGTCGCGACATCAACGAGATCGACATCTCGGTGATGTACCGCGACATCGCTCCCGGCGCGAGCGTCGACGATGTCGTACGCGGGGCCGAACAGCTCGCCGCGCTCGGCGTGTCCACCTTGGTCACCGGTGCCATGGGCCCCGACCCCGCCGGGTGGCTCGAAGGCACCTTCGGCCCTGCAATGGATCGCATCGCCGGTATCGAGCCCGCTCGGCTGTAGCGCACCGTCGACGGTCCGGCGAGGAACAACGGCACCGCTTCGGTCTAGATTCGCGCCATGCGAGTTCACCTCGATTCCGAGAAGTGCCAAGGTCACAACCGTTGCTACGGGTTGGCTCCCGAACTGTTCGACGTCGACGACTTCGGCCAGGCCGTGTTGTTGATCGAGGGCGACGTGCCCGACGAGCTGCAGGCCAAGGCCCGCCTGGCGGCGAGCAATTGTCCCGAGTACGCGATCAAGATCGTGGAGCACAGCTGAGATGACCGACACCGTCGACAACCAACCCGCCACCGACGCCCCCGCGTCCATCCCGATGGGCGAGTACGTCGCTCCGATCTTCGGCGACAGCCCCGAGGGCACCCACGTGTGGCAGCGCGTGCCCTACGACGCCGCCCACTACGGCGCCGTCGGCGACTTCGCCGTCGACTTCGACCACGCCGACCCGGCCTACAACCCCAACGCCCCGAAGGTCTGGAAGCAGCTGCGCGAGAACGGCTGCCCGGTGGCCCACTCCGACCGCTACGGCGGCATGTGGATCCCCATCACGCACGAGACCGTCAACGAGGTCGCCTACGACACGCAGCACTTCACCAGCCGCAGCGTCGTGGTGTCGGTGGGCCGACCTGGCGACTTGTCGATGCCGGCCCCCATCGGCGGCGCGCCGCCCATCACCAGCGACCCGCCGTTCCACAACATGGCCCGCCGCCTCCTGCTGCCGGCCTTCGCTCCCAAGCAGATCGAGCCGTGGGAGCCCGAGGTGCGCCTGCTGTGCCAGAAGCTGCTCGACGAGATCGGCGAGGTCGTCGCCGGCGAGACCGTCATCGACGCCGCCGTGCAGTACGCGCAGAACATCCCGGTCAACGTCATCGGGCGCATGCTCGGCTTCCCCGCCGCCGACGAGGCGCTGTTCCGCAAGTTCGTGCACGACGCGCTCGAGCGCATCACCGAAGAACCCGGCACCTTCGATGGCATCGACGAACTCGGCCAGTACATCCTCGCCCAGATCCAGGATCACCGCGCACACCCCCGCGACGACCTCACCGACTACCTCCTGCACGTCGAGATCGAGGGGCAACCCGTCAACGACGAGATCGTCGGCGGCATGATCATCCTGTTGCTCATCGCCGGCATCGACACCACCTGGTCGGCCATCGGCTCGTCGCTGTGGCACCTCGCCCAGCACCCCGAGGATCATCAGCGGCTGCTCGACGATCCCGAGGTGATGACCTTCGCGCTCGAGGAGTTCCTGCGTGCCTATGCGCCGGTCACGATGGCGCGCATGGTCGCCGAAGACCACGACTTCCACGGTTGCCCAATGAAGAAGGACGACTGGGTGCTGTTGCCCTTCCCGGCCGCCAATCGCGATCCCCACCAGTTCGAGGATCCCGACACCTTCATCGTCGACCGCCAGGAGAACCGCCATGCGGCATTCGGCCTCGGCATCCACCGTTGCCTGGGTTCCAACCTGGCTCGCCTCGAACTGAAGGTGGCCATCGAGGAGTTCATCGCTCGGTTCCCGGCGTTCGAACTGGCGGGCGACACTCGCTGGAGCGTCGGTCAGATTCGCGGGCCGCGTCAGCTCCCCATCCGCATCCTCGCCGTCGCCGACTGACCCACGACCCACGACCAACGGCCCACGATCAGGGGCGCGGTCGGGCTATCGGTCGGTGCGTGCGGCCGACAGTTCGACGCCGCGTTCGAAGGCCTGTTCGTTCACGGCGAGCATGGCGCGCTTACCGCTCACCGCAGTGCGAATGGCGGCCAGGAAGGTGTCCTTCGGGAAGATCTCGGTGACGCCGTGCAGCGCACCGAGCGCGACCACGTTCTTCACCAACACCGAGCCGAGTTGCTTGGCCACCTCGGCGAACGGCACACCCACCACACGGACACCCTCGGCCAGGGTGTCGGGCACCGATGCGATCACCGAGCTGTCGTACACGATCACACCGCCGGCGAGCACCGTGGGGCCGAACTTGGCCAGGCTGGGGGCATTGAACGCCACGAGCACATGAGGGTTCGGCGACGCCGGTGCCAGCACTTCTTCGCGAGCGACGTGCACATCGGCGTACGAGGTGCCTCCGCGCGACTCGGGGCCGTAGCTGGGAATGTAGGTGGAGTCGAAGCCCTCGCCGATCGCGGCCCGCGTGATCAGCATCGCCGCGGTCTGGGCGCCGTCGCCGCCGGCACCCGCCAGCTTGAGGCTGACATCGTCGGGGTGGAGGTGCGCCGGGAAGTTGGTGGCGAAGCGGTCGGGCCGTTCGGTGCTCGCGCCCAGCGCAGCCAGCACGCGATCGGTGTCGAAGGTGGGCGTGGGGATGTCGGGGAAGCGCACACCGTCGGTGACGTCCTTCTTCACGCCCAGCGGGAACACCGGCTCCATGCTGTCGCGCACCCATTCCTCGGCGGCCTCCGGTTCCAGGTTGAGGTGGATCGGACACTCCGACAGGACTTCGATCATCGCGAACCCGACACCGTCGACCTGGAGCCGCAGCGCCTTCTCGATGGCGCGCTTGGCATGCGTACGGCGACGGTTGTCGTAGAGCGCAACGCGCTCGACGTACACGGGCCCGTCGAGCCCGGCGATCATCTCGGCCACCTTCAACGGTTGCCCGGCGAAGAGCGTGCGGCCGGTAGGCGTGGTCGTGGTCGGTTGGCCCATCAGGGTGGTGGGTGCCATCTGACCGCCAGTCATGCCGTAGATCGCGTTGTTCACGAAGATCACGGTCATCGGGATGCCCATCTGGGCAGCACTGATGATCTCGGCGAGGCCGATCGACGCCAGGTCGCCGTCGCCCTGGTAGCAGATGACGATCGAGTTCGGGTTGGCGGTCTTGTGGCCGATGCCGACGGCGGGAGCGCGGCCATGCGCAGCCTGCGTGTTGCCGACGTCGAAGTAGTAGTACGAGAACACCGAGCACCCCACGGGCGACACCAGCACGGTGCGGTCCTGCACGCCGAGGTCGTCGATGGCCTCGGCCACGTACTTCTGCACCAGCCCGTGACCACACCCGGGGCAGTAGGTGGTGGCATGTGCATTGATGCCCGCCGCGTGATCGTGGCGTTCGAACTGGCGATAGAAGACCGACGTCGTCATCAGTGCACCCCTTCCAGGCTCATCACTCGTTCCACGATCTCCGACTGCGACGGCAGGATGCCGCCCTGGCGTCGCACGTGGCTGATCGGTGGGGCGTGCACCTCGGCGTGACTGAGCGCCAGACGCATCTCGTCCTCCAACTGACCCTCGCTCGCCTCCACCACCACGATGTGGCGAGCGGTGTCGATCACGCCCAGCAGCGCGTCGATCGGGAACGGCCACAGCGTGATCGGACGGAACAAACCCACCCGCACGCCCTGGTCGCGCAACTCCCTCACCGCGCCCTTGGCCGACTGGGCCGGGGTGTTGCAGGCCACCAGCACCACGTCGACGTCGTCGCAGCGGTGCAGGTCGGCACGTTGCTCGGTGGCCGTCATGCGCGCGTACTTCTCGTCGAGGGCGAGGTCGTGACGCTCGAGCTCGAGCTCGGCCAGTTCGATGGAGCAGATGAGGTTGCCGCGATGCGAATGATCGCCGTACACGGCCCACTCGGGGATGCCCGGCACCACCATGTGGTCGGGCAGACACACCTTGCCGGTCATCTGGCCCAGGTAGCCGTCGCCCAGGACCACCACCGGGTTCCGGTAGCGGAACGCCAGGTCGAACGACAGCATCGTGCAGTCGAGCATCTCCTGGGGCGTGGCCGGTGCCAGCACGATGGCGTGGGTGTTGCCGTGGCCGAGGCCGCGGCAGGCGAGCTTGATGTCGGCCTGCGCGGGAGCGATGTTCCCCAACCCCGGGCCTCCACGCATGATGTTCACGAACACGGCGGGCACCTCGGCGCCGATCAGGTACGAGATGCCCTCCAGCATCAGGCTGAAACCGGGTGAGCTGGTGAAGGTCATGCACCGCACACCCGCCCCGCCCGCGCCGTACATCATGTTGACGGTGGCCACCTCACTGACGGCCTGGACGAACACCCCGTCGAGCGCCGGCTGCACCCTCGCCATCAACTCGGCACCCTCGGTCGACGGTGTGATCGGATAGCCGAACACGTGCCGACACCCTGCCAGCACCGCGCCCAGCGCCGACGCGTACGTGCCCTTCACCACGAGTGGCGCTCGTTCGGGAAGGGCGACCGTGACGTCGGCGAGCGGTTCGGGCACGGGCGCATCGCAGGGACGGGGACCGTGAAGTTCGGCGGGATCGACGAGCTCGAACACCGGCTCGTCGCTGTCGGGATGCAGGCCGAACGGTTCCGGACAGGCATCGATGCACAGACCACAGTGGTTGCATCGTTCGAGGTCGAGGTGCACCGGGACGAGACCGGTGAGCGGATGGATCTCCGAGCCGAGCGAAATGCAATTCCGGGTGCACGACGCGATGCAGCGCCCGCACCCCTTGCAGTACTCGGGCAGGAGCGCAGGCTCGGGCTTGTGATCGATCGTGGTCACGACAACACCCCCATGCGCTGGCGTTCGAGGCCACGCGCAACGACGCGGATGCGGAGTTCTGCGTTCATCATCGACCGGTCGACCCGTCGCCGCAAGGGTCGTTCGGCCAACCGTCGACCGTGCCGTAGGGCCCCGACGCCGGCCTGCCGTCGACGTCGTCAGTCGCGGGCCGCCCGAGGCACGCGCTCGGGGCGGCCGGTGATGATGCCGTCGACACCGATGTCGATCAGCCGCTGCATCGTGGTGACGCGTTCGTCCATCGTCCACACGTTCACGTCGATGCCGCGTTCGTGTGCGGCGCGCACGAACATCTCGTCGACGTGCGGCTCGAACGGGTGCACCAACGGGTGGCCGTCGAGCGCCACCTGGTCGAGCACCTCGATCAGGTGCTGTTCGGGGCGGTAGAGGAGCACGGCAGTGGGCACCTCGGGGCATCGATCCCGCACACGGCGAAGACAGCCGGGACCGAACGACGACACCATCACACGATCCTGTCCTCCACGAGTCGCGAGGAGATCGAGCACGAGATCCGTGACACGTTCGTCGGCATCGAAGCCCGGGTCGATCGAGTAGTTCTTGATCTCGATGTTCACGACGCGCCCGCGCACGATGTCGAGCACCTCGCCCAACGTCACGACATCGGCCGGGAGATCGCTCGATCGCAGTTCGCGCACAGCTCGACCGTCGTCGAGGTGCGGATCGTGACGGGCGACGAGGACATCGTCGGCGGTGCGACGTACGTCGAGTTCGATCCCGTCGACCGACGACACTGCCAGTCGGAGGAACGAGGCGCGACAGTTCAACTCGTCGCCCGGATCGTCGGAGCCATGCCCGAACACCAACACCGTCTGCCTCACCCCAGGTCAGCGTCGGTGGCCATGTGGGTGTCGGCTGGCGGCGTGCCGCCGAGGGTGCGGGCGAACAGGCCCAGCAGCTCGTGCCAGTGTCGTGCGTCGGCGGCGGGGTCGTAGGCCGGTCGGTCGTCGAACGCGAAGCCGTGGTGAGTGCCGTAGTACACCTCGACGCGCCCACTCGTTCCGGCCGCGGCTCGCGCCGCGTCGAACTCGTCGATCATCGCCAGCGGCACGTAGTCGTCGAACTCTGCAGCGGCCACGTAGATCTCGCCGGTGATCCGGGGAAGGCCACGGTGGGGCGAGTCGTCCGTGTCGACCACCAGGCGCACGCCGTAGAACGAGGCCGCGCAGCGCACCACGTCGGGCAGCGTGGCGGCGAGGTGGATCGAGAACGGGCCGCTCATGCAGTAGCCCACCGTTCCCACCGAGCTCGCGTCGGCTGCCGGATCGGCGGCGGCGTGGGCCAGCAGCGCTCGGGCATCGGCGACGACGTTGCGGTTGCTCACGCGGAACATCAGTTCGCTCATCCGCTCGAACGACTCGCGGCTGGAGAAGTCGAGCTCGAACGCGTCGGTGTCGCGGTAGTACAGGTTGGGCAGCATCACGTGGTAGCCGTGGCTGGCGATCACCGCGGCCATGCGATGCAGCAGCGGGCGCTTCCCCGGCGCATCCATCAAGAACAACACGACGGGCGACGGATTCCCGTCGCGGGGGCGAACGATGTGCACGCCCATGTCGCCGGCGTCGGTGACGATGACGGTGTCGTTCGTGACGAGCGGCCGACCAGGTTCGGGCAGACGTGGTGACATGGCGTGTCCTGCTCTCGTGAGATCGCGTCCCGTCAGCGTGTCATGCCGTACACGGCCAGCCGTTACTCGTCGAACACCGCATCGGCGGCCAACGCTGCGGCGTCAGTCGGCGTCGACCGCGTCGCCGGCCGTCGTGTTGCCACCCGCCATCGACAGCACCAGGTCGACGAGCGGGCTCGGCTCGAGCAGCCCCGGGTCGTAGCGGCGCCGGAAGGTGCGCAGAAACATCGTGCGACCGTCCTTGTCGTGCGTCCACGGTGGCAGCAGCGGTGTGGCCGACGAACCGCGGGCCGACAGCACCACTCGCTGCAGCCGCACGATGTAGCGCTGGAAGTGGAATTGCGCGCGGAGCGAGCCCGTGCAACGACGCAGGTGGCCACCGGCGAGGTGTTCATAGGCACCGAACGCGACGGTGCGGTGCTCGATCTCTTCCGCCGCGTGCCACGCCCACAGCTGCCGCCACGGACCGAAGCCACCCTGATTGCCGGGTCGAGCGGCCTGCTCGAACATGCTCAGCGCCATCGCGCACGTCATCGACTCGAACCCCTCCGCGTACACCAGGTTGAAGCGGTCGGATCGGTCGGAGGTGAAACGTTGGTAGTCGGCGTCGAGCTCGTCGAGGATCCCACGGATCTTCGACGCGGCTGGCTCGCCCAGCTGGCGCAGCACCATCTCGTTGACCCGCCGGTGGTTCTGGAAGTGCTGCGCCTCCTGTCCGATGAACGCCTTCACGTCCAAGGCCAGTTCCGGGTCGGTGACCTTCGACGCGACCGCGCGCATCGTCCGGATGAGGTACGGCTCCAGCGCGGGCATCGTGAACGAGAATGCGACGAGGTAGCTCTCGGCGACGAGGTCGGCGCCCGGCAGCACGTCGTCGAGCGAATCCGGGAACTCGAACGTCGTGCGCCGCACGGTGATGGACGTCATGTCGACAGTGTGACAGGTCGAGCGCGGCCGCCGATCCGGCCGGAACCGTATTCTGGACGGGCCCCGTGGTCAGCGGCGACGATCGGCTCAGTCGAACTGCACGCCCTCGAAGTCGGACAGCTCGAACGGCTTGCGCTCCACCAGCACGATCCAGTTGCCGGAGTTGTCGCGCATCAGCGCTTCGACACCGTACGGTCGGTCCTGCGGCTCCTGGATGAACACGACGCCCTTGGCCACGAGGTCGCGATGCGTCGCACGGCAGTCGTCCACCGTGAGGCCGACGGCCGGAAGTCCGCCCTCCGCCTGTGCGCGCTTGAGGGCGGCGATGAGATCGTCGGACAACGGTCGGCTCGGTGTCGACAGATGCAGCTGCAGTTCCGGTTGGTTCGGGTGGCCGACGGTGAGCCAACGGAAGTCGGGCCCCAGCCGAATGTCGTCGCGTGGCTCGAAGCCCAGCACGTCGGTGTAGAAGGCGAGCGACTCATCCTGGTCGGCCACCCAGATGGTGACGAGGGAAACATCGGTGATCATGGTGAGAACGCTACGACGACGGATGCTGCCCCTGCTTCTCCTCGCTTGCGGTTCGCCGCTCGGCAAGGCCCCACATGAACACGTAGCAGCCAGGGATGTGAGGGGCACACCCGCCGTAGCGGCGTTGGAACGCGCTGGGTGTCTCACCGACGATGTCGCGGAACCGGCTGCTGAACGATCCGAGGCTGCTGAACCCCACCGCCATGCAGACCTCGGTGACCGTGAGGTTGGTGGCTCGCAGGAGATCCTGCGCGCGCTCGATGCGCCGTTCCGACAGGTATGCGGCGGGCGATCGACCGTAGGTGGCGGCGAAGAGTCGCTGGAAGTACCACGGGCTCAGCGCTGCGACCGACGCGAGTTGGGTGAGGTCGATCGGCGAGTCGAAGTTGCGGTCGATGTGATCGCGTGCGAGTCGCAGCCGCACGATCGTGCCGTCGGGAGCAGTCGGGGATCCCACTGGTGCCGAGCGTAGGAGCGACGTCCGAGCCCCGCAATGGTCGAATCAGGCGCCGACGTGGGCGGTGAGCGCGATCGACACCAGCACGCCGGGCAACTCGACGCCGAGTTTCGAGACGGCCCTCGCCGGCATGTCGGTCGGGAACACCTCCGCGTAGGCCTCGTTCATGCCGGCGAAGTCGTCGGGACGTGCGAGCAGGACGTGCACCTGCACGACGTCGCTCAGCGTTCCGCCGCCGGCCTCGACGACCGCCAGACAGTTCCGCAGTGCCTGTTGGGTCTGCGCCTGGATCGTCGGTCCGGCCAGGTGTCCGGTTGCGACATCGATGCCGACCATGCCCGACACGAACAGCTGTCCGCCGGCTCGCACTCCCTGGCTGTAGAGCGCCGAGGTGGGAGCGGCGGGCGATGTGATGAGGTGTTTCACTGCGGGTCCTTTCAGCAGGGGTGTGAGTCGGGGCGCCCGACGCACTGACGATGGTCGATCGTCATCGGGCCACGAGTTCACGCGTGGGGATGGATCCGCCGATGACACCGAAAATGCGCTCGATGGTGTCGGGTTGCCCGACTGCCTCTCGATAGAACGTCTCCATGCGCGGGCTCAGTGGGGCGAGCCGCGCCGTGCTGAGCGTGAGTTCGAAGCCGTTGGCGGTGAGTTCGTCGCGACGTCGCGCGTAGTCGGCGAGCGAGTCGTCGATGGGCGCCCGCCCGCTGAGCCCTTCGTCGATGGCCTCGGCGAGCAGATCGGCGGCGAGGAACGCGTCGGACATCCCCATGCCCGTCGACGGATCCTTGAAGTGGCCGGCGTCGCCCACCAGGGCCCAGCCCGCACCCGCCGAACGGCGGTACTGGTTCGGCAGGTACCAGGTGCCCGCGAACGGCTGTTCCCGTCGGCCCGACTCCACGGTGGCGCGCAATCCGGGCACGAGTTCGAGCGCGTCGGCGAAGTGGGAGGGGAGGTCACTCCGAACGGTGTCGAACTCGCTGTGCGGCCAGGCCACGTACACGCAGGTGAGGTCGTCGTTGGTCGGCCACACCAGCACCAGACGACCCTCACGGGCATGGAACGAGGCACCGAGGTGGCTGATGCCGCTCCAGTACGAGTAGTGCACACCGGTGAGTGGTGCGTGCTGGTGGTACATCGCCGCGCCGACCCGCTGGGCGATCGTCGATCGCAGGCCGTCGGCACCCACGACGACCTTCGCCGCCATCGACACCGTTGCCCCACCGCGCACGTGTCCGACGATGCCGGTGACGCGACCCTCCGACCGCACGACGTCGCTGACGACGAGGTCGTCGACGAGCTCGACCCCGGCCTCGACCGCCGCCTCGACCAACAGCTGATCCAACACGGTGCGGCGAGGACAGAACGTCTCGGCGACGCCGTTCACGGCGGGCCCGATCCCTGCGAGCTGCACCGGTCCCACATCGAAGAGGATCGAGTCGATCGGCGCGCAGCCACGAGCACGCAGCCGATCGAGCAGGCCCCACGCCTCGAGGCGCGCCGCGCCCCGTTGCCACAGGAAGTGCGTCGACATCGTGTCGCTGGGAAACGTCGCCCGATCGACGAGCGCCACTCGGTACCCGGCTCGCGCCAGCAGCATGGCCGTCGACGCTCCGGCGCATCGAGCTCCGACGATGACGACGTCATGCACGGCGCGACCGAACGCTCTGGAGTGGCTCGCTGCACGGGATCGACATAGCCGGACCTCCACCCTGTGAGCGACACGAGTTGCCGATCGAGATCTTTCATAGCACGATCGTTCGTGCTATACAAGAGCCGTGACTCGAACGCCCGGCGTCGGCGACGCCACTCGCGAGGCCATCCTTCGCCTCGCCGCCGACCAGGCGTCGGTCGACGGCCTCGAGGGACTCAGCATCGGCCAACTCGCCACTGCGCTCGGCATGAGCAAGAGCGGCCTGTTCGCGCATTTCGGGTCGAAGGAACTCCTTCAGCTGGCCACCATCGAGCATGCCCGCCGGCGCTACGTCCACGCCGTCCTCGTGCCGGCGCTGCAGGCACCGCGAGGCATCGAGCGACTGAATGCACTCTGCGACTCGTTCCTGTCGTACGTCGAGCGGGCCGTCTTCCCCGGCGGCTGCTTCTTCGCTGCGGCCATGGCCGAATACGGCGGCAAGGAGCCCGGTCCGGTGCGCGACCTGATCGCCGAGTGCCAGCACCAGTGGACCTCCACGCTCCAGCGGGCCGCCACCGAGGCGCGCACCGCACGACAGCTGAAGGCCTCGTGCGCGCCCGACCAACTGGCGTTCGAAGTCGAGGCCGCACTGCTGTCGGCCAACTGGTACTTCCACCTCCGCTCCGACACGAGCTACCTCGACCGTGGCCGCCGCGCGATCCGGTCGCGGCTCGACGCCGACGCGACGCCGACCGGGCGGCTGCTGCTGCACTCACTCGCACACCCACTCCGACGCGCCTGACGGATCGTGCCGCACCGAGGGGACCACCATGACCGACCACCTCGGACACACCGCCGCATTCGAGTGGATCCCGCTCGAACCCCGACCGGCGTTCGAGCCCATCGCGCTGCCCGAGGTGGGCCCACGCCAGTTGCGCCTGCGTGTCGATCCGGGCACGGTGATGGCGCTGCACCGGCACCACGGCGAGGTGCACAGCTTCACCTCGTCAGGGGCGCGAGTGCTCC
>Ga0075026_100000068_pt1 | contig 32482 bp, 29 predicted proteins | sample Str012_2_FD_71392 | JGI IMG/M metagenome (GOLD analysis project Ga0075026, IMG submission 71392) | Freshwater sediment microbial communities in response to fracking from Pennsylvania, USA - Straight Creek_MetaG_SC_2012 | ecosystem: Environmental > Aquatic > Freshwater > Creek > Sediment... | reverse complement strand
CTCGATTGCTGACGGCAACACCACGGGCTCTGTAACATGGTGTTTGCTGGTGGTGCCGGAAGCCTGCTACTCACTGGGTCGGCGCGAGCGGGAGGATTGCAGCCGAACCACCTCGCGCTCGCCGATCAGGCGACTGGCGAGGCGCGCGGTGCCGCCGTGTTCGGATGCGCTAGACCGCCGTATCAGCGTATTGCCGCAATTCTCGACGATACTCCCCACAGGTGCGCTTCACGCTGCTCCCTACGTGCGACTACGAAGTGATGTACGGTTTTGGCGGACCGCCGGGACATGTCAGAGACGTCTTTTTCACAATCAAGTGCTTGCCGGCGCAGTAATTCTCGCAAAGACATTACGCGCACGGCCCATTCATTGCCTGAAACACCGTCGATTATCGGCTCATTGTCGGACCGGCACACGCGTCGCCAGGGGGACTCTGACTCTGAGTGTTGCACCACCGTCCGCCCCCGGCTCGAGTGCAAACGTACCGCCGAGCAGGCGTGCTCGATAGGCCATTGCCTTCAGCCCGAATCCCGTCGTTTTTATGCCGTTCGGCGGCAGCCCTGAGCCGTTATCCTCAACCTTCAAGTGCAACTCTCCCTGCCACAACTCCAGGACGATGTCGATCCTCGAGCAGGCGCTGTGCCGAGCCGCATTAGTGATTGCTTCGAATACGATGCGATACAAATGATCAGCGGTCTCCTCCGGAACCGCGATCTCCATCGGTACGGAGTGCGCCGTGATCTCCAGGTGCAGCCGGCGGCCGGCCTCATCCGCGAGACGACCGATCGCGCGGCTCAGCGAGCCCCGCTCAACCTGGAGCGGTGACAACCCGTGGGCGATGTCGCGCGTCATCGTGATGGTATGATTGACGTGACCGAGGATTTCGTTGACCAGTAGTCGCGTTCCAGGCATGCCGCGTTCCACCTGCGTCGCCAAGAGCTGCAGCAGCAGCGATATCCCGGTCAGCTCCTGACCCAGCCCATCGTGCAGATCGCTGGATAGGCGCTGTCGCTCGCGCGTGGAAACATCTAGAATCTCGCGTTCGAGGCTACGTAATTCGGTGACATCGCTGCAACGAAGCGTGGCGCCAAGGAGCGCCGACCCCTCGAGTACTGGTTCGCAGCGAACCTCCAACTGGCGGATCGAGCCTGCTGCATCGATCAGGCTCATCGACAGCGAGCCGGAGCGCCGGTGCTCAAACACCTCAGTCAGCGCCGGTTGCAGTGACTGCCAGGCCTGGGCCGAGAGTGCGCCTTGCAGCAGCTCGCCAGACGTGGGCACCGGGCCGCCCGGGAATACGGGACGATTCGCGAAGCGGATAACGCGTTGCGCGTCGATCAACGTCAAGCTGTCCGGCGTGCTACTCGACGCCGTACGCAGTACCATTTGTTCACGCCTGAGGTTTCGCTCCTGGCGGCCTCTGCTCCACAGGGCGTAGGCGATCAACGACAGCATGGCGGTGATCGCCAGCGCTAACAGGGTCCAGAGCCGTTGTGTCAGTGCGCGGCGCCCGGCCATTACTTTCCGAGCCTCGGCGGCGGCCATCAGCACGGCGGCGGCTCTGGAACGCTGCGTGACATCAAGGCGATGTTGCAATTCAAGGGAATAGGCCAGGTCCCGGTAAGCCTCGGTGAAATGACCCAGGGTACCTTGAGCGCGCGATCGGTCATGATACAGATCGGGTTCGACCGAGGGCAGAATATCGCTCGCGCGCGGTCCGAGGATCTCATTGAGTTTCTCGAGCGCCTCGCTCGCTCGCCCACGTTCGAGGTCGAGGTGCGCGCGATACCCCAGCAGGAGCGTCACGAGGTCCTCGCGCTTCGCCGCCGTGAATTCCCCCAGGTGCTGGGTGCAAACGCGATCGGCAACATCGAACTCGCCTGCGCCGATCAGTGCAGGGCACAATGCGACATCGGTGAACGCGGCACCAAACAGGTCTCCGGTACTCAAAGCGACCGCGCGCGATGCTTCGAAGGTGTCTCGCGCCTCGTGAAAATGGCCGGCACCAAGCTGTATCTGCCCGCGGGAGTACATCGCGGCGCCTAATTGTGAGGGACGACGCTGAACCTGCTCATAATGGATCACCTCGTCAATCATGCGCTCCGCATCGTCGAACATTCCGCTCCGCCGGTAGACCGTCGCGAGGCTGGCGGCGGCCTGGATGCGCGCCTCGATGAAGCCCTTGCGTTCTGCGGTGGCATACGCCTCGATACCATCGGCCGCGGCCAGGTCGAGTTCCAGAAGCTCGGCGCGCAGATCCGCACGCGACGCCAGCGCGCAAACGTACCCGACGGAACTGACCGGCGCGCGCGCCAGAATGTCGTTCATTGCTTTGACGCCGGCGAGCAAATCGCGGCGCGTCTCGACGCCCAACACGTAGCTCATGCTGAGCTGGTCCAACACGCGACGCGTATCCGGCGACGGCGGCAGTCGCTCCAGTACTGCCTGTGACGAGGCGATGGCTTGGTGGGCCTCATCGACTCGACCCTGTTGTGCCCGGGCCGCGGCAACGATCGCCAACAGCTCGGCCTCGAGCATCGGATCGCGGCCTCGGGTCAAGCTCGCGAGCCGCTGTTCAGCTTCAGCGACTGCGCCCTCCGGATCTGAGTCCGTACGCTGCTCCAGAGTGCCAAGATCGGTGCCAGGCAACGACAGGCAGGAGGCGTGAGAAAGCGCGGCAGCAAAGACCGCCGTGAGCGCGACGGCACAGGTCAGCATCGATCGCGAACGCGACCAGCGGTGCAAGGTGGGTGTTGGGCTTAAGTTCTGTGGGACACGCGGCAGCGGTACCGGCACGGAGCCAATGAGGAGTGTGAGCATCGCAGACGGTGACTATCGCGCAATACGCGGCGTGTTTTCCGGCATCGTACATTTAATCCGGGAGTTACGATACGCGGTGCGCTCAGTTGCGCGTCACTATATGTCAAACTCGCCAGACCTCGACGGCACTGGGCCGTGCGTCCAATACACGGCCCGACAGGGATCAGCCAGTGGCAAAGTTCGCCACCTAAGCCAGCGTGCGCGCCAAATCACCGCCGGTCGTATTCATAGCAGGCGGCATCAGCAGGTACATCACCGGCGTCACCAGCCGCGCCAGCAGGGTCGAGGTGATGAGGCCGCCGATGATCACCCAGGCCATCGGTGAATAGATGCCCACGTTCTGCAGCGCCAGCGGCAGCAGGCCGCCGATGGCAGTGAGCGAGGTCAGCAGGATCGGCAGGAAGCGGATCTCACCGGCGCGCTCGATCGCTTCGCCGAGCGGCACCCCTTGCGCGCGCAGCTGATTGGTGAAGTCGACCAGCAGGATGGAGTTCTTGATCTCGATGCCGATCAGCGCCACGAAGCCGATGCTGGCCACGAACGAAATGTCGTTGCCGGTCAGCAGCAGCATCGCCAGTCCGCCCATGACGCCCAGCGGCACCACGGTCAGCACGATCAGCGTCGCCTTGAAGCTGCCGAACTCGAGCACCAGGATCGCGAAGATACCGAACAGCGCGACGATGATCGCGGTGCCGATGCCGGCAAAGGATTCGGAACTGGATTCCGCCTCGCCGCCCAGCACAAAGCTGTAGCCGCGGGGCCAGTCCATCGCCTTGAGCCGCTGCACCACGGCCTGGGTGACGCGCCCGGTGTTCTCGCCGGGCATCACATCGGCATCGATGGTGATCGCGCGCGAGCGATTGAAGCGCTGGATGATAGTCGGGGCGTGCTCGAACACCGGCGTGGCCAGCTGCGTGAGTGGCAGCAGCACGCCACTACGATTGGCCACACGCATCTGCTCCAGCGCACTTAAGGTCGCGCGCTCGGCGACTGGCGTGCGCACTATCATGTCGTACTGTTCGCCGTCGGCGGCCTTGAAGCTGCCGGCCGGCAGACCGCCGACGGCGAGGCGCGCCGCGCGGTCGATCTCCACCGTGGAGACTCCCAGCAGCCCCGCCTTCTGCGAGACGATCTGCAGGCGCAGATTGGTGCGCGGCACGCGCAGCGGGTTGCTGACATCGCGCGTGCCGGGCGTGTCGGCTATGACCTTCTGGATGCGGCGCGCCAGGGCGTCGAGTGTGCTTAAGTCCTCACCCAATATGCGCACTGCGATCGGCGCGGTGATCGGCTGGCCCTGCACGAACTCCTTCACGTAGACATGCGCGGCCGGATATTTTTCAAAGTCGGTGCGCAGGCTCTCATATAGGCGCGGCGTGGCGCGCGTGTCGTAGCGTTCGAGCTGCACGAACAGCTCCGCATAGTTGGCTGCGTCATTGCGGACCACGTGGTTGTAGTAGATCTGCGGGTTGCCGTGACCGAGGTTGGCGAACCAGGCGCGCACTCCGGGCGTGCGGGCGAGCCTCGCTTCGACGAAACGCAGCGCGCGATCGGTGGCGGCAAAGCTGCTGCCGTTGGGCAGATCGACGCTGATCAGGAATTGCGGCGTGTCAGCCTTCGGGAACAGGCTGCTGCCCAGCACCTGGGTCAGGCCAAAGGACAGCAGCAGCGAGCCGCCAATCGCCACGATGGCGGTCGCGCGCGGCCGCTGCAGGCAGTAATGCAGCGCCGGGCGATAGTAACGGTGAATGATGCCCATGACCCGTTCCAGCAGGCGGTTGTGCTGACTCGCGCCCTCGGGCGCCAGCAGTCTGCTGGCCAGGAACGGGATGATGAACAGCGCGATCAGCAGCGAGCCGACGATGGTTGCTACTACCGCCGAGGGCAGCACGCGGATGAACTTGCCGGCGTTGCCGGGCAGCGCCAGCAGCGGCAGGAAGGCAAAGATCAGCGTCGCGGTGCAACCGAGGATGGCATTGAAAATCTGCTGGGTGCCGCTCAAGGCCGCCTGCAGGCGCGTCGCACCCTCGCGCAGGTGGCGGGCGATGTTCTCGACCACGACGATCGAATCATCGACCAGCAACCCCAAGGCGACCACGAAGCCGGCGATCGATATCTGGTTCAGCGAATAGCCGACGAAATACAGCACCGCGATGCCGAAGGCCAGCGACAGCGGCAGTGAGATCATCACGATGCCGGCGGCGCGCAGGCCCAGCGGCAGCAGCGTCAGCGCCACCAGCGCCACGGCGATCGAAAAATCGACGTACAGGCGATTGAGCCGATGGGTGACGTTGCGCGCCTGTTCGAAACCCCGCTCCAGGCGGATGTCCTTCGGCAGCGTCACCTGATAGCGATCCAGCGCCTGATCGACATCCTGCTGGACGCGCGGATTGTTGTAGCCGTCCTTCTGGTTGGCAGTGACGAACAGTGCGCGGTGGCCGTTGTAACGGCCGACGTAGCTCAGCGTGGCGCTGTCCCAGCTGACCTCGGCGATATCGCGCACGCGCACGATGCGACCCGCGGCGCCGCCGATCACCGTGTCGCGCACCTGATTCAGCGTGGTATAGCCCGGCGAGGTCTTGAGACTGAAGCTGCGGTTGCCGACATCGACATAGCCGGCCGGCACGCTGGCGTTCTCGCTCTGCACCGCCTGCAGCAGCTGCCCCGGGGTGGTATGCATCTGGCCCATGCGGCCTAAGTCCACGGCGATGCGCAGTTCGCGCTTCGGATAGGCCCAGCTCTCGGCGGTACGAATGCCGGGCACCGCCTTGAGGGTGTCCTTGAGGCTGCGCGCCGCATCCTCGAGCTGCGCATACGAGGCGGTCTCGGAGACCAGCGCCAGCTGCAGGATGTTGACCTGGGCCGGGCTGACCTTCTTGATCTCGAGCGAGGCCAGTTCAGCGGGCAGCGTCGGGCGCAGGGCGTTCACTTCGCGCTGCATCTCGTCATACTTCTTGTCCGGATCCGTGGAGGCTTCAAACTCCACGGCCACGAAGGCAACGCCATCCACCAGTGTGGTTTCGAGCTTGTGCACGCCATCGAGCTCGGCGATGCGATCCTCGATCGGCTTGGCGACCAGACGTTCCATGTCCTGGGGATCGGCGCCCGGCCAGATCGCGGTGACGAAGAAGGCCGCGAACCGGATGTGCGGATCCTCCTCGCGTGGAATCTGCTGGAAGGTGTAGACACCCAGCACCGCCAGGCACAGGAAGGCCACCAGCGTGAACTGGTGGCGACGGATCGGCAGCTCGAGCAGTTTCATGACGCTTCAGCGTGTCAGCGTGTCGCGACCGCGACCTGCTCGTTGTCGTCCAGGAACGGCGCGCCATCGGTGATCACGGTCTCACCGCGGGCGAGACCTGCGCGCACGGCGATCTCGGTGCCGTCGACGAAGGCGATGTCAATCGTGCGCCGGTGCGCCCGGCCGTTCTGCAGTACGAATACCGCGCCGCTGTGGCCCTCGGCCGTAACCAGCGCGCCAGCCGGGATGCGCGCCAGTGCGGTGCCACTCCCGGGCTGCAGACGGGCGGTGGCCACCATGCCGCTGGCCACCCGCAGGTTCGCAGGCAGCAACGTGATCTCGACCTGGAACAGGCCAGTGGCCGGATCCGCGGCGCGGCTGAGCTGTGTGATCTGGCCGCGCAGCGCATGATCCGGCGCGGCGTCGAGCGTGACCTCGGCGCTCAGACCCAGGCGCAGCGACAGCAGTTCGCGATCGGAGACCGCGGTGCGCAGCATGTAGCCGCGCGTACCGGAGCTCACCGTCAACACCGGCTGGCCGGCCGCGACCTGTTCATGGGTATCGGCCAGGCGGTACAACACCACGCCGTCGGTGCTGGCGAGGATGCGTGCGTGGCCACGGTTGAACTGGGTACTGCGCAGTTGCGCGGCCGCGAGTTGCTGCTGGGTGCGCAGATTCTGCAGTTGTTCGAGACTGATCACTTCGTCGTGGTACAGCTGCTCACCGCGCTGCAGGTCGCGCGCCGCCTTGGCCTCGAGCTCACTGGCCGTGCTCAGCTGCGCTTCGATCTCGGCCGGCTCGATCTCAGCCAGCACCTGACCGGCATGCACGCTGTCACCAGCCTCGACGCCGATGCGGGCGATCACCCCGGCCACCTTGAAAGACAGGCGCGCTTCATCGTGGCTCATGATCACGCCGTGCAATGACAGCGCCGGCAGATCGGCGCCGCTGCTCACTGGCGCCGTGCCGACCGGGGTCGGCGCCTTGCTGGCCGCAGTCTTGGCCGCGCCGCTGCAGGCCGCGAGCAGTAGTAACGGCAGCAAGGGCAGAAGCGGCAGCAGCCGCGCGAGGCGGCGGGCCGCGGGTGCGGCAGCGGGCGAGGTCATGGCGTCTCTCCACGGGCATAGTCGTATTCGAACTGGCGCTGCAGCAGCGCGCAGCGGCTCTGGTTCTCGTTGAGCTCGGCGCCGGTCAGCGCGCTGCGGGCATCGAGGAATTCCAGCGCGCTGGCCATGCCGGCATCGCGCCGCCGGCTGGCGATCGCGAAGTCGGCACGGGCGGCCGCGGCGCGCGCCGTCGCGGTGGCCAGCGAGGCGTTCGCGGTGCGCAGATTGTCATCGGCCTGGCGCACTTCCAGCTCGACACGCGACGCGGCCAGCTGCTGCTGGTTGCGCAGCTGGGCGCCGGCCAGCCGTGCCTGGGAGACCGCGGCTGCGCGCGCGCCGCCGTCGAACAGCGTCCAGCTCGCCACCAGCGAGGCCGTAGAAAAATTGTAATTGCGGCCCAGCCCGTAATCGCTCCCCTCGGTGCCGGCATCGACGCCCAGCGACAGCGTCGGTTTGTGCGCCGCGCGCGCCACGCGCAGCTCGGCCTCGGCGGCGTTGCCGGCGGCTTCGAGCTGGCGCAGTTCCGGCCGCTTCAGCAGTGCCGCGTGGGTCGCCTCGGCCAGCGCCACCGGCGCGCCGGCGGCGCTGGTGGCGGCGGCATCGGCGCCAGCAAATTCGGCGGACTTGAGTGCGGTGTCGAGCGGGCGATTGAGCAGGAAATTGATGTAGCTGCGTGCCTGCGTGGCGGCGTTGTCGCTCTCGCCCTGTTGCTGCTGCGCAGCGAGCAGCTCGGCCTCGGTGCGCAGCACCACATCGTGCGTGCCTTTGCCGGCCGCGTAGAGCGACTGGTTGACGCGCAGGTTTTCCGCCAACAGCGCCACGCTGGCGGCGATGATCCGCGTGCCGTTGCGGGCGCGCAGCCAGTCGAGGTAGGCGACGGCGATATCGCGGCGCAGCTGGCGCGCGAAGGCTTGCTGCGCGAAATCGGTGGCACGGGCACTGGCGCGGGCCGCGGCCACGGCGGCGGGCAGCGCCGGTGCGTACAGCGGCTGACGCAGGGTGATGCGCGTGTCCTGCTCGCGCGGCAGCTGCAGCGGGAAGGATTCGTCGCCCAGCATGGGGAAACGCGGCGTGCTGCCGTTGGCGACCAGCAACTCATTGAGCGTCTGATAGGCCGGGTTCAGCAGCTGGGACACCGGGACCGTGATCTGGCGGCCGCCGTCGGCGCGCGTGTAACGCGCGTTGATGCCGAGCTCCGGATAAAAGCGCGCACGCGCCGCGTCCAGTGCGGCGAGGCTCTTTTGCGTCTCGAGATTCTGGTTGGCCAGTGACAGGTTGGAGGCCAGGCCGATGCGGCGGTACTCGTCGATCACCGTGCCGATGTCGCGTCCGGACGCGGGCGGGTCGTCGGCGTTGGCGGCGAGCGCCCACAGGCCCAGCGCAGTGGCTAGCAAATGTGTAAAGACTGAACGCATGTCAATTCGACCGCAAAAAAATCAGGGGCGGCCGGGGCGCAGCCCTTCTGCGGCGATCTTCAGCGCTTGCTCGGTGAGTGCCTTGGAGTTCAGGCCGTATTCACCCAGCAGGCCGCCCTTGGTGCTGATCAGCTGGATGATGCCGTGCATGAATCCCCACAGCGTCATCGCAATGGCGATCGGCGTGCCGGCCGTGGCAGCGATGCTGCCGTCGCGCTGCCCCGCCTCGATCACCGCGAACATCGTCTGGTGCACGCGCTCGCCGGCCGCAAAGCAGGCTGCCACGTTCCCTGATCCGGGTTCAGTGCCCGTCTCGTGGGCCTGGAAGCGCGCCAGCGCCTCGAAATGCACGGGAAATTCCGCGGCAAAAGCCACATAGGCTCGGCCCATTGCGGTGACCCGTTCGAGGCCGGTGCCGCGGCGCGCCGCCGCTTCTTCGAAGCGCGTCAGCAGCAGCGCGAGTGCGCGCTCACACAGACCGAAATGCAGATCGTCGCGGTCCTGGAAATACACATACAGCAGGGCGCGCGAAATGCGCGCGCGGCGCGCCACCTGGTCCATGGTCAACGCATCGAAACCCTCGGTAGCCGCCACCGCTTCGGCCGCATCGAGTATTTCGCCGCGCCGCCGATCCTTCTCTTCCTGACGCCGTTCAGCGATATAGTTCATGCGGCAACTCTAGAGGGACGTTGACATAGTGTCAATTACTGTACGAATGACCACACTTCTGGCCCTGCTGGGTTGGACGGCCGCTGGTGCGGCCGCGCCAGCGCCTGCACGGCGCGCCGTGGATGACGAGGGGCGCAGTCTCGCCTTCACGCACCCGGTGCAGCGCATCGTCGCGCTGTCGCCGGGGGCCACGGCCATGCTGTTCGCGGCCGGCGGGGGCGAGCGCATCGTCGGCACCGCGCATTTTTCGGTCGAACCGCCGGCGGCCGAGCATATCGCGCGCATCGGCGACGCCCACGGTTTCGATCTCGAGCGCATCGTGGCTCTCCATCCCGACGTGGTCATTGCCTGGAGCGGTGGTGCCTCGGCGGCGCAGCTCGCGCCGCTGGAGCGTGCGGGACTCGTGGTCTACCGGCACCGGGTGGTGAGGCTAGATGATGTGGCGCCGTCCATCGAGCGTCTCGGTGTGCTGCTGGGCACCGAGCCGGTCGCACGCAGTGCGGCGGCGGCGCTGCGCGCGCGCATCGCGGCGCTGCGCGCACAGCATCACAACGACGCGCCACCGCGGCTGCTGATCCAGGTGTGGGGTAGGCCGGTGTACACAGTCGGCGGTGCGCAGCTGATCTCCGACGCGGTGGAGGTGTGCGGCTATCGCAATCTGTTTGGAGATCTTCGCGACGCGGCGCCCGCGGTGGCACTCGAGGCGATCGCCTCGCGCGACCCTGACGCCATTCTGGCGCTGGCGGCGGACGACGCGAGCGCGCGGGAGTGGCTGCAACGCTGGCGCGCCCTGCCGTCATTGCGGGCGGTACGGCACGGCGCGCTGTTGTCGTTCGTCGATGCGCGCCTCAGCCGGCTGGGCCCTCAGGTCGTCGATGCCACGGAGGATCTGTGCCGCGTGCTGGCAGCGCACTATTGACGCCCGCGGGCGTCAATGGCCATACTCGCCCGCTATGCACGTTCAAGCCCATACCGCCCCGATCCGCTGGTGGTGGCCCTGCTCCTGAAGCGGAGTGGGCCCTGGGCGCTGTTTCTTAACCGAACCCGATTTCAACGCTGACCAGACCCCGCTCCGGATCACCATCCGGAATGGGTCTATTTGCCTATGAAAGCACCGTTCGACATCGCAGGGGATCTGGATACGCCGGTATCGGCGTACGCACGGCTGCGCGATTTACAGCCGCGCTTCCTGCTCGAGAGCGTCGAAGGCGGCGAGCGCCTGGGGCGCTATTCGTTCATCGGTTTTGGTGACGCCTTCGAAGTGCGGCTCGACGAGCACGGCTTCCGGATCGGACCTAAGCTGTTGCCGGCGCCGCGCAATGCCGCCGAACTGCTGGCGGGGCTGCGTTCGGCTTTGCGGCAGGCGCCGCGTCCGTTGCCGGAGATCAGCTCGGTGCCGCTGGCCGGCGGACTGGTCGGCTACACCGCCTACGATGTGGTGCGTTACTTCGAGCGCCTGCCGGTGCGCGCCGGGCGCCTGGCCAACGCGCCGCCACTGCTGCACTACGTGGCGCCGCGCTCGCTGCTGGTGTTCGACCATCTCACGCGCGCCATTGCGCTGCTGCACGCTGGCAGCGACGCCGAGCGCGCCGCATTGCGCCGTGCGGTGATCGGCGCGCTGCGCGGCCCGATGCCGGCGCTGCGCAGCGTGGCCGGTGGATACGCGCCGCCGGATGCGGCGCTCAGCCGCGCGCAGTTCATCGAGCGCGTGCGCCGCGCGCAGCAGTACATCGCCGCCGGCGACGCCTACCAACTGGTGCTCTCCAGCCGCTTCTCCGGCCGTCATGATCTGGATCCCTTCCAGGCCTACCGGGCGCTGCGGCTCGTGAACCCCTCGCCCTACATGTTCTATTGCGAGCTGGGCGAACTCACCGTGGTGGGCTCCTCGCCCGAGGCGCTGGTCAAACTCAAGGAGGGCGCCGCGGAGCTGCGGCCGATTGCCGGCACGCGGCCGCGCGCCGCCGACGCGCTGCGCGATGCCGCCAACGCCACCGAGCTGCTGGCCGATCCGAAGGAAAATGCCGAGCACGTGATGCTGGTCGATCTGGCGCGCAATGATCTCGGGCGCGTGGCCGAGGCCGGGACCGTGCTCGTTGAGCCCTATCGCGCCATTGAGCGCTATAGTCATGTGATGCATATCGTCAGTGGCGTGCATGGCCGCCTGGCAGCGGGGCGCGATGCCTTCGATCTGTTCGCCGCCGCCTTCCCGGCCGGCACGCTGGTCGGCGCGCCGAAAGTCAGGGCCATGGAAATCATCGAGGAGCTGGAACCGGTGCGGCGCGGGTTGTATGGCGGCACGGTAGGCTACTTCGGTGCGCGCGGCGACATGGATCAGGCGATCACCATCCGCTCGCTGGTGTTTCACGGCGATGAATACAGTTACCAGGCGGGCGCCGGCATCGTCGCCGACAGCGTGCCGGAGGCCGAACACGATGAAGTGCTCGCCAAGAGCGGCGCCGCGGTGCAGGCCCTGCAGCTGGCGGAGGCCGGGCTATGAGCACGCGCCTGCTGCTGATCGACAACTACGATTCCTTCACCTACAACCTGGTGCAGGCCTTCATGGTGCTGGGCGCGGAAGTGCTGGTCTTCCGCAACGATGCGCTCGAGATCGCCGCGGCCGAGGCGCTGGCGCCGACGCACCTGTGCATCTCTCCCGGTCCCGGCACGCCGCAGCAGGCCGGCGTGTCGATCGCGATGATCCGGCATTTCGCGGGGCGCATACCGGTGTTCGGCGTGTGCCTCGGACACCAGGCCATTACCGAGGCCTTCGGCGGCCAGGTGGTGCGCGCGCCGCGGCTGATGCATGGCAAGACCTCGCCGGTCGAACACGATGGCCGCGGTGTGTTCGCTGGCATTGCCAACCCCTGCGAAGTGGGCCGCTACCATTCGCTGATCGCGGCCGGCGATACGCTGCCCCCGCAGCTCGCGGTGACGGCGCGTACGCGTGAGGGTGAAATCATGGGGCTGCGTCATACGCAGCTGCACATCGAAGGCGTACAGTTTCATCCAGAAAGCGTGCTGACGCCGGACGGTCCGGCGATGATGAAGAACTTCCTGGAGTTTGCGCCATGAGCACTGCGCTGGCCGTGACGCTCGATCGGCTGCTCGACGGGCAGAATCTCACCGAGCGCGAAGCGGGCGAACTGCTGGTGGCGCTGACTCTCCCTGAGCTGGCCCCGGCGCTGGCCGGTGCACTGCTGGGCGCGTTGCGCGCCAAGGGCGTCACGGCCGCGGAGCTGCGCGGTTTTGCGCTGGCGATGCGCTCACTGGCGCGCCGCGCGCAACTGCCCGCGGCGCTGCCGGCGGTCGATATCGTGGGTACCGGCGGTGATAAATCCGGTAGCTACAATCTGTCCACTGGCGCGGCGCTGCTGACGGCGGCCTGCGGCGTCCCGGTCGTCAAGCATGGCAACCGTTCGGTCTCCAGCCGTGCTGGCAGCGCTGATGTGCTCGAAGCGCTGGGTCTGCCGCTGCCGCTCGATGAGCAGCGCGCCGCCGACTGCCTGGCCGCCACCGGCTTCACGTTCCTGTTCGCGCCGCATTACCACCCGGCCATGAAGAACATCGCGCCGGTGCGCGCCGCGCTCGGGGTGCGCACGGTGTTCAACATCCTCGGTCCGCTGTGCAATCCGGCCGCACCGCCGTTTCATGTGATCGGCGCCTACAACCTGGCCACCGCTGAACTGATGGCACAGGCCCTGGCCGGCATGAACGCCGGCCGGGCACTGGTGGTGCACGGCGCCGAGGGCTGGGATGAGCCGACGCCGGTCGGCCCCTTCGAGCTGTTCGACGTGCGTGGTGATGAGGTGCGGCGCGAGCAACGCTCGCCCTCGGACTATGGGCTGGCGTTGTGCGCAGCGGAGGATCTGCGGGGTGGCGATGCGGCCTACAATGCTGCCAGCCTGCGCCGTGTGCTGAGCGGCGAAGAGCAGGGGGCGCACCGCGACGCGCTGCTGCTCGGCGCGGCGCTGGCGCTGGAAGCCACCGGCATCGAGGCGGCGCCGCGCTTGGCGGTGGCGCGCGCCGCGCAGGCCATCGATTCCGGGTCGGCCGCCAAGCTGCTGGCACAACTGGCGGATTTCGGCGCGCAACGCGGCACGGGGGCGCCAGTCGGCGCGAGGGTGACATCATGACTGACGCCGACTTTCTGGCCGGTATGGCGGCCGCAAGCCGGGCGCGCGTGCTGGCGGCGCAGGCCCAGGTGACTGACGCCGAGATGCGCGCGCGCGCCATCGACACGGCCTTGCCGCCACGCCTGCAGCTCTCCGCGCGGCGCTTTGATCTGATCGCCGAGGTGAAATTCCGCTCGCCCGCCGCTGGTGCTTTGCGCGAGGGCGGCGAAGACAGCGTGCGCGCGCGCGTCGCGGGCTATGCCGAGGCCGGCGCGACCGCCGTATCGGTACTCACCGAGCCGACACGTTTCGATGGCTCGTTGCAACACCTCGAATCCGCGGTACGCGCGCTGGCCGGTCGCATTCCGGCGATGCGCAAGGATTTTCTGGTCGATCCCTATCAGGTCTGCGAGGCGCGGCTGGCCGGCGCCGGCGGCGTGCTGGTGATCGTGCGTATGCTCAGTGACGCCGAAGTGGCGGCGCTGGTGGAATGCGCCGCTGAACTGCGTATGTTCGTGCTGCTGGAGACCTTTGATGAAGCCGATATCACGCGCGCCGCCAGCGTGGTTAGCCAGTACGCGCGCAACACGCAGCTGCTGGTGGGTCTGAACGCGCGCGACCTGGTGACATTGCAGGTGGTGCCGGGCCGGCTCGAGCAGCTGGCGCGGCTGTTGCCCGATGATGTGCCCCGGGTCGCCGAGAGTGGCGTTGCCACCGCGGCCGATGCCGGACGCGTGGCGGTGGCCGGCTACGATGTGGCGCTGGTGGGCACTGCGTTGATGAGTGCGCTGGAACCGCTGCAGCTGGTGCGCGCGATGATTTCCTCGGGGCGCACCGAACGGGCGCGTCGCTCATGAGCGGCTGGATAAAGATCTGCGGGATGACCTCCGCGGATGCCGTGGCCGCGGCGCTCGATGCCGGCGTCGATGCGATCGGTTTCGTGTTCGCGAGCTCGGTGCGCCAGGTGACGCCGGAGCGTGCCGCGGAACTGGCGCGCGGTACCCGCCAGCGGGTGATCTGCGTCGCGGTCACCCAGCATCCGACGCAGGCGGGCGTCGACGAGATCGAACGCGGCTTCCAGCCCGATCTGCTGCAGACCGACATGGAAGACTACGCAGGGCTTAGGATTCCGCGCCGCATGATGCGGTTGCCGGTGCTGCGCTCCTCGCATACGCCGCCGGACCAGTGGCCGGCGCGGCTGCTGTACGAGGGGCCGCACAGCGGGAGCGGTGAGACCGGCGACTGGCAGCAGGCCGCGACGTTCGCGCGCCGCACGAAACTGGTGCTGGCCGGCGGTCTGACCGCCGCCAACGTCGGCGAGGCTATCCGCGCCGTGCGCCCCTATGGCGTGGATACCTCGAGCGGCGTTGAGTCGCGCCCCGGCGTGAAGAGCCCGGCGCGCATCATCGAATTTGTCCAGGCCGCACGCGCGGCCTTCACCGAGATCGCGGCATGAACGCATATCCTGATACGACGTCAGGTGCCGACCACCTGGGTTTCACCGAGCCGCAGCGCGCGGCACTGCGCGCGGCGCACGTTGCGGGTCGCTTTCCCGACGCGTTGGGGCGCTACGGCCCGTTCGGCGGCCGCTATGTGCCGGAAACGCTGATCCCGGCGCACGAACGCCTCGAGCAGGGCGTGAAGCGTTGGCTGCGCGATCCTGAGTTCCAGGCGGAACTGCAGCGCGAGCTGCGCACCTGGGTGGGACGGCCGACCGCACTGAGCGCGGCGCCGCAACTCTCACGCCGCTGGGGCGCCGAGGTCTGGCTCAAGCGCGAAGACCTCGCTCACACCGGTGCGCACAAGATCAACAACGCCATTGGCCAGGCACTGCTGGCGCGGCGCCTGGGCGCGCGCCGCATCGTCGCCGAAACCGGCGCCGGCCAGCACGGCGTCGCCAGCGCCGCGGCCTGCGCGCGCGTCGGATTGCCGTGCACGGTGTACATGGGCGCCGTCGACATGGAGCGCCAGGCGCCCAATGTCGGCCGCATGCGCCTGCTGGGTGCCACGGTCGTGAGCGTCACCAGCGGCGATCAGACGCTGCGGGCGGCAATTGACGAGGCGATGCGCGACTGGGTCGCGGATCCCGATGGCACCTACTATCTGCTCGGCTCTGCCGTCGGTGCCCATCCCTACCCCTATCTGGTGCGCGAGCTGCAGTCCGTGATCGGCCGCGAGGCGCGCTCGCAGCTGCAGGAGCTGAGCGGGGGCCTGCCCGATGCGGTCATTGCCTGCGTCGGCGGCGGCTCGAACGCGATCGGCCTGTTTTACCCCTTCATCGGCGACAGCAGCGTCGCGATCCTTGGCATCGAGGCCGGTGGCAGCGGCACGGGGCTGGGTGAGAACGCCGCGTCCTTGAGCAGCGGTCGGCCCGGCGTGCTGCACGGCAGTTACTCGATGCTGCTGCAGGATGCGGACGGCCAGATCCAGGAAACCCAGTCGATCTCGGCGGGGCTCGATTACCCGGGCGTCGGTCCCGAACATGCGCTGCTGCTGGCCAGTGGCCGCGTGAGCTATCAGTCAGCCAGCGACACCGAGGCGCTCGAGGCGGTGCGTGAATGCTGCGCCTGCGAGGGCATCCTGCCCGCGATCGAGAGCGCGCATGCGCTGGCCGGCGCGCGGCGCTGGGCCGCGGCGCGTCCGGGCCAGCGGATCCTGGTCGGGCTTTCCGGGCGTGGTGACAAGGACATGCAGACACTGACACGTACGCTGCTCGCGCAGCCGGCGCCAGGGCAGGGCTGATGCTGCCGCGCGAGCGCATCGCCGCGGCACTGCGCGGCGCCCAGCCGGCGGGCGAGCCGGCGCTGGTGGCGTTCCTTACCGCGGGTTATCCGCGGCGCGAGAGCTTCCGTGAACAGCTGGCGGCGGTGGCGGCAGGTGCCGACGTGGTCGAGATCGGCGTGCCCTTCACCGATCCGATGGCCGACGGCATGACGATCCAGCGCTCCAGCCGCGAGGCGCTGCGTCAGGGCGTGTCGCTGCAATGGATATTCGATGAGCTGGGTGCGGCGCGCGATCTGAAAACCCCGCTGCTGCTGATGAGCTATCTGAATCCGCTCCTGAGCTACGGCTATCGACGGCTGGCCGCCGCGGCGCTGGCAACCGGCGTGTGCGGCTTCATCATTCCCGACCTGCCGCTCGATGAGAGTGCACCACTCCGTGCCGAACTCGACGCGCAGGGCCTGGCGCTGGTGCAGATGGTGACACCGGTTACGCCGCCGGAGCGGCTGGCGCGGCTGTGCGCGGCCAGCCAGGGATTCGTGTATGCGGTGACGATGACCGGTACCACAGGCAAGAGTGTCGCGGTGCCAGATGAATTCATCGCCTACCTTGATCGGGTGCGGGCGGCCGCGAGCGTGCCGGTGTGCGCCGGTTTCGGCATTCGCGGGCGTGAGCAGGTGGCGCGCCTGCGCGGGCATGTCGATGGCGTGGTGATCGGCTCGGCGCTGGTCGAGCTGCTCGAGCGCGGTGAGTCGCCGCAGCCGTGGCTGCACGCGCTGCGCCACGGCGCCGTGTGAAACCGCCGCTCGATCCCGACGCCCAGTCACCGCGACTGACCATCGTGCTGGCCCTGCTCTCGACGCTGGGCCCGTTCACGATCGACACCTTTTTCCCATCTATGCGTGCCATGGCGGCCGAGTTCGGCATCAGCTACTGGCAGGTGCAGCAGACGCTCACCGCCTATCTGATCCCCTACGCATTCATGTCGCTGGTGCACGGTTCGCTGTCCGATGCGCTCGGCCGCCGGCGGGTGGTGATAGCCGGGCTGCAGCTCTACGTGCTGGCTTCCATCGGTTGTGCGCTGGCACCGGGGTTCACGGCGCTACTGGTGTGCCGCGCGCTGCAGGGTGTAGTCGGCGGCGTGGGCCACATCATCAGCCGTGCCATCGTCCGCGACTGCTACAGCGGTGCGCAGGCGCAGCGGGTGATGAGCGCGATCACGATGGTATTCAGCTTAGGGCCGGCGCTGGCGCCGGTGATCGGCGGCTGGGTGCATGTGTGGTTTGGGTGGCGCGCGGTGTTTGCGTTCATGGCACTGTACGGCCTGCTGCTGACCTGGCTGGTGACCAGAAAATTGCACGAAACGCTGCCGGAGTCGCAGCGCACGCCGCTGCATCTAGGCGCCATCGTCGGCAACACGCTCGCGATTGCGCGCCACACCGAGTTCCTGCGCCTGACCTGCGCGAGCGCACTGTGCTTCATCGCGCTGCACACTTATATTGGCGCGGCGCCGGCGATCATTTTCGACCACTGGCATATGAATGAGACCAGTTTCGCGGCACTCACGCTGCCGATCATCGGCGGCTACGCGATCGGCGCGTTTTTTTCCGGCCGGCTGGCCGGCCGCCTCCCGCCCGAGCGCCAGGCCAATATCGGCTACGGCATGCTGCTGGGCACCAGCAGCGCCATGCTGGCGCTGCAACTAGTCGCGGACAACCCGCCGATATTTCTGCAGCAGCTGCTGCTGGCCGCGACTGCCATCGGCCTGCAGCTGATGTTTCCGATCGTCACCTTACGTATTCTCGATCTGTTCAGCGACACGCGCGGCACCGCGGCCTCCGCGCATTCCTTTGTCAGCCTGATGTTCGCCGCGATCATGATGGGAGCACTGGCGCCGTGGTTCGCGGTGTCGATGAAACGCCTGGCGATCAATGCCTTCGTGGTGAACCTCGCCGGAGTGCTGGTGTGGCGCTCGGCGCTGCGGTATCGTCGTCGCACCCACAGCAGTGCAGGCCTATGCAATTCCTGACCGTCGCGCCCCGGTTCTGCGGGCCGCCAGGCACGGCCAATGGCGGCTATCTGGCCGGCCTGTTCGCGCAGCATGCGCCGACCACGGTGCGGGTTCGGCTCAAGCGTCCGATTCCCCTCGGCGTGGCGTTGCAGGTGGCCGAAGGCGCGGCTGGCGGTTTCGAGCTGCTGCATGAATCACAATGCCTGGCCAGCGCCACGCCTGACCAGTTGGCACTCGAGGTACCCCGCGCGCCCGACTACCTGGGTGCGATGGATGCCTCGCGGCGCTACGCGGGTTTTGAGGATCACACTTTCCCCGGCTGTTTCGTCTGCGGCCCGGGACGGGCGCGCGGCGATGGTCTGCGTATCTTCGCCGGACCCTGCGCCGGCAACACTGGACTGGTGGCGGCGCCGTGGGTGCCGGATGCCGCGCTCGGCCTCGCCGATGGCAAGGTGCGCCCCGAGTTCATGTGGGCGGCGCTCGATTGCCCCGGCTACTTCGCCGCGCGCAGCGACGGGGGCATCATGTTTCTGGGTGAGTTCACGGCGCACGTGGACCGGCGCGTGCATGTCGATGAACCCTGCGTGCTGATCGGCTGGCTGATCGACCACAGCGGTCGCAAGTACCAGGTGGGTACGGCGCTGTTCGACGAGGATGGCGAGCTGTGCGCCCGGGCGCGGGCGACCTGGGTAGAGCCGCGCCAGCAATAGACCGCGGCGTTAAGCGTAGGCGTGCACCACCAGGCTGAGGCCGGCAACCAGGACGAGCGCGATAATCACGGTGATGCGTAGGAATCGGTCTTTGGTTTCCATCTTTGCGCTCCTGATTATGGGAGGTCATTGACGCAAAGATCGGCACGGGTCACCAACTGTCGCCGTTCGCTTACAAGGCGGGCGGCACGTCTGCCGCCCGCGGGGGTCACAGCGGGGCCCTAGGAGTGCAGGCCCGCACTGCCGCTGCCGCTGTGTCCTTGGCCGTGGCCAGCCCCGCGCCGAGCGCCAGGCAGCCCGCCCGGACTGCACCCCCTTCACCGTACCCTGACGGGTGACTACAACGCTTACGTTGAAGGCTGGGCGCTCTACGCGGAGCGACTTGGGAAGGAGGTGGGCTTCCGCCGGCATCCGACGCGGAAATGGATCGCTACATTGCGTTGCCAGGCCAGGCGCTGGGCTACAAGCTGGGCCAGTTGAAGCTGCTCGATCTGCGGCAGCGCGCGCAAACCGAGCTCGGCGTGAAGTTCGATATCAGGGCCTTCCACGACGCAGTCCTGAACGCGGGTGCGCTGCCCCTCGACGTGCTGGAGACCCGCATCCTGGCCTGGATCGCCAGGGTCAACGGCCAGTAATATCAATCGAATGCGCGCTACGGTGCGCGCATGAACGACGGCACCGGTCGCCCGGCCGCCTGCAGCCAATCAGCCATGGCGCTGACCACCGGGCGGACGGCGGGACGCTGGGTCATGCGCTCCCGCCAGTCCAGCAGCCTGGGCGTCGCGTCGGTCAACAGTGCGCCCTGGCGCTCGCCAAACAGCGCTGCCATGTAGAAGGCGATGTCGGCGAACGAATAGCTTCCGGCCAGCCAGCTGTTCGCAGTCAACCGCCTTTCCATCTCGCCACAGTGGGCGCCGGCCGCGGCGATGCTGGTAAGCGCGGGATCATCGCCCAGGTTCTGCTGCAGACTCATCAGGCGAATAATGTGAGGAAAATACACTTCGTCTGACTCGAGCTCCAGACGCCGCGCGCGTGCCCGGGAGGCCGGGTCGCGTGGCCACAAGGCCGGCGCAGGCTGCAGGTCCTCCAGGTACTCGAAAATCTGCGTCGAATCGAAGATCTCGAGATCGCCGTGCACCAATACCGGTACCTGCCGCTTTGGATTGATGCGCAGTACTTCGGGGTGCTTCGGGCTGTAGCCCAGCGCGGAGTCGTATGCCACCATCACCAGCTCGAAGTCCAGGCCCTTCTCTTGCGCTGCGATCTGCGCCTTGGCGCCAAACATGCTGAGCGGGCCGGAGTAGAGCGTGAACCGCCGCTGCGCCTTGTTCATGGTGTCATCGTTGCCGCCACGCTGCGGCAAATGCTGCCAGTGACGCTGTACCCAGCAGCCAGGCGGGCCAGGCCGGGATTGCCAGCATCCCCTCCCAGAGTATTGCGCCAAGCAGCAGCACGCAGCCCAGCAGCAGCCGGTCGCGCCGCCGGTTTCCGGCGTCGATATGGGCGCGCAGCGCGACGAGTTCACTGGCATCGATCGGCACCGCCAGACGGCCGTCCTGTGCACGCTCGATAAAATTCTTGGCCAGCGCCGGCACCGCCTTCATGACCTCGAGCATGTCCGGCAGCCCACGGCGCAGCTCGCGCAGCACCGTGCGCGGCCGCACGCGATCGCGCATCCACGAGCGCAGCACCGGTGCCGCGGTCTGCCAGATATCGAGCTCAGGGTAGAGCTGGCGTCCCAGGCCCTCGACATTCAGCAGCGTCTTCTGCAGCAGGATCAGCTGTGGCTGGATCTGGCCGTCGAAGCGCTGCAGCGCCGCGAACAGGCGCAGCAGCACCGTGCCGAAGGAGATCTCGCTTAAGGGCCGGTCGAAGATCGGTTCGCAGATGGTGCGTACCGCTGACTCCATTTCATCGACGCGCGTGCCGGCCGGCACCCAGCCCGACTCGATATGCAGCTCGGCGACGCGCCGGTAGTCGCGATCGAAGACCGCGAGGAAATTCTCGGCCAGATAGCGCTGGTCGCGCAGCGACAGCGTGCCGACGATGCCGAAGTCGACGGCGGCGTAGCGCGGCTGGCGCGGATCGTCGAGCAGCACGAAGATGTTGCCGGGGTGCATGTCGGCGTGAAAGAAGTTGTGGCGGAACACCTGCGTGAAGAAGATCTCGACGCCGTTCTCGGCCAGGCGCCGGAAATCCGTGCCGCGCGCGCGCAAGGTGGCCAGATCGCCGATCGGCACGCCGTGGATGCGCTCCATCACCATGACCTCGCCGCGGCACAGGTCCCAGTGCACCTCGGGCACATAGAGCAGCGTCGAGCCGGCGAAATTGCGTTTCAATTGCGAGGCGTTGGCGGCCTCGCGCATCAGGTCCAGCTCATCGAGTATGGTCTTGTGATATTCACGCACGACATCGACGGGCTTCAGGCGCCGCGCCTCCGGCCACCAGCGCTCGGCCAGCATGGCCAGCGCCTTCATCACCTCGAGATCGCGGCTGATCTGCTCACGCATCCCCGGGCGCAGTACCTTGACCACCACTTCCCGGCCGTCGGCGCGGGTGGCGACGTGCACCTGGGCGATCGATGCCGCCGCCAGCGGCATTGCCTCGAAGTGCGTGAACAGCGTGCCCAGCGGCTGGCGGTAACTGCGCTCCAGGCTGGCGCGGGCTTCGCTGCCCGGAAAGGGCGGTACGCGATCCTGGAGCTTGGCCAGCTCGTCGGCGATATCGACCGGCAGCAGGTCGCGGCGCGTCGAGAGCGCCTGGCCGAACTTCACGAAGATCGGACCCAGTTCCTCGAGCGCCAGGCGCAGGCGCTCGGCGCGCGAGGCGCCGCGCCGCCGCTGGAACCAGGTCCACAGCGACAGAAAGAACAGGAAGCGCAGCGGCCGGTACAGGTGCGTGGCCCGTACGAAGTCATCGAGCCCATGACGCACCAGTACGCGCTGGATCTCGAGCAGGCGCAGCAGTACGCGCGGCTTCATGGCGGCGCCAGCCGCGCGGCGAGCTCCGCGAGGCGCGCCTCGGCCTGCGTCACGCTGCGGCGCAGCGCCTCGACCCCGCTCAGGAACTGCTCGGCCTCGGCGCGCGGCACCAGGTCGCGGCTCTCGTGCGCAAGATAGTCGGCACTGTTGTCGAGCAGCGAGCGGCCCGCGGCGCGGCCCCACTGCTGCACGGCGCGGATCGCGCGCGTGGCCAGGTGCGCGGGAATGCGGCCGGTGAACCTGGCCAGCCCGGCCTCGAGTCCGGGGCGCAGCAGGCGCGCGAGTTCCTGAAAGCGCGGTGCCAGCTGCTCATCGCCGCCGAGCACCAGTCGACCGTCGGCGATCAGCTGCTGCGGGTCGCCTGCGGCGGCGGCCAGCAGCGCCAACGGCGTGCCGCGCAGCGTGACGTCGGCGGCTTCAGTGGCGTCGGCCGTCGTGCTGGCGCGGCGCAGCTGCAGCGCGTTCTCGGCTACCAGGACCCGCACCGCGATGCCAGTGCCGCTGATGTCGAGCAGCAGCGAGCGCGCGGCCAGTTCGCGGCACAGCGCGCGCGCGCGCGGCGACTCCTGCAGCGCGCCCGCCAGGTAGGCGGCGAGTGCGCGCTCGAGGTAGGCAGTGGCGCCGTCCCGGTTCAGCAACGGTAGCCCCGATGCACGGCGACGATGCCGCCGAACAGATTGTGATAGCGGCACTCCCGCAGGCCGGCGTCGCGCAGCATCTGCAGCAGCGTTTCCTGATCGGGATGGCGGCGGATCGATTCGGCCAGATAACGGTAGCTGTCGGCGTCGCCGGTGACCGCGCGCCCCAGCAGCGGCAGCAGCCTGAACGAGTAGCTGTCGTACAGCGAGGCCAGCGTGGCATTGGCAGGCCGGGAAAACTCCAGCACCAGCAGCTGGCCGCCAACCTTCAGCACGCGGTGCATCGAGGCCAGCGCGCGCGCCTTGTCGGTGACGTTGCGCAGGCCAAAGCCGATGGTCACGCAATCGAAGCTGCCGTCGGCAAAGGGCAGGCACTCGGCGTTGGCCTGCGCACAGCGCACATTGCCGACCAGTCCGGCGTCGATCAGCCGGTCGCGTCCGGCATTCAGCATCGCCGCATTGATGTCGGTGAGCACCACGAGTCCGGACTGTCCGACCTGTCGCGCCAGACCCACCGACAGGTCGCCGGTGCCGCCGGCGACATCGAGCGCGCGGCCGCCCACCTTCAGGCCCGTGAGCGAGAGCGTGAACTGCTTCCACAGCCGATGTGCGCCGCCCGACATCAGATCGTTCATCAGATCGTAGCGGGTGGCGACTGAATCAAACACCGCGCGCACGCGCTGCGCCTTGTCGGCACGCGGTACCTGCTGGTAGCCGAAATCAACCGTTTCCTGTTCACCGGACTTCAAATGCGCGCTCCGTTTCGTAGACAGATTCTATGGAATCCCGCAGTGGCCCAGCGGCCAGGTTTTGTATGCGCCGCAGCAGATATCATTATTCAATACCTGTAGCTATTTTGCGCCAGTTGTTTAGAATCGCGCCCCGGCCAGCAGCCGAAAAGGCGCTGGCTAGTGGGGGTCTTGTTAAGGTTAGGCCGGGTTTTTGCCCGGCCTTTCTTTGTCCACCCGGCTTAAATATGTGGCCCAGCGAGTCTGTTGCGATCGTCCCAGTTCGTACAGGTATTTCCAGGTGTACAGACCGGTGTTGTGGCCGTCGTCGAACTGCAGTCGCACGGCGTAATGGCCCACGGGTTCCACCGCGCTGATGCCGACATTCTCCTTGCCCGTGATCAACACCGCCGATTCGACGCCGTGGCCCTGCACTTCGGCAGAGGGCGAATTTACGCGCAGATATTCGGCCGGCAGCTCGAAGCGCTCGCCGCCTTCAAAGGCCACCTCCAGCAGCCGTGAGCGGGTGCGCAGACGGATTTCCAGCAGGGCAGGTAAACTAGTCGTCAAAATGGCACTACTCGCTACATTTGGGCCGTTTTGCTATACAGGACGGCCACCATGAATCCTACCGATACCGCGGATCCCGATCATTACCATCGGGTCGTCGACTGCCAGTGGGCCTGCCCCGCGCACACCGACGTGCCAGAGTACATCCGCCTGATCGCGCAGGGGCGCTTTACCGACGCCTACCTGCTCAATCGCGAGTCCAACGTGTTCCCGGGCATCCTCGGCCGGGTCTGCGACCGGCCCTGCGAGCCGGCCTGCCGCCGCGGACGGGTCGAGGACAAGCCGGTCGCGATCTGCCGGCTCAAGCGCGTCGCGGCTGACCTCAAGGGCGAGCTCACTGGCCGCGTGCCGCGCGGTCCCTTCGAGCGCAACGGTAAGCGAATCGCCTGCGTGGGCGCCGGACCCGCCTCGCTCACCGTGGCCAACGACCTGGCGCCACTCGGCTACGCAGTGGTGATCTTTGAGCGCCAGCAGATCCCCGGCGGACTGATGCGCAGCAACATCCCCTCGTTCCGCCTGCCGCAGAGCGTGCTGGACGAGGAGATCGGCATGATCCTCGACATGGGCGTCGAACTGAAGCTCGATTCCCCGGTCGCCAGCATGCGCGAGCTGCTCGACAGCCAGGGTTTCGATGCCGTGTTTGTCGGCTCCGGTGCGCCTAAGGGCAAGGAGCTGACGCTGCCCGGCCGCCACGACACCCATCGCATCCACATCGGCATCGACTGGCTCGAGTCGGTGGCATTCGAGCACATCAAGACCATCGGCAAGCGCGTGCTGATCATCGGCGTCGGCAATACGGCGATGGACTGCTGCCGCAGCTCGCTGCGCATGGGCGCGAACAGCGTCAAGGTGATGGCGCGCAAGCCGCGCGGCTTTTTCAAGGCCTCCGAATGGGAGCTCGAGGACGCCGAGGCCGAGAGCGTCGAGATCATCGTCAACCGCTCGCCGAAAAAATTTGTGATTGAACAGGGCAAGCTCACTGGCATGCTGTTCGACAAAATGGCGTACGATCTCAAGGACGGCAAGATTACCGCTGAGCGCGTGATCGGCGAGGAGCTGATTCCCTGCGACGATGTGATCCTGGCCATTGGCCAGGAAAACGCCTTCCCGTGGATCGAGCGTGACCTGGGCATCGACTTCGACAAGTGGAGTGTACCGACGGTCGATGCCACGACCTTCCAGTCGACGCACCCGAAGGTATTCTTCGGCGGCGACGCCGCCTTCGGCCCGAAGAACATCATCTGGGCGGTGGAGCACGGTCACCAGGCGGCCATTTCACTGCACAAGTTCCTGCACGGCCAGCCGGTCGCCGAGCGGCCCAAGCCCGGCATGAAGCTGATGAGTGTCAAGATGGGCGTGCACGAGTGGGCCTATTCGAACGACTACGCGCCGCTCGAGCGGCGGCTGGTGCCGCACGTGTCGTTGAAGGAGCGCTTCAAGAAACTCAACATCGAAGTCGAACTCGGCTACAACGCCGAGGTGGCGGCGCAGGAGGTGCAGCGCTGCCTCAACTGCGACGTGCAGACGGTATTCGAGGCCAAATTGTGCATCGAGTGCGACGCCTGCATCGATGTCTGCCCCACCGATTGCCTGACCATCACCCATGGTGGCGAAGAGGCCGAGCTGCGCGCGCGCCTGCGCGCGCCCGCGCGCGTCACCTCGCAGCCGCTGGTGGTGTCGGGCGCGCTGCCGCAGACCGGCCGCGTGATGGTCAAGGATGAAAACCTCTGCGTGCATTGTGGACTGTGCGCTGAGCGTTGCCCGACCGCGGCCTGGGATATGCAAAAGTCCACGATTCATTGGCCACACGCCGGAGATGGTGAAACTGCATGTCGCCTACAGCCGCGCCAGTGCGCGTAAACGACTTCGTCATCAAGATCGGCACGGTCAACGGCACCGGCTCGGCCAGTGCCAATGGCCTGCTGATGAAGGCCGTGTTCCGCAGCGGCGTGCCGGTGGTCGGCAAGAACTATTTTCCCTCGAACATCCAGGGCGCGCCCACCTGGTACGAGATCCGAGTCACCCGCGACGGCTACCGCGCGCGCGCCGGCCAGGTCGACATCATGGTGGCGCTCAATCCAGAGAGCTATGCGCGCGACCTGCAGGAAGTGGTCTCGGGCGGTTACTTCGTCTACGACTGCACCTGGCCGCGGCCGGCACTGCTGCGCCGTGATGACGTCACGGTGCTCGGCGTGCCGCTGGCGCGGCTGTGTAACGAAAATTTCCAGGGCGTGCGCACCCGCATCCTGATGAAGAACATCTGCTACGCCGGTGTGCTCGCGGCGCTGTGCGATCTCGATCTGGATGTCATCCGCGGGCTGCTGGCCGAGACCTACGCCAAGAAGCCGCAACTGGTCGAGAGCAACATGAAGGCGATCCAGCTCGGCTACGACTACGCGCGAGCGGAATTCGACTGTCCGCTGCCGCTGCGCGTCGCCAAGCTCGATGCCACCAGAGGCCACATCATCATCGATGGCAACACGGCCGCGGGCTTAGGTTGCGTATATGCCGGCGCCACGGTTGGCGCCTGGTATCCGATCACACCCTCCACTTCGCTGATGGATGCCTTCAAGAGCTTTGCCGACCGCTTGCGGGTCGATGCCGCCAGTGGGCGCAAGAACTACATCATGATCCAGGCCGAGGACGAACTGGCCTCGATCGGCATGGTGATCGGCGCCAACTGGAATGGCGCGCGTGCTTTTACCGCGACCTCAGGTCCCGGCATCTCGCTGATGCAGGAATTCCTCGGACTCGGCTACTACACCGAGACGCCGGCGGTGGTGTTCGACGTGCAGCGGGTCGGTCCTTCGACCGGCATGCCGACGCGCACCCAGCAGAGCGATATCCGCTCAGCCGCCTATGCCTCGCACGGCGATACCCGGCATGTGTGCCTGTATCCGGCCAACCCCGAGGAGTGCTTCTATTTTGCGGCCAAGGCCTTTGACCTGGCCGAACGCCTGCAGACTCCGGTGCTGGTGCTCTCCGACCTCGACATCGGCATGAACGACTGGATGTGCCCGGACCTCAAATGGGACGAGAACTACCAGCCCGATCGCGGCAAGCTGCTCGATGCCGAGCAGTTGTCGAAGATCGACAAATTCTGGCGTTACTACGATCACGACGACGACGGCATTCCCCAGCGCACGCTCCCGGGCGTCAGTACCAAAGGCGCCTATTTCGCACGCGGCTCGGGCCACACCCAGTACGGCGCCTATACGGAAGATTCACGCGACTACCAGATCGTGCTCGACCGGCTGCGCAAGAAATGGCTGACTGCGGCGCGCCTGGTACCGCGCGCGATCATCGAGTCCAGCCCCGGTGCGGCGGCCGACGGCGGCAACGAGCTGGCGATCGTCACGGTCGGGAGCGGCGATGCGCCGGTGCGCGAGGCCATCGACCGGCTGCGCGCGCAGGGCGTGCATGTGGATTACATGCGCGTGCGCGGCTTTCCGTTCGGCGAGGAGGTCGAGACCTTCCTCAGCGCCCACAAAACAAATTTCATCGTCGAGCAGAATCGCGACGCCCAGCTGCGCGCGCTGCTGCTGCTGGAGACCGGTGTGGAGAAGGGGCGCATGCGCTCGATACTGCACTACAACGGCATGCCGCTGGCTTCCGCCTACGTAGTCGACGGCGTGATGGCGGCGGTGCAGGATCGCGCGCGCCCCGCGGCGCAGCTGGTGCGCTAGGAGATTGCAATGACCTTCATGGCCAAACCGAAAGTTGCCCATCCCGAGCTGCCGCGCAATGCGCTCGGTCTCACGCGGCGTGACTACGAGGGTGCCAACTCGACGCTGTGCGCCGGCTGCGGCCACGACTCGATCACCGCGTCGATCGTCGAGGCCTGCTGGGCCAATTCGCTCGAGCCGCAGAACCTGGTCAAGCTCTCCGGCATCGGCTGTTCGTCAAAGACCACGGCCTATTTCGTCAGCGGTGCGCATGGTTTCAATTCCGTGCACGGGCGCATGCCCTCGGTCGCCACCGGCGCCAATGCCGCCAACCGCAAACTGCACTACATTGGCGTTTCGGGTGACGGCGACACGCTGTCGATTGGCCTCGGCCAGTTCATTCATGCCATCCGCCGTAATCTGAACATGGTGTACATCATCGAGAACAACGGCGTATACGGGCTCACCAAGGGGCAGTTCTCCGCCTCGGCCGACGTCGGCACCAAGGCCAAGAAGGGCGAAGTCAACAGCCAGCCACCGATCGACCCGGTGCAGCTGGCCCTCACGCTCGGCGCCTCGTTCGTGGCGCGCAGCTTTTCCGGCGACAAGGGCCAGCTGGTGCCGCTGATCCAGGCGGCGATGCATCACCCGGGCTTCGCGCTGATCGACGTGCTCTCGCCCTGCGTCACCTTCAACGATCACGAGGGCTCGACGCGCAGCTACGCCTATACGCGCGAGCACTATTACGAGGCGGTGCACACCGATTTCGTGGCGCCGGCGAGTGGGATCAGCGTCAGCTATTCAGCCGGCGAAGCCTTGCCCGTGACCATGCACGATGGCAGCCGTGTGGTGCTGCGCAAGGTAGATGCCGACTTTGACGCCACCGATCGCGGTGCGGCGCTGGCGCGCATCGCCGAGCGGCTGACGCACGGCGAGTACCTTACCGGACTGCTGCACATCGGCACCAGTCAGGCGGAGTTCCACGAACTCAACCATACGCCCGATGAAGCACTGAACCAGATTCCCTACGCGCAGCTCAATCCCGGTCCCGCGGCGCTGGCCAAAGTCCTCTCGCGCTACCGCTGAGGACGCTCTGGCCGATCGTTACGGTCGCGTAATGGTGGACTTCGACAATCCGCACCTCGCGGCCGGGACGCCGCTGGCGGGCGAATACCCTGCCGGGCTGATCCTGTGGTCGGCCGGAAGCTGGCAGATCAGCGCCCCCGCCGGTGGCTTCGGGACCTTCCACCTGGTCGCGCGCGGCGCACCGACGCTGGCATCATTTCGCTTCGTCACTCCCCAGGTGCTGCTGCACATCGATGCCTTCAACCCGGGAGCTGAGGCGGCCAAGGTCCGGCTGCAGTGCGATGGCGGCGGAGCCGAATTCCAGGCCACCTTGCCGGCCGGCCGCGTGCAGCGGCTGTACGGACGCGAGGGCATTTGCCGCAGACGTCCATCGATGCGGTGATATAGACTCTCGCCCGCATTCCCAACACGAGGAGACGATTTGTGGGCAAAGGTGATCGCAAGACACGTCGGGGCAAGATCTACGCCGGTTCATTCGGCAAGTCGCGTCCCAAGGATCCGGCCAAGAAGAAGCGTGAAGCGGCCAAGAAAAGCCCGCGCAAGTAGCGTACCGCAGGCCGGAGCGCCGCGGGCTGCCGATGTTTGCCGCCCCGCTCGCCGCCACGCTATAGTCGCGGCGCGATAGCAAGAAAATCAACTACCAGGGGCGGGACATGAAGCAGTTCATAGCCGAACTCATCGGCACTTTCATTCTGGTGTTCTTTGCCTGCGGCACCGCGGTGTTCGCGGGCGCGCAGGTCGGGGTGCTGGGCATCGCACTGGCGTTCGGGCTGGCCTTGATCGCGGCGGCCTACGGGATCGGCGCCATTTCCGGCGCGCACATCAATCCGGCCGTCAGTCTCGGTGCCTTTGTCGCCGGCAGGCTCTCGGCGCAGCAGCTGCTGATCTATGTCGTGGCGCAATGCCTGGGAGCGATCATCGCCGCCTGGCTGCTGCTGTCGATCGCCAAGGGCGCCATCGCGGGCTTCGACGTGGCCACCGCCGGGTTGGCCCAGAATGGCTTCGGCGAGGGGTACCAGGGCGGGTACAACGAGCATGCCGCGCTGCACTTTGAAGTGATCGCCAGCTTTATCTTCGTGCTGGTGATACTCGGTGCCACCGGGCGCCAGTCCCATCCGGCGATCGCGGGTCTGGCGATCGGTTTCACCCTGGTGGTGATTCACCTGGTCGGCATCCGCATCGACGGGACCTCGGTGAATCCGGCTCGCTCTCTGGGCCCCGCACTGATGGTCGGCGGCAAGGCGCTCTCGCAGCTGTGGCTGTTCATCGTCGGCCCGCTGGTGGGCGGGGCGCTGGCCGGATTGCTGGTGCGCTTCGGCGTCGTGCAGACCGACTGAGCGGTCAGGGAGCTGAAGCCGCTACAGGATGTAGCGGCTCAGATCCTCGTCCTTGGCCAGGTTCCCGAGGTGCGCATCGACGTAGGCGGCGTCGACCTGCAGGGCCGAACCCGGATTTTCGCTGGCGTCGAACGATACCGCTTCCAGCAGGCGTTCCATCACGGTATGCAGGCGGCGCGCGCCGATGTTCTCGGTGCGCTCGTTCACGTGATGGGCGATCTCGGCGATGCGCCGCACGCCATCGACACTGAATTCCAGGCCCACGGTCTCGGTGCCCAGCAGCGCGCGATACTGCGCGGTCAGCGAGGCATCTGGCTCGGTGAGGATGCGCACGAAGTCCTCGACCCGCAGCGTGTCGAGTTCCACCCGTATCGGGAAGCGGCCCTGCAGCTCCGGGATCAGGTCCGAGGGCTTCGCCATGTGAAAGGCGCCCGAAGCGATGAACAGCACGTGGTCAGTTTTCAGCGTGCCGTACTTGGTGGCCACGGTGCAGCCTTCCACCAGCGGCAGCAGGTCGCGCTGTACGCCCTCGCGTGACACGTCGGCGCCGATAGTCTCCTGGCGGCGGCAGATCTTGTCGATCTCGTCGATGAACACGATGCCGTTCTGCTCGGCTAGGCTAAGCGCGCGCGCCTTGAGCTCATCCTCGTTGACCAGCTTGCCGGCTTCCTCCTCGGTCAGGAGCTTCAGCGCTTCGCGCACCTTCAGGCGCCGCGGGCGGCTGCGCGCACCGCCGAGGTTCTGGAACATCGACTGCAGCTGCTGTTGCATTTCTTCCATGCCCGGCGGCGCCATGATCTCGACGCCGGTGGGGAGGGCCCGTACCTCGACTTCGATCTCACGTTCGTCGAGCTCGCCGCGTTCGAGCAGGCCGCGGAATTTCTGGCGCGTCTCGGCATCGCGCGGCTGCGCCGGCTCATCGGTGGAGAAGCCCATCAGCTTCGCCTTGGGCAGCAGGGCGTCGAGCACCCGCTCGCGCGCCGCCTGCTGCGCGGGCTCGCGCACGCGCGTCACTTCCTGTTCGCGGGTCATCTTCACCGCCACCTCGGCCAGTTCCTTGATGATCGAGTCCACCTCGCGGCCCACGTAGCCGACCTCGGTGAATTTGGTAGCTTCGACTTTCACGAATGGCGCGTTGGCGAGGCGCGCCAGCCGGCGCGCGATCTCGGTCTTGCCGCAGCCGGTGGGGCCGATCATCAGAATATTCTTCGGCGTAATTTCCTGGCGCAGCGGCTCGTCCACCTGCATGCGCCGCCAGCGGTTGCGCAGCGCGATAGCCACCGCGCGCTTGGCGGCGCCCTGGCCGACGATGTGCTTGTCGAGTTCCTGAACGATCTGCTGCGGAGTCACGCGCCCAGCTCCTCGATCACGATATTGCGATTGGTGTAGATGCAGATGTCGGCGGCAATGCCGAGCGCGCGCTCGACCACGGTGCGCGCCGGCAGCTCAGTGCTCTCCACCAGCGCGCGGGCCGCGGCCTGCGCGTAGGGGCCGCCGGAACCGATCGCGGCCAGGTCGAATTCGGGCTCGATCACATCGCCGTTGCCGGAGATCACGAACAGGCTGTGCGGGTCGCCCACCAGCAGCAGCGCCTCGAGGCGGCGCAGGTAGCGATCCGACCGCCAGTCCTTGGCGAGCTCGATGGCGGCGCGGGTGAGGTTGCCGAACTTTTCCAGCTTGCCCTCGAAGCGCTCGAACAGCGTGAAGGCGTCGGCGGTGCCGCCGGCGAAGCCGGCGACCACCTTGCCACCGGCGAGCCTGCGCACCTTGCGGGCATTGGCCTTCATCACGGTGGTGCCGAGGGTCACCTGGCCGTCGCCGCCAAGGGCGATGGTGCCGTTGCGGCGTACCGCCAGGATAGTGGTCGAATGCGGATCGAAGCCCTGTGTCATGGGTAAAGCACCTTGTGCGATCAACACCTTATGAGGGACTCATCCCCGCCGGCGGGCGCGCGGATGCGAACTCTCGTAGGTGCGGGCGAGATGCTGGAAATCAAGGTGGGTGTAGATCTGCGTGCTGCTGATGCTGGCGTGGCCCAGCAGCTCCTGCACTGCACGCAGGTCACGGCTCGATTCGAGCAGGTGGGTCGCGAAGGAATGGCGGAACAGGTGCGGATGAACCCCTACCGCCAGGCCCTGGGCGCGCGCATGCCGCGCCACCAGCAGCTGCACGCTGCGCGCTCCCAGGCGCCTGCCGCGCCGGTTCAGGAACACGGCGAGCTCGCCGGTGCCCGCCAGCGCGCTGCGCTCCTTGAGCCACTGCTGTAACGCGCTTACCGCCTGACGGCCGACCGGCGTGATGCGCGTCTTGCTGCCCTTGCCGAGCACCCGCACGGTGCGATCCTTGAGATCCAGGTCATGCAGGTCCAGTCCGATCAGTTCGGCGAGGCGCAGGCCCGAGGAATACAGCAGCTCCATGATCGCGAGATCCCGCATCGCGAGTGCCCCGTCGGGCTTCAGCGCCAGCAACCGTCCCATCTGATCGACATCGAGTGTGTGCGGCAGGTGCCGGGCGGCCTTCGGTGCGCTGATGCCGACCGCAGGATTGTGGGTCGCGAGTCGTTCGCGGATCAGAAAGGCGAAGAAGGTGCGCAGTGCCGACAGGCGCCGCTGCACACTGCGCGGATTCAGTCCGCCGGCGTGGCTGCGGGCGGCAAAGCTGCGCAGCTGCGCAGC
>Ga0075026_100000067_pt1 | contig 32522 bp, 30 predicted proteins | sample Str012_2_FD_71392 | JGI IMG/M metagenome (GOLD analysis project Ga0075026, IMG submission 71392) | Freshwater sediment microbial communities in response to fracking from Pennsylvania, USA - Straight Creek_MetaG_SC_2012 | ecosystem: Environmental > Aquatic > Freshwater > Creek > Sediment... | reverse complement strand
CAACCCGATGCCGCCGATCATGGAGCCGGGCGAGTTCTTCATGCCCTATCCGCTGGAGGTCGAGGTCGGTGGGGCGACCGTGTTCGTCCTGCCGGTCGAACGATACGAGCGGCTGTGACCCTGCTGCGCCTCGACCAGGTCCACGATCCCGCCACGACGTCCTGGACAGTTGGGCGCCTCGGGTCGCCCGGGTCGGATGGCAGGACGTGCATGGGCGGACCGCTATGGCCGACCCGACGACGATCGAGGTCCCGGACTGGCGCCAGTCGCATCCGCATCACGCTCGACTCGGCCCCACCTCGGCGTCAGATGCATCCTCGACCGGCCCTTGCGGTCTCCCGGCGCACGTTCTGCCAGACCGCTGCCCGCCGTCGAGCCTGGTCCGCCGCGGCACGCGCGTTCGGCGACCACATGCTGACCGGCCGGAGGTCCGAGCGGCCATGAGCCCATTCCGGCCCGACCTCGTGGACTGCTGGATGTTCCGCGTCCCGACGACCGCGCGCGGGGTCGAACGCCCGGAGATCCTGCTCATCCGCCGCTCCCCCGGCCGGATCCTGCCCGGCCTCTGGCAGTGCGTGTCCGGCTCGCTCGAAACGGGCGAACGGGTGACCGAGGGCGTGCTCCGGGAGCTCGCGGAGGAGACCGGGTTCGGGCCCGACGAGATCGAAGCGTTCTACGACCTCGACCTCGTCAACCAGTTCCACGAGCCATCCGTGGACGGCATCGTGACCTCCGCCGTGTTCGCGGTCCGCCTGCGCTCCGATGCCGAGCCGCGTCTCTCGAACGAGCACGATGGGGCGCGCTGGCACGAGGTCGACGAAGCCCACCAGCAGGTCATCTGGCCGGGTTATCGGACCGCGATCGAGCGCATCCGCGATGACCTGTCCGAACCGGAACGGGCCGGCTGGTTCGAACTGACCCTCGACGGCCAGCGCGCGGGCTCGGAGCTCGGGTCGCCGAAATTGACTCGCTGGTAGACTCGGGGCGGAGAGGCGGCCCGACCGTGAGGCGGCACAGGAGGGGCATGTGATCGAGCGGAGCGCAGCGTCGGCCGACCCGGAGATCGCCAGCGCGGCCCAGCGCCGCGTCTTCCATTCGAAGGTGGACACGATCCGCCCGACCTATGGCTTCGAGGACGTCTCGCTCGCCCCCGGGACGGACACGATCGAGCCGACGGACGTGGACGTGACCCAGGTCTTCTGCGGCATGGACCTCGCGATCCCGATCCTCGCCTCGGCGATGGACGCAGTCGTGGACGTCCGGATGGCCGGCGCCCTTGCAGGGCTCGGCGGGCTGGCGATCCTGAACATCGAGGGTGTCCAGACGCGCTACGACGAGCCGGATGAGGTGCTCGGACGCATCGCCGCGGCGCCGGACGAGGACGTCCAGTCGCTGCTCGCGGAGGCCTACCGGGCGCCGGTCCGCGAGGACCTGATCGCCCGCCGGCTCGATGAGCTCCATGCCACGGGATCTCGGGCCGCGGTCGCCGCGACACCCGCCGCCGCCCGCCGGTTCGGGGCGTTCTGCGCCGAGCACGGGGCGGACCTGTTCCTCGTCCAGAGCCAGGTCTCCTCCGCTCGCCATCTCGCCACGGAATACGACCCGCTGTCGCTTGAGGCGTTCACCCGGTACATGCCGATCCCGGTCGCAGTCGGCAACACGACGAATCCCGGGGCCGCCTTCGCCCTGATGGAACAGGGCGCAGCGGCGGTCTTCGTCGGGGTCGGACCGGGCGCAGCCTGCACGACCCGCGAGGTGCTCGGCATCGGCGTCCCGCAGGTCACCGCGATCAGCGACGTGGCCGCGGCACGGGATGCGTTCTACGCGGAGACCGGGCGATATGTGCCGGTCGTTGCCGACGGCGGGATGCGCCGCGGCGGCGAGCTGGCCAAGGCGATCGCCGCCGGCGCCGACGTGCTCATGGTCGGCTCGCCGCTGGCCCGGGCCGAAGAGGCCCCGGGACGGGGCATGAACTGGGGGATGGCCGCCCCGTCGCCGACGCTCCCGCGCGGCACGCGGATCCGTGTCGGGACGGTCGGGTCGCTCGAGCGCATCCTGCTCGGGCCGGCCCACGTGACCGACGGGTCGGAGAACCTGGTCGGCGCGCTCCGGCAGTCGATGGCGGCCCTCGGCGCGCGGACCCTCCGTGATATGCAGAAGGTCGAGATGGTCGACGCGCCGTCGACCCAGACGGAGGGCAAGTCGTGGCAGCGCGGCCGATGACGATGCGAGCCTCACGCGTCCTGGGGGTCCTCTTGCTCGTCGCTGGGTCGGTCGCGGCCTGTTCGAATTCGGCGACGGCCGGCGCAGGATGGACCTTCGGACCGACCCTGTCGAGCGCGCCGTCGGCATCCGCGGCCGCACCCGCCACGGCGGCCCCTTCGACGGCTGCCAGCACTGCCCCGAGCGCGACTCCCGCGCTGACGGCCGCTTCGACCCCGGTCCCGTCGGCGTCGACCGCGCCGTCGGCGTCGACCGCGCCGTCGGGTTCGGCAGCACCGTCGGGTTCGGCGGAACCATCGGAATCCACAAAGCCGTCCGGGTCGCCGGCGCCATCCCCGTCCTGAGGCCGAGATCCTGACGACCCACGCGCGTGCCGGGATGGAGGAGGACCTCGTCGCCTCCGGCCGGTTCGTGCGGATCGAGACGCGCGGCGAGCACAGTGGTCGGACCCGGGCGGTGACGGTCGGATTCGTCGACGATGGTCCCGAGACGGGTGGCGCCGTGCTGGTCGCCGCGGGTTCAGAGGACACGGCCTGGGCGCGCAACCTCCTGGCCGACCCGAGCTGTCGCATCCGGATCGGTTCGCGCAGGTTCGAGGCGGTCGCGGAACCGCTCGAACCGACCGACCACGCGCGCGCTGTCCGCGAGTTGATCCTGCGTTACGGGACCCCGGCCGAGGGCCTCGGGCACGGACCGTCGTTCCGCCTCCGACCGGTCCGGCCCATCGCGCCGCCTGCCGAGGACGCGCCATGACCGTCCAGGTCGACATCGAGACCACCATCGCCCGGCCACCCGCGGCGGTCTTCGACGCGCTGATCGACGTCGAGCGCTACCCGACATGGCTGATCGCCTCGGGCATCGTCCGCGTCGAACGCCTCGATCCCGGGCCGCTCAGGGCCGGGTCCGCACTCCGGATCGACCAGACCGTCGCCGGTCGCTCGACGGTCCTCGAAGGGCGCGTGACCGTGCTCGAACCCGGCGCTGCATTCGGGCTCCGTGGCAGGGACAAGGACGGGGTCAGCGTCGAGATCGATGGAGTCCTCGTCCTCGACGATATGGCCACGCGACTGCGCTGGTCGCTGCGGGTCGGGCTCCCGCTTCGCTACCGGATGTTCGAATCGATGGTCGCACCGCAGGCTCGTCGCGCCGCGGCACTCGACCTCGAGGCCTTCAAGCGTCGGCTGGAGTCGGCCGTCGACTGACGGCCCTCGGCCCCCCGAAGAGTGGGCGTCCGCCCATCCATCGGCGGGCCGCATGCCGGTCAGCCGTGACGGGGGGCGCGGCCGTCGGCCACGCCGCCGGGCCGCTATCCTCGGTCGGCGATGCCCACCGAGATCCAGACCCTCTACGACCGAGCCGGCGGGACGCCGTTCTTCGAGGCCCTCGTCGATCGGTTCTACGCCGGGGTTGCCACGGACCCGCTCCTCCGCCCGGTCTATCCGGAAGCCGACCTGGCCGGCGCGACGCGCCGGCTTCGGCTGTTCCTGATCCAGTACTGGGGCGGCCCGACCACCTACGACGACGAGCGCGGCCACCCGCGCCTCCGGATGCGGCACATGCCGTTCGCCATCGGACCGGCCGAGCGTGACCGGTGGCTCGTCCACATGCGGGCAGCCGTGGCCGAGCTGGCGCCTCCGGAAGACGTGGCCGCGGAACTCGAGCGCTACTTCGCGATGGCAGCGGACGCGATGCTCAACCGCGCCTGACGGGCGACCTGCCCCGACTCGTCCGCTCAGAACCGCTTTGGGACGAACGTCTGGTCGCCGATCGGCGGTCGCACGTAGGCTCGCTCGCCGGTCCGCGTCGGCAGGGCGATGGGCGGCGGCGTGAGGTCGTCGTACGGGATCAGGCTCAGCAGGTGGCTGATCATGTTCAGCCGCGCCCGCTTCTTATCATCCGCGTCGACGACATACCAGGGCGACACCTTGAGGTCCGTGTGGGCGAACATCTCGTCCTTGGCCATCGAGTATTCGACCCAGCGCGCCCGCGACTCGACATCCATGGGCGACAGCTTCCAGCGCTTGGTCGGATCGGCGATGCGGCTCTGGAAGCGCCGCTCCTGCTCTGCGTCGCTGACCGAGAACCAGTACTTGACGAGAACGACCCCGGACCGGATGAGCATCCGCTCGAATTCCGGGCAGGACCGGAAGAACTCGCGGTAGTCGTCTTCCGAGCAGAAACCCATGACATGCTCGACGCCGGCCCGGTTGTACCAGCTGCGATCGAACAGGACCATCTCGCCCGCAGCCGGCAGCTGAGCAACGTAGCGCTGGAAATACCACTGGCTGCGCTCGCGGTCGGTCGGCGTGCCGAGCGCGACCACCCGACAGATGCGTGGATTGAGGCTGAGTGACAGCGTCTTGATCGCGCCGCCCTTGCCGGCAGCATCGCGACCCTCGAACAGGACGACCACGCGCAGGCCCTTGACCCGGATCCATTCCTGGAGTTTGGCGAGTTCGACCTGCAGGCCCGACAGCGACTTCAGGTAGTCCTTGTTCTTAAGCGTCGCAGCGGACGCGTCAAGCTCGCTCACGGGCGGATCAGGCCAGACGGCGGCGAGTTCGACCATGTCTCGCGCCTGCTCGTCGGTGGGCGACCGCTTCGACTTCGCCATAGCCGCGAGTCTCGCGCCGCGTCGGGCCCTGCGCAAGTGCCGTCTGGCTGGTGCGCGAGAACGCTGCTCTCGGGCACCCGCCCTCTGCGCCTCCTCCGGCCCGGTACACTTGGGCCGAGGCCCTGCCAACAGCGAGGAGGTTCATTGAGCGACGAGGACGCGCCGCCGCAGGAACGCGGCAAGACCGTCCACGGTGAAGCCGCCAATGCCGGCCACCGCGTCCTCGCCCCGGATGACGCCGAGGTCGAGGCCTATCTCGAGACCGCCCTCAACGCTCCGGGGCCGGATCGCTCGTCCGACGATCGACCCGCCGGCACGACGGCGACGACGCGGGACACGGTCGTCGTCCTCGATTTCGGCAGCCAGTTCGCCCAGCTCATCGCCCGGCGCGTGCGGGAACTCGACGTCTACTCGGAGCTGCTCCCCTTCGATACCCCGTATGAGGAACTCGAACGGCGGGGTGCTCGCGCCATCATCCTGTCCGGCAGCCCCAACTCGGTCTACGACGCGGGAGCCCCGCGACCGGACCCCGCTATCTGGGCCGGCAAGGTGCCCGTCCTGGGCATCTGTTACGGCGCCCAGCTGATGGCCCACCAGCTCGGTGGCGACGTCATCCCGTTCGACCATCGCGAGTACGGCCCGGCCAGCGTCAGCCTCACGTCGGACGATCCGCTGTTCAGTGGCATCGAGCGCGAGCAACCGGTCTGGATGAGCCACGGCGACTCCATCTCGCGCCTGCCCGAGGGCTTCCACGCGACGGCCCAGACCGATTCGACGCCGTACGCCGGCCTCGAGGACGCCTCGCGGAACCTGTACGGCATCCAGTTCCACCCGGAGGTCGTCCACACGCCGCGTGGCCGGGACATCCTGCGCAACTTCGTGGTCGACATCGCCGGTGTGTCGCCGACCTGGACGCCGGCCAATTTCATCGACACGACCGTCACCGGCATCCGCGACCGGGTCGACGCCCACGCCCGCGAGACCGGGTCGGACGGGTTGGTCATCTGCGCGCTGTCGGGCGGGGTGGATTCGGCGGTCGCCGCCGCACTCGTCCACCGGGCGGTCGCCGACCGGCTGACCTGCATCTACGTCGATCACGGCCTGATGCGCAAGAAGGAGTCGGAGCTCCTGCGAGTGACCTTCGAGCGCGACCTCGGCATGAACCTCGTGATGGTCGATGCCCGCGAACGCTTCCTGGCCCGCCTGGCCGGCGTCGAGGACCCCGAGGAGAAGCGCCGGATCATCGGCGACGAGTTCATCCGCGTCTTCGAGGAAGAAGCGACGCTGCTCGGGCGGATCGACTTCCTGACCCAGGGCACGCTCTACCCGGACGTCATCGAGTCGGCCACGTCCGAGACGAAGGCCGCCCAGAAGATCAAGACCCACCACAACGTCGGCGGGCTCCCGGCCGATCTCCGGTTCCAGCTCATCGAGCCGCTGCGCTACCTGTTCAAGGACGAGGTCCGGCGGGTCGGGCTGCAGCTCGGCCTGCCCGAGGCGATGGTCCTGCGCCAGCCGTTCCCGGGACCCGGGCTGGCGATCCGGATCATCGGCGAAGTCACCGCCGAGAGGCTCGACACCCTGCGCGAGGCCGACTGGATCGTCATCGATGAGATCAAGGCTGCCAATCTGTATCGGAGCCTGTGGCAGTCGTTCGCGATCCTGACCCCGGTCCGCTCGGTCGGGGTCATGGGCGATGGCCGGACGTACGCCAACGTGGTCGCGATCCGAGCGGTCACCAGCGAGGACGGCATGACGGCGGACTGGGCCAAGCTCCCGTACGACGTCCTGGGCAAGATCTCGTCGCGTATCGTCAACGAGGTCCCAGGTGTCAACCGGGTCGTCTACGACATCAGTTCCAAACCGCCCGCCACCATCGAATGGGAGTGAGGGTACCGGCGTGAACCTGACCGATGGGTCATCGAAGAGGTTGTGCCGCACGCTAGGATTTGGGCATGGTTGACCCGTTGACTCCTGTCGATCCCTCGACGGCCGGCGTCTGTCCGTGGTGCTCTGGCGCCGTCACCGCGACGACCGCGGTGTGTCCGTCGTGCAACGCGATCCTCATCCCCGACGAGGAGCACGATCTTCCGGGCCTGACCTCGGTGGACCAGGCGGCCGCCCGCGAGAAGCGCCCCGCGCCTCGTGGTCGATTCCTGTCGTGGCTCGGCGGCGAACCCCCGGATGCGCCGGCAGGGCCGGTCGACACACAAGCCGTAGCGCCGCCCGACGCTGACGTCCAGCGCGAGATCCTGCGCCTCCAGCTCGAAGCCGAGATCTCGAACCTCCAGGCCGAGGCGGATTCGATCATGTCCGACGCGCTCGTCGAGGGCCGCGCGACCGACCTGCCCGAGGGACTCCGGCCCCTGGAGGACGCTGAGGCGAGCGCCGAGACCCCCGCCGAGACGGCCGATGCGATGGTCGACGCGGCCATGGCCAAGGACGCTCCGGCCGTCGACGAGCCCGCGGCCGGCACCGACGACGCAGACACGGGCGCGACCAAAGCCTGACGCGCCTCGTCGCCGCGGCGGCCGCCGGAGGCGCTCGCCTTTCCTTCGACCCCCGGTTGTCGACTCCTGGTAGGCAGGCCGCGGCCGCGTCTGGCGGGTGAGCCCGGAACGACCCGTGTCGCCCCACAGTCGACAACGACGGGTCGAACACGGTGAAAGCCGCCCCCTCGAAGCAGATCGACGACAGACAGGCGACAGACCGTGTCGACGAGGGCCCCAGACGGGTCCCCGACCCCCGGTTGTCCACTCTTGGTCGACATGTCGCCGCCGCGCCGCAGCCGCGGCGCCGCCTCGGCGGTCCGTCGCGTCCGGCTATCCTGCGGCGGTGCCCGACCGACTGCCACCGCCCGGCCCCTCCTTCCTGCGCGAGCAACCGATCCGCCTGACGGATCGCATCCTCTCGGCCGGGATGGGTCGCCCGTCCGACGCACCCGATGGATGGTGGCTCACGGTCGTCTGGGTGACCGACGAGGTCGGTGTGGTCAGCTTCCGCGACGTTGCGCCGACCGCCGGTCCGCCACCGGACCCGCCACTGGCGCGCCTCGGGCCGGCGATCAGCGGCGCGCTCTCCGGGCTCATCCTCGAGGACGCCGGGCGGCTGCAGATGCGCCTCGGATTGATCGCTCCGCCGGACGATGCAACGCGACCCTGGCGGGTCCCGCTGGCGATCCGTGCGGCGTTCCGCTTCGAGCCCGCGCGGGCCGCCGCGATGCGCCCGAACGAGCTCGCGGAGACCGTGCTCGCCGGGTTCCGTCTGGCCATCGAAGGGCTCAATCGGCCGTGAACGGCAGAGCCGAGTAGACTCGCCGCCGGATGCGCGACCTGTTCGACGACTTCATGGAGGAGCTCCGCAAGCGCGAGGCGCTGGCGCGCGGGCAGGATCCCGACACAGGTGCCTCGCGGCAAGGGCAGGGCGGGTCGAAGAAGGATGGCGAGGCGGATGACGGCCACGACCACGACGCGGCCTCCGACGACGACGACGAGCAAGAGGTAGCGGACGGCACCGACGTGCCTGACGCAGCGGAACCGCCCATCGCCCTCGTCGACCATCGCGGAAGACGGGGAGGGACGCGTCGGCGGGGGCCGGGCGGTCCGCACGACGGCGGTCCGAGCCGGACCCGGCGGATGGGCCGGCGGATCGGCATCGGCGTCGCGATGGCGGTCGTCATCGGGATCTTCCTGCTGTTCAGCGTCGGGCTAGACCTGTGGACCGACGTGCTGTGGTATTCGAGCGTCGGGTTCGATGCCGTCTTCTGGACGCGCCTGACCGCGACCGTCGGTCTCGGCGTCGGGGCGTTCATCCTGGCCCTGATCGTCCTGTTCGGGAACCTCTGGCTGGCTGGCCGTCTCGCCCCGACGTCGGACGGCGAGGGGGCCGGCAACGGTCTGCAAGGCATCTTCGATCGCATCAATGCGGCGGCCCAGGCGGCCGACGAGCGACGTGGGCCGCGCGCGACCTACGGCGGTCGAGACCCGTTCGGCCGACCCGGGTACGACCCGCGCGCGACAGACGATCGAGCCAACACCATCGTCTTTGACGCCGGCGACCTGCCGGACCTGACGCCGCTCGCCGGCTGGATCCTGGGTGGGATCGCGGTGCTCGTTGCGCTCCTCTTCGGCGCCGCGATGTCGGGAGCGTGGGAGACGGTCCTGCTCTGGATCCACCGCGTCCCGTTCTCCCCGACCGCGACCGTCACGGACCCCATCTTCAACAAGGACATCGGCTACTTCCTGTTCGAGCTGCCGTTCCTGCGCCTCGTCCAGGGCTTGTTCAATGGGCTGGTCATCGCGGCCCTGCTCCTGGTGCTGGCGCGATACGTGGTCAGCGCCTCGCACGGCAGCCTTGTCTTCTCGACCCCGATCCGCCTCCACCTCGCCGTCCTCGGCGGGCTGTTCCTGTTGTCGGTCGCCTTCGGCTATCAGCTCGACAAGCTGGAACTCGTGTACAGCACCCGAGGCGTCGCGACGGGTGTCAGCTTCACCGATCAGAACGCCCAGTTCGCCGCCTTCGACATCCTGACCATCCTGTCCGGGATCGCCGCAGCGCTGCTCGTCGGCGGTGCGTTCACCCGCGTCCTGTGGCCGCTCGGGCTGACGATCGGGGTCTGGTTCCTGGCCTCGATCGTGGTCGGGCGGATCTACCCGGAAGCCATCCAGCGCTTCACGGTCGAGCCGAACAAGTACGCCCAGGAGGAGCGCTACATCGGGAACAACATCGCGATGACGCGGCTCGCCTACGACCTCGGCGGGTGGGGGAACGTCTCGTTCACGGGCAACCAGGTCCTGACCGCAGACCAGATCGTGAGGGAGGCGGACACCTTCGCGAGCGCGCGCCTCTGGGACCCGCGTCCGCTCCGGACGACGCTCGATCAACTCCAGACCGTGCGCAAGTACTACGACTTCACCGACGTGGACACCGACCGCTACATGATCAACGGCGTGCCGCGCCAGGTCATGCTGTCGGCGCGCGAACTGGCGCTCGAGCAGAACCCGAATGCGGCCGGTTGGGTCAACCAGCGGATCCGCTTCACGCACGGCGTCGGGGCAGCCATGGTCCCGGTCAACGCGGTCGGCAGCGAGGGCCAGCCACAGATGCTCGTGAGCAACCTGCCGCCGACCTCGACCAGTGGCGCGCCCCAGATCGACCCGGCCCATTCGGGCATCTACTTCGGCGAGCGGCCGAGCTCCTACGTCGTCGTCGGAGCTCAACAGAGCGAGTTCGACTATCCGACCGGCGCAAGCGATGCGGCCGGCTCGATCGGCACCGACACCCGCTGGACGGGGACGACAGGGATCCCCCTCGACAAGACGCTGACCCGCCTGCTCTTCGCGGCCCGCTTCCGCGACCTCGATCTGCTGATCAGCGACCAGATCACCGCCAACAGCCAGCTGCTCTTCCACCGCTCGCTGAACGATCGGCTGTCGCTGATCGCGCCATTCCTGCGTTTCGACCACGATCCCTACCTGGTCATCGACGATGCCGGGCGGATGGTCTATGTCCAGGACGCCTACACGACATCCAACCGATTCCCGAACGCGCAGAGCTACGACCCGGGCGGGGACTCCGGCCTGGGCACCGACTCCTTCAACTACATCAGGAACAGCGTCAAGATCACCGTCGACGCATACGACGGCACGATGCATTTCTACGTCAACGATCCGAACGATCCGATCATCCGTGCCTATGAAGGAGTCTTCCCAGGCCTGTTCGAGCCCCTGTCGGCGATGCCGGCGGACCTCCAGAAGCACCTCCGGGTCCCCGAGGACCTGTTCAACGTCCAGACCAACATGTTCGGGCGCTATCACGTCACGAACACCCAGCAGTTCTTCGGCGCGGACGACCTGTGGACGGTCCCGAGCCAGACGAGCGAACAGACCCTCCCATCCCAGGCGTACTACGTCGAGATGCGCCTGCCCAACGAGAAGGGCGTCGAGTTCCTCCTGCTCCAGCCGATGGTCCCGACGGGCCGTCCGAACATGATCGCCTGGGTGGCCGCCCGGATGGACGGTGCGAACTACGGTCAGGTCCAGGTCTATCGCTTCCCGGCCGACACGACGATCTTCGGGCCGGCCCAGATAGAGGCCCGGATCGACCAGGACCCGGTCATCAGCGCGCAGGTATCGCTCTGGAACCAGTCCGGCAGCAAGGTCATCCGCGGCAGCCTCATCGTCGTTCCGCTCGACGATTCGCTCATCTACCTGCAGCCCGTCTACCTGCAATCGACCGGGTCCGCCTTCCCGGAGTTCAAGCGGATCGTGGTCGCCTCGCCGCGCCAGGTCGTCTGGTCCGATTCGCTCGGCAGCGCGTTACGCCTCCTTCTGACTGCGGAAGCCAGTGGCGCCCCGAATCCGTCGCCCGGGACCACCCCCACGCCGACTCCGACTCCGACGGCGAACACGTCGCCGCCCCCGGGCGGCAGCCCGACGACGGGCCCGACTGCGCCCCCGAACGCCCAGCTCCCGACCGACGTGCCGGGCCTCATCGACTACGCGAACCTTCATTTCGCGCTCGCCCAGACCGCTCTGCGGGACGGCGACTTCGCCCGGTACGGCGCCGAGATCGCGCTCGTCGAAGGAGCCCTCCAGCGGCTGCAGGTCCTCGCACCCGGACTTGCGCCGAGCGCCAGACCGTCCACCAGCCCCGTCCCGTGAGTCGGGGCGTGGCGCTCAGCGGCGGGCTGCTCGTCACGCTGGCCCGGCCGGCGACCTGGCCCCTCGCGCTTGCTGCGTTCCTGGTCCGCGGCGGCATCGTCCTGGTCGTGCTTCCGATCGTCGTGCTGCCCACTCCGGTCGGCATCGGCAACGTCGTCGGGCCGGCGCTGACCGCCGTCGCCCTGGGCGGGATGCCGTCCGAGGCGCTCGTCGGCGCGGGGGTCGCGATCGTCGTGCTGCTGGCCTCGCTGTTTGGTGGCGGCTGGCTGGCCGCGGCGCTCGAGGCGGAGGGGGCTTCGATCGTGGCATCCGATGAGGACATCGCGGCTGAAGACGTTGGAGCGATGGTCGCCCCCGGATCGGACGGGCAGCCCAGCGCGGCCGGCGGTGGCCGGACTGCGGCTCGGATCCTCGCCGCGCGACTGATCGCGAACATCCCCCTCCTGCTGGTGCTGGCGTGGGGGTCGGTCCGCCTCGTTCGGGTGACATACGGCGAGCTGACGAGTCCGGCGGACGTATCCACGCCGATCGTCTGGCGGGTGCTGCAGGGGACGCCCGAGGTCATCGCCGCGATCGTGCTCGCCTGGATGGTCGGCGAGATGGTCGGGGCCGTCGCGGCGCGGAGGATCGTGCTGGCGGGCGACGGCGTACGTCGCGCGCTCGTCGCCGCGGTCGCGAGATGCCTGCGGCATCCACTCTCGGCGCTGGCGCGGTTCTGGATCCCGACGGTCGTCCTTGCGGTCGTCCTGCTGCCGTCGGCGATCGCGGCAAGCTCAGCCTGGTCGGCCGCCGCCGCGACGCTGGACGTGCTGGACGATCCGCTGCGGGCCATGATCTCGGTCGTCGCGCTGGTCTTCCTGTGGGTCGTCGGCCTTCTGCTGGTCGGCGTCGTCTGTGCCTGGCGCGCCGCCGTTTGGACCATCGCCGAGGTCCGGCCGCGGGGGACGTTCGGGGGGTCCTCAGACCGCCGACCGGGTGACTGGCGTTCCGAAGGGTCGTCTGCGACGCTGTGAGCTGGACGGCCTGAGAGGCCGGCTCCGGACGGGCGAGGTGTCGCGATGCCGTGGAAGACCATCGACTGTGCCGAGTGCGGGACGTCGGTCCCCTACGGACGATTGTCGTGCCCGGCGTGCGGCGCGCTGCTCGCATCGGTCACGGGCGGACGCCCGACCATGGCGCCGGAGACCGAGACCGGGTCCGTGACCGGGACTTCGTCCGAGCCCATTGCTGATCCCGAACCCAACCCGACCCACGGGTCCGCAGCCACACTGGAACCCGAGCCGCTCGAGCCATCCGAACCCGTGTTGCAGCCGGCCGTGTGGCCATCACTCGTGGGATCGCCCCCGACCCTGGCGGCCCGACCCGCTCCCCGCTACCTTCTCGACGATCCCGATGACCTCGCCACCCCGGCGCCGCCGCCGAGCACCTATATGCCGGCCGGACTCATGTTGTCCGGCGCCGTCGCCGGGGGCGCTGGTTGGACGGCGCCTGCCGCGGCTGTGTCCGCGGCTCCGGTACCCGAGCCGGGGGCCACGACCCTGCGCTCTCGGGTCGGCCCGGTCGAGGCGTCACGCTTCGTCGAGATCGCGGGTTGGTTCGTGGTGGTCGGTGCGACGATGGCGGTTCTCGGATTCCTGCTGCCCTGGTCGACGGTGGTCATCGGCGCGCGGAGTTTCGGCTCGTACTTCGACACGTGGGGTCTCGCCAGCCCGACGCACGTCGTGGTGCTCGCGACGACCATGCTCGTCCTCGCGCTCGGCATCCTCCGGACCGCCGTGCCCGTCTGGATCCGATCCGGTGTTCTCCCGCTGGCACTCGGGAGTCTGCTCATCGGGCTCGTCTGGCCGTACCAGGTCGGGCCGCTCGGTGCGGACGTCGGCGCCCTGGTCGTCGGGCTCGGAGGTCTGGCGCTGGTGATCGGAGGTGTCGTGACCGCGTGGGCGACCCGTCACGTCGATGTGGACCCGCTCGTCTGAGGGGGCGCGGTGCTCGACAGAGGCCCGGGACCGCCCCTGCTACACTGCGCCGAGCGAAACCGGACGAACCAGACCTCGGACTGTGCGGTCCGCTGAGGTCCAGGGAGGCAGCGACTCAGGCGCATGGATCAGATCCTCAAGCCGATCGGCGACGCGCTCTCCAGCATCTTCCAGAGTTCCATCATCCAGCTGGGTCTTCGCCTCATCGGCGTTTACCTGGTCATCCTGTGGCTGGCCACGGCGTATTGGGCCTTCCGCGACATGCAGCAGCGGTCGGACAATGCGCTCCTGCCGTACCTCGCGGCCGCGTTCATCATCCTGTTCACCCCGGTCTTCTTCGTCTTCGCGTTCTGGTTCTACAAGATCGTCCGGCCGCACGAGAAGATCGGCGAGGTCTGGGAGAGGAACCTGGCCGAGGAGGCGCTACTCGCCGAAGTCGAGTCGATCCACCACTGTCCGGGATGCGATCGCCGCATCGACGATGAATGGATCATCTGCCCCAGCTGTCGGACCCGTCTGAAGCGCGTCTGTCCGAATTGCAGCCGGCTGGTCGGGATGGACTGGTCGCTGTGCGCCTGGTGCGGCAAGGACTTCGAACGTCGCGAGGCGCCGGCCGCCATCGAGGCCCTGCCACGCAACCGTGAGGTGACCGGGCGGATCGATGCGCCCCCCGCCCCGGTCGACGTTCCCGAAGTGGTCGCCGCGACCGCGGGATCCGGGTCGTCGCCGGCGGCGAAGCCTTTGCCATCCTCCGTGCGCAGCGCCAGTTCCGTCCGCACGCCGACTGGCCCCAAGCCGGCGTCCCCGCAGGATCCGCTGCCGGAACGTTGAACCCGTCGGACCCGCCGGCCGGTTTAGGACCGGACGAGGCGGGCGAACCGCCGACACGTCTCGGCACCTCCACGTTCACGATCGAGGGTCGATCGGCGCCCGGTCTCTTCGTGGTCGGTTGGCTGGCGACCCTGGTCGGTCTCGGATGCGTGTCGATCGGGATCTTGTCGGGCGGGACGGCGGCCGCTCGGCTCCTCCTGGTCGGCGGCCTTGTGCCACTCTCGATCGGGCTGATCGCCGGCGCCGGATCGCAGGGGATCGAGCGTCGTGTCCGCAACCGATTGCCGTACGTCGGGCCGTCGCCATTCCTCGTCCTCGCGGCGTCGGTCCCCGTGTCGATCCTCGCGCTCCTCGTCGTCAGCCTGCCGCTGTCGATCGCCGGCGTGCCGCTCGACGGGCCGTTCGGGGCGCTCGTGTCGGTGTCGATCCAGGCGGTCGTCTATGTCGGACTCGTCCGGCTCCTCGTGGTCGACACGGGTGCGCTCGACTGGGCGGCGATGGGCGTCGCTCGGCTCGACGCCCGGGCGGTCGGCGAGATCCTTGGCGGGGCGCTCTGGGCACTGCCGGTCGTGTTCGCGACGGGGATCCTGGCGGGCATCCTGTCGACGCTGGTCCCGGTCGAGCCGCCAAGCCCGCTGCCACCGACCGGGACAGCCATCGGCATCGCGTTGTCGTTTGCGGCGGGTGTCATCGTCGCGCCGTTCGGCGAGGAGGTCCTGTTCCGGGGGTTCGGCACGACGGCATGGGTCCGCGGTCGCGGAGTCGTCGCCGGGGTACTGTTGGGCGCTCTCGTCTTTGCCTTCGCGCACATCATCACGGTCTCCGCCGGGACCGCGGGCGAGGCGTTCCAGCAGGCCTTTGTGGCGTTCACCGCCCGGTTGCCAGTCGCGATCGCACTCGGTGTCATGTTCGTGCGGCGGCGGACCATCTGGGCATCGTTCGGGCTCCACGCCACGTTCAACGCGATCCTGCTGGTCGTCGCCGAGGTCGCGCGCTCGGGGCGCTGACGGCGATCATCGAGGTGAGCCGCGATGAACCCGCGATTGAGCCACCGGTGAGCGGTCGTCGCTAGGCTCCGCGTCGTCCTCGAGGTCCGGATGGCGGGGGGAATCGGCGGGCTCCCGTCGTCCGGGCCCCGGGGACGCCCAGCGTCTCCCACTTCGTAACGATTCGCGGACTCAATGGCGGATACTGGGTCCCTGACCTGTCGGTCCGTCGGGCCGCGAGGTTCGCACGGAGAGCCAAGCCTCTGATGGAACCTCGCGTCGCCGACCCGGTCCACGCCGTCGCCCGGCCGCGCTACGTGGCCGCGCCCATCGGGCCGACACACCGGTTGACCGGCTGGCGGGCGACCGTCATCTGGCTGATCGCCGTCTCCGGCATCCTGGCCATCGGACTCGCCCAGATCCTCAATCCGGACGCGTTGAGCGTCCTCCTCATCATCGCGGCAGTCATCGGGTCGTTCTGCCTGGTTGGCGCGGTCCTTGTCGTCCGGGTGCCGGGCAATCCCGTGGGCTGGTTGTTGTGGGCGGCCGGAGCCGCCTTGGCATGGCGACGGCGGGTGTCACCTATGCGACGCACAGCGTGCTCGTCTGCGGCGGCTGCCTGCCGGCGACCGTGCCCGTCGCGCTCCTGACCAACATCACGTTCGCGCCGATCCTGGGCGCGATCGGTGTCTTCATCCCGCTCCTGTTCCCGAACGGCCGGCTCCCTTCGGCGCGCTGGCGCCCGGTCGTCTGGCTCGGGTCGGTGGCGATCGCCATGTTTGCGGCGATCCTGGCGTTCGCTCCGGGACAGATCTCCGAGTCGGTCCCGATCCAGAACCCGATCGGGTTCGACGGCTTCGGTGACCTCAGCGGCCCGGTCGGGATCGCGCCGCTGGTCATGCTGCTGGCTTCCATGATCCTGGCCCTCGTGTCCGTGATCTGGCGGTTCCGCCATGCCGGCGCGGTCGAGCGCCAGCAGCTCCGGTGGTTCGGTATGCCGGACTCGGCATGGTCGCAGCCGTCGCGATCGCGTTGGTCGTTCCGTGGGATTCGTCCTGGGTGTTGATGTTCGCAGGCCTCGGTCTGTTGCCGCTCGCCACGGGTGTGGCCATCCTGCGCTACCGCCTGTACGACCTCGACCGGTTGGTCTCACGGACGATCGCGTACGCCACCGTGACCGGCATCCTCCTGCTCGCCTTCGGCGGCGCGGTCCTCGTGCTCCAGACGTTCCTCGCGCCGATCACGGGCAAGGGCAGCGTCGCCGTGGCCGCCTCCACGCTTGTGGTCGTTGCGCTGTTCCAGCCGCTCCGCCGGAAGGTCCAGACCCGCGTCGACCGGCGCTTCAACCGAGCTCGCTACGACGCCGACCAGACGGTCACGGCGTTTGCCGGCCGGCTCCGTGAGGAGGTCGACTTCGACAGCCTTCGTGGCGACATCACGACGACCGTGGTAAGGACCGTCCAGCCGGCCTCCGTCTCCCTCTGGCTGCGACACTGAGGTCGAGGTCTCACCAGCGGGTCCAAGATGCGCACGGATCGCCGCCGATAAGTCCGTGATGAGGGCGGTCCGATAGCCTTCGTGCCGATTGGATCAGCCGGTGCCTGGAGACGAGATGGCGGAGATCGAGCGCCCAGCGGGGACAGGGTCGCGTCACGGTGCCAGGGCCATCCGCGAGATCCCGGCCGAGGAGCGTCCTCGCGAACGGCTGGCCGCGCGCGGGGCAGCCGGTCTGAGTACGGCCGAGCTCATCGCGCTTGTCTGGGGCTCGGGGACGCGCGGGCGCTCCGCCGTGGACATCGCCGTGGACACGCTCGTGCGGCACGATGGGCTGACCGGCCTTGCCCGCGCCACGGAGTTCGAACTGGCCGAGGTCAAGGGCATCGGCGAGGCGAAAGCCGCCCAGCTCGTGGCGGCGTTCGAACTCGGTCGGCGCCTGCTCGCCGACTGGCCGGCCGCCCGCTGGACGATCCGTGGCCCGCACGACGTGGCGGACCGGCTGATCCTCCAGATGGGCCGCCTCGAACGCGAGGAGCTGCGGGTCGTGATGCTGGACACGAAGAACCACGTCCTGCGCGTGGCGACGGTCTACCAGGGCAACGTCTCGTCGTCGCTGGTGCGGGTGGGGGAGCTCTTCCGTGACGCGGTCCGGCTCAACGCGGCCGGGGTCATCCTCGTCCACAACCACCCGTCGGGCGACCCGACGCCTTCGCCCGACGACCTCCACCTCACAGCCGAGGCGCTGGCGGCGGGCCGCCTCCTCGATATCCAGCTGCTCGACCACCTGGTCATCGGCCACGATGCATACGTGTCGCTGCGCGATCGGGGCGTGGCGTTCGATCGGCCCGCGACCATGGCGCGGGCAGCGGACTGACGCATCGCCGGCCGCATCGCCGGCCGCGCCGGAGCGACCGGCTATACTGCCGAGGCTGCCAGCCCGACCCGGCCGCGACCCCGCGCGACGCGCCCGAAACCGGCGACGCGCGCGTCCGCGACGCACCCGAGCACCGCCACCCACGAGACGATCGACCACAAGGACCGCCTTCCACCATGCTCGACCGGATCCTCGGCATCTTCTCCCGCGACATCGGGATCGACCTCGGTACGGCCAATACGCTGGTCCACGTCCGAGATCGCGGGATCGTCATGAGCGAGCCGTCCGTGGTTGCCATCGATGCCAAGACCCGGCGAGTGCTGGCGGTCGGAGCGGAGGCCAAGCGGATGGTCGGCCGGACGCCGGCCAACATCATCGCGGTCCGACCTCTGCGCGACGGCGTCATCAGCGACTTCGACGTGACCGAGCAGATGATCAAGTACTTCGTGGACAAGGTCCACGACAGGGTCGGCATGCTCGCCCGGCCGCGGATGCTGCTCGGCATCCCGTCGGGCGTGACCGAGGTGGAGAAGCGGGCTGTCCGTGACGCGGCGCTCAACGCCGGCGCCCGCTGGGCCGGTCTGATCGAGGAGCCGATGGCCGCCGCGATCGGTGCCGGGCTCCCGGTCTCGGAGCCGTCCGGCTCGCTCATCGTCGACATCGGCGGCGGGACCACCGAGGTCGCGGTCATCAGTCTCGGTGGCATCGTCGTGTCGCGGAGCATCCGGATCGGCGGCGACGAGATGGACCAGGACATCGTCACCTTTGCCCGGCGCGAGTACAACCTGTTCCTCGGTGAGCGGACCGCGGAGGACATCAAGATCGCCATCGGGTCGGCCTATCCGGGCGAGTGGGATGCGCAGCGCGTGTCGCTCCGCGGTCGCGACCTGCTGACGGGTCTGCCACGCTCGGTCGAGGTCGGTGCCGACCAGATCCGCGAGGCGATCGAGCCGTCCGTCCAGCAGATCGTCGACACGGTCAAGGACACGATCGAGGAGACGCCGCCGGAGCTCGTCGCCGACATCATGGACCAGGGCATCGTGCTCGCCGGCGGTGGCGCGCTCCTCGCCGGGCTCGACCGACGGGTCGCCGAGGCGACCCAGATGCCGGTCCATATCGCCGACGACCCACTGACCTGCGTCGCGCGCGGCACGGGCGTCGTCCTCCAGGGTCTCGACAAGATGTCACGCGTGCTCGTGTCCGAGACCTATTCGCGCCCGCCGCGCTAACCGATCGCCGGGCGAACGAGCCGAGATGACCACCGTCCTCGCCACCCGAGCCGCCCGTCGCCGCTGGGTCGCCTTCCTGGTCCTGCTCGTCATCAGCGTGATGCTGATGGGCTTCTCCTCAAACCCGGCCGTTCGCGACGTTCAGAATGGGGTGAGCTTCGCCTTCCGGCCGATCCAGGGAGTCCTCGACAGCGCGGCACGCAGCGTGGCGTCGCTGGCGGCATCGATCACCGAGATCGACCGGTTGACCGTCGACAACGCAGCGCTGCGCGCCGAGAACGACCGGCTCGCCGCCGAGAACGCACGGCTCGACGAGATCCGGCGTGAGAACGAGTCGCTGACCGGGCTCCTCCAGCTCCGTGCCGGTCTCGGTCATGCGACCGTCGCGACGACGGTCATCGCCCGCGAGTCGTCGGAGTTCCGTCGCCTCGTCGTCCTGGACAAGGGCACCGACGATGGCATCGCCGTCGGTGACGTCGCGGTCGCGGCCGGTGGCGCACTGGCCGGACGCGTGGTCGAGGTCGGGCCCGCCAGCGCCAAGGTCGTGCTGTTGACCGATAGCAGTTCGACGGTCATCGGCCAGCTGTCGACCAACGCGGCGACCGGCGAGGTCGTGGGCCAGCTCGGGGGTGTCCTGATCATGCGCCAGATCGATGCGGGCGAGACCGTCGCGGTCGGCGACGAGGTGGTCACCGCCGGTATCGAACTCGGTGGCGGGGTGCGCTCGCCGTATCCGAAGGGTCTCCTCGTCGGCCAGGTCGTGGACGTCAAGCGCGACGCCAACGACGTCGTCCAGACCGCCTTCCTGCAGCCCGCGGCGCAACTCGACAAGCTCGAATTCCTGCTTGTCATCACGGACTACCATGGCGGCCTCCCGCCGATCGAGCAGCAACCGATCGACTGCGGGGCGGGCGGCGTCCTGCCCGACGGCGAGCAGCCATGTCTGTCGCCGAGCCCCGCGCCGACGCACAAGGCGGCGGCGTCACCGGCGGCCACGAAGAAGCCGTGACAGGTCGGATGGCCGGTCGGGTGCCGACCGGCCTCGGCTGCTACGCTTCACCGCCATGAAGGGAATCGTCCTCGCCGGCGGCACCGCAACGCGCCTCTATCCGCTGACGATCGTCACCAACAAGCACCTCCTGCCGATCTACGACCGACCGATGATCTACTACCCGATCGAGACCCTCGCCGGGATGGGTATCCGTGAGGTGATGGTCATCGTCGGCGGCAAGAGCGTCGGCGACGTCGTGGAGCTGTTGGCGGACGGGTCCGCGTTCGGGATCGACCTGACCTATCGCTACCAACCCGGCGCGCTCGGGATCGCCCACGCCATCGGTCTCGCCCGCGACTTCGTGGGCGACGATGCGTTCTGCTGTGTCCTCGGCGATAACATCCTGCGCGGTTCGGCACTGGTCGAGGTGGCCGCCGAATTCGAGCGCGGGCCGTACGGTGCGGGCACGCTCCTCTATCGGGTCCCCGACCCCGAGCGGTTCGGTGTCGCCGAACTCGATGCGGACGGGCGGGTCATCGGGTTCGAGGAGAAGCCCGACCAGCCGAAGAGCGACCTCATCCCGATCGGCGTCTACTTCCTGCGCCCGGACGCCTTCGCGGTCATCGACCGACTGCTCCCATCCGGTCGCGGTGAGCTCGAGATCACCGACGTCCTCAACCACTACGTCCCCGACGGCAACCTCTACAGTCCCGTCTACGATGGGCACTGGACCGATGCCGGGACGGTCCCGTCGCTCCTGAGAGCAGCCGAGATCGCCGCCGCCGACGATGCCGCCGGCCGGCTCTCGCCGCCGGTCACCCGGCCGGTCGGCTGACGTGAGCGGGGAGCGACACTTCGGTCATCTGCTCGTCACCGGTGGCGCGGGGTTCATCGGCTCGTGCTACGTCCGGGACGTCCTGGCGCGTCGCGACGGGACGCGGATCACCATCCTGGACAAACTGACCTACGCCGGCAACGAGGCCAACCTCGCGCCGGCTCGAGACGACCCGGAGATGGCGGCACGGCTCGACTTCGTGCGTGGCGACATCGCCGATCCGTCGATCGTCGGGCCGCTCGTCTCCGTGGCCGACGCGGTCGTCAACTTTGCCGCCGAATCGCACGTCGACCGCTCGATCCTCGATCCGGAGGCGTTCCTAGCGACCGGTGTCATCGGCGTGCACGTGCTGCTCGAGGCGTGCCGGACGGCGGCCGGTCGCCCCCGTTTCCTGCAGGTCTCGACCGACGAGGTCTACGGCTCTGTCGATGAGGGATCTGCCGCCGAGGACGCCGCCCTGGCGCCACGCTCGCCGTACGCGGCTGCGAAGGCGGCCGGCGAGCTGCTCGTGCGGAGCTATGTCATCACCCACGGGCTCGACGCGGTCGTCACCCGCGGCTCGAACACCTACGGCCCGTTCCACCACCCCGAGAAGCTGATCCCGCTGTTCATCACCAACGCGCTCGACGATCGCGAGCTGCCGCTCTACGGCGACGGCCTCCAGCGGCGCGAATGGCTGTACGTGTCGGACCACGCGGCCGCGATCGACCTCGTCCTCCACCGAGGCGTGGCGGGCGAGACGTACAACGTCGCGGGGCAGGCGGAGCGCACGAACCGCGAGGTCGTGACGCTCCTGCTCGACCTGCTCGGCAAGCCCTGGTCGCTCGTCCGCCAGGTCGAGGACCGGCCCGGCCACGACCGGCGCTACGCGATGGACGGCTCGAAGCTCGGATCCTTGGGCTGGCAGCCGACGACCTCGTTCGAGGAGGGTCTGGCCGCGACTGTCGACTGGTACCGGGCGAACGAGGCGTGGTGGCGCGCGACCCGGTCGGGCGACTGGGACGGCTGGTACGAGAAGCAATACGAGCGGCGGCTGGCCGGCGCCCGGGCGGCACCGGGCGCGCCCGAGACGTCGGCCGACTGATGCGCACCTGATGCGGGTCGCGGTGACGGGCGCTCGCGGGCGCCTCGGGCGGGCGATCGTCGATGCGCTGGCCGACGCGCCGTTCACTGGTCCGGCCGGGCCGATCGCCTGGGGACGCGAGGCGTTCGACCTCGACGCCCCCGAACGCATCGGCGGACGACTGGACGCCGACCGCCCCGAGGTCGTGGTCCATGCCGCGGCCTGGACCGATGTCGACGGTTGCGCGCTCGACCCGGACCTCGCGATGCGCCGGAACGCCGTCGCGACCGGGGTCGTCGCGGAGGCCTGTGCCGCGCGCGGCGTCGACCTGCTCGTCATCTCGACCAACGAGGTGTTCGACGGGACGCGACTCGACGGGTCCGGCTATCGACCGGACGACCCGGTCAGCCCGGCCAACCCGTATGGCGCTTCGAAGGCGGCCGCGGAACGGCTCGCGGGGGAGGCCTTCGCGGCCCGACCCGGGGCGGCCCTCGGGATAGCCCGGACGGCCTGGCTTTTCGGCGCGCCGGGCAACGACTTCCCCAGCCGGATCCTCGAGGCGGCCGAGCGGGCCCTGGCCAGCGGTGAGCCTCTCCGGGTCGTCAACGACGAGTGGGGGACGCCCACCTATACGGCGGACGTCGCCGACGCGATCGTCGAGATCCTCGCCGACGACGCCACCGAGGGCACGCATCACCTGGTGAACGGACTGTTCGGCTCGCGCGCCGATTGGGCGCGCGACGTCATCGGTCGCGCCGGCATCGAGGTGGACACTGTCGACGTCCCAGGCGCCACATGGCAGCGCCCCTCGAGGCCACCGCGATGGGGTGTCCTGGCGCAGACGCCGCTGCCCTCCGGCGAACCGATGCGCCTCTGGCCGGACGCCATGGCCGACTACACACCGACGCTCCTGCGCCCGCGGCGGGTCCGGGCATGACCGGCACGCAGTCCGCCCCGTCCGCCCTGCCCGGCGTCCGCCACGGGACGATCGCCCGCCACGGCGATACGCGCGGATCGTTCCGTGAGCTGTGGCGCGCCGGCGCGTTCCCGGGCGCGACCTTCGTCCAGGCAAATCTGTCCACCTCGGCCGCGGGCGTCCTGCGCGGGCTGCATCTGCATCGCCGCCAGGACGACCTGTGGGTGGTCGCCGAGGGCCGTGCGTTGGTCGCGCTGGTGGACGTCCGGCCCGCGCTCGACGGTGGCGCCCCCGCCGTGGAGACCCGTGAGCTCGGCGAGGACGATTGGGTCTACATCCCGACCGGCGTGGCCCACGGCTTCCTCGCACTCGAGCCGCTCCATCTCGTCTACCTCGTGACCAACGAGTACGACGGGTCGGACGAACTCGGCTTCGCCTGGGACGATCCTGCGGTCGACGTACCCTGGCCGGCACTCGACATGACCCCGGACGGACGCCCGATCCTGTCCGAGCGCGATGCTGCGAACCCGTCGCTCGACGATCTGCTGGTGCGTCTCCGCCCCTCTCCGCTCTGACGGCGAGCGCACAGCACAGCACCGCTCCCCACACGCGCCGCCCCGATGGGGCTAGCGCCGTCGGGACCATCCCGCGATGGAGCGGGACTCGTCCTGCGCCGAGTCTGGACGGGCACACCCCCACCGCGTCCGGTCACGGAGTCCACCTTGCGCAAGACGGCCGCCGCCATCGCCTTCGTCCTCGTCGCCACCCTGGGCATCCTCGTGCCGTCCGTTGCCGCCGCGACCGGCGATCCGAAGGTCGTGATCATCGTCGGCGCGACCCACGGCGCGACCGCCGGCTACCGCGCCGACGCCGACGTCGCGTATGCCGCGGCCCGGAAATACACACCCAACGTCGTCAAGGTCTACAGCCCCAACGCGACTTGGGCAAAGGTCAAGGCGGCGGCGGTCGGCGCGTCCGTGATCATCTACATGGGCCACGGGAACGGCTGGCCGAGCCCGTACCCGTACGACCCCGCCTACACGACCAAGGACGGCATGGGCCTCAACGCGACCGCGGGCAACGGCGACTACAACAACAAGTACTACGGCGAGCCGTACATGGCCCAGCTCGCACTCGCGCCTGGAGCGATCGTGCTGCTTCACCACCTGTGCTACGCCTCCGGCAACTCCGAGCCCGGCAACGCGGAGCCCAGCGTCAGCGTCGCTCGCCAGCGCGCCGACAATTACGCGGCGGGCTTCCTGAAGGCCGGCGCCTCGGCAGTCATCGCCGACGGGCACTCGGGCGCCGAGGGTTACCTCCGAGCGATCTTCACGACCCACCGGTCCATCGAGGACATGTGGCGGACGATGCCGAACGCGAACGGCAACTTCGTCTCCTTCCCGTCCGCCCGGACCTCCGGTGCGACCGTCTACCAGGATCCCAACAGCCCGACCTCCGGGTTCTACCGGTCGCTGACGATCGGGATGCTCGGTGTGACCACCGATGAGGTCGTGTCCGCCGGTTACGGCGACACCGGCGTCGATCCGGCCAGCCTCGTCATCCCGGGCAACGCCGCCGTGGTGGCCAACGGAGCGTCCCTGTTCAGCGGTCTCGACACCTTGAGCGCGCCGAGCGCGACGTTGCCCGCCGGGACACGCCTCCGCGTCGTCAGCAAGCCGACCCAGACCACAGCGGTCGGCGACACGCTGGTCCAGGTCCGGGGCGTGGACGACCCGACCATCACCGGCTACACGCGGACGTCCGACCTGGTCCCCAAGGACAGCACGGCACCGATGGTTCGCGTCCTCGACCCGGGTGGACCGTTCTCGCCCAACGGCGACGCGTCGCACGATGCGACATCGATCCGCGGCCGCTTCACCGAATCGGTCGACTGGACAGTGCGCATCAAGAACGGTTCCGGCACCGTCCTGTACCAGACGACCGGGACCGGTTCCACCTTCGCAGTCCCATGGAACGGCAAGGTCGGCGGTACTCCTGTCGCCGACGGCACCTACGCCGTCAGCGTGACCGGCGACGACGCCTGGGACAACGGAGCCGCGACCGCAACACGAAACCTCGTCGTGGACACCCACCCACCCGCTCTCGCGAACCTCTCGCCGGCCGCCAACTCGGCACTGTGGTTCTCGCCGAACGGCGACGGCGTCCGGGACACCGTCAGCCTGACGGCCACGAACACCGAGGTGGGCGCGCTGGTCGCCAGGGTGGTCGACAGCAACGGAGCGCTCGTGAAGACGTGGACGGCGCCCAACGGCAGCGCACCCGAGGCGATCACCTGGGACGGCCGGACGACAGCGGGCGGGTACGCCCCGGATGGCGTCTACACGTTCAATGTGGCGGCGCAGGACCTCGCCGGGAATACCGGATCCTTCGTCGGACGTCAGGTCAGCGTCGTCGGCGCGCTCCGCTCGGTCTCGACCAGCCGAAGCCTGTTCTTCCCGCAGGACCTCGACGCGCTCGACAGGAGCACGACGCTCAGCTTCGTCCTGTCACGTCCGATGACCGTGAGCTGGACGCTGATCGACGGGACCGGCCAGGTCGTCATCACTCGACTCGATGCGGTCGCGCTGCCGGCCGGCACGCAGGCGTGGACGTTCGACGGCAGGGCAGCGGACGGCACGATGCTCCCGCGTGGGCACTACACCTCACTCGTGACCGCGAGCGACGGAACACTCGTCGCGACCCAGTCGATCGGGTTCGACACAGACGCCTTCCGGTACAAGCTGAGCGATACCACTCCGGGGCGCGGCCAGTGGATCACCATCACCATCACGTCGGCGGAGCAACTCGCCGCGATCTCGCGGATGAACGTCTACCAGCCGGGCGTCAGCCGCTGGAGCGTCGCGCTGACGAAGGTCTCCGGGCGCACGTACAAGGCGACGTTCCGGCTCAAGTCGAGCGGATCGGCGGGCATCATGAGATTCATGGTCAACGGGCGCGACATCAATGGGAGCTCGCAGTCCACGACGGTGAGCTTCGGGATCCACTGAGGGCGCGGTCGCCCGACCGCACCAGACCACCCCGCACCACCCCGTACCATCCCGGACCGGGACCATCGTGCGATAGCCCCATCCGCCGCAGACGCCCAGTCTTCGAGACCTCCGGACCCCAGCTCGAGGACAGCCGCGTCGATGACCTTGTCTCACACGTCAGCTCGCCACTCGCGTGCCGTCGCACTCGGAGTGGGTGTCCTGATGCTCATCGCGAACCTGCCCACGGCGCCGGTCACCGCCGCGTCACCGAGCGCCGAGGCCTCCGCTCCTCCCGCCACGAGTGACCTGGCCGTCCAGCCGACGATCCACTTCGAGGAGGCGGTCGCGCACGCCGCGGACAAGACTCGTTTCGTGCCGGGCGACCGGGTCACGGTGCCATTCAAGCCGCGCTCGGGCGACCGCTGGTCGGTCGGCGGCGGCTCACCGCGCGCGCTTCCGCCGGGACGGCTGTCCGGGAAGGCGATGCGCCAGACGAGGACGCCGCAGCGTCCCATCGGCGCCGCAGACGCGAAGCCGGCCGCCGCAGTCGGCCCGGTCGACCTGCCGTATATGGATCCGGCAAGCACGTTCGTCGCCCGGCCGGCCGCCGCAGTCGACGCGGGAGCTCTCAAGCGCGAGGTGTTCGGCTTCCTGCCGTATTGGGAGCTCACGGACAGCTCGACCCGGCTCGACTGGGAGACGCTGTCGACGGTCGCCTACTTCGGCGTCGGCGCCCTCGGCGACGGCACTCTCCAGAAGCGCAACAGCGACGGCTCGACGACGGTGGGCTGGAGCGGCTGGACGAGCTCGAAGATGACGGCGGTCATCGACGCGGCGCACGCCAGTGGCGCCCGGGTGGTCCTGACAGTCCAGAGCTTCGCCTGGTCCTCGACCGGCGTGGCGCGCCAGAAGGCGCTGCTGGGCAGCCCCGGCAACCGGCTCACCCTCGCGCGCCAGATCGCGGCCGCGGTGCGCGACCGCGGCGCCGACGGTGTCAACCTCGATTTCGAACCGATCGTCTCGACCTATGCCGACGAGTTCACCTCGCTCGTCCGGTCGGTTCGCTCCGAGCTCGACAAGGTCGCCCGGGGCTACCAGTTGACGTTCGACACGACCGGCTGGATCGGCAACTATCCGATCGAGAACGCGACCGCTTCCGGCGGCGCAGACGCGATCGTGATCATGGGCTACGACTATCGCGGCGCGGCGACGAGCCCGGTCGGTTCCGTGGCTCCGATCGCCGGACCGACCTACGACATCGGCGACACGGTGGTGTCCTACCTCAGCCGCATCCCGGCGTCGAAGATCATCCTCGGCGTGCCGTACTATGGCCGCGCCTGGTCGACCGACTCGTCGGCGCTCCATGCCAGGAACATCTCGGGCACCAGGAACGGGGCATCGACGACCGTCGTCTACGGCACTGCCCGCCAGTACGCAGCCGATCACGGGACGAAGCGGGACACCGTCGAGGGTGCGGCCTGGACCGCGTACAAGCGCCAGAACTGCACTGCCACATACGGTTGCGTCACGTCGTGGCGCGAGATCTACTACGACGATGCTGCCGCGCTCGGCCTGAAGTACGACCTCGTCAACCGGACGAACCTGCGCGGAGTCGGGATCTGGGCCCTCGGCTATGACGGCACGCGGACCGAGCTCTACCAGGCGCTCAAGGACAAGTTCATCACCGACACCGTCCCGCCGGTCATCAGCGCATCCTCGCAGAGCGGCTCGTTCGTGTCGGCCAACGGCGATGGCCGGATGGATACCGTCACGGTCCGGGCCACTGTCACCGGGCAGATCACGTTCGGCTGGAGCGTGGCGCCACTGCGCGGAGGGGTGGCCGGGATCGCCGTGCGCTCGGGGAGCGTGATCGGCAAGACCGTCGCCTTCACGTGGGATGGCCGCGACGCCGCCGGGACGCCGGTCCCGGATGGACCGTACCGGATCACCCTCTGGGCGGCCGATGTCTCCAACAATCGTGCGTCGGTCGCCAAGATCGTCACGGTGGACCGGCGCGCGTCGGTCGTCCGCCTTGCCTCGCTCCCGGCATCCCTGTCGCCGAACGCTGACGGCCAGACAGATAGCGCCGCGCTCGTGATGCGCGCCGATGAGGCCATCACCGGGACCGCCCGCGTGATCGACAAGCTCGGCGCGACGATCCGGCGCTGGTCGTTCACCGCGACCACGGTCGGGGACTGGACCTGGAACGGTCGCGACTCGGCCGGTCGCACCGTCGCCGACGGGCGGTACCTCTTCCGGGTGAGGGGCCTGGACCGGGCGGGTAACGAAACGGTCCGCGACCTGGCAGTCCAGGTCGACAGGACGATCGAGTCGCTGACATGGAACCGCCCCTCGTTCGTCCCGAGATCGGGCCAGACGGACCGCTTCACGATGGTCCTCCACCGTCCTGCCACGGTGACCGTCGCGATCTACCAGGGGACGATCCTCGTCCGCACCATCTGGAGAGGGCGCGGCCTCGCGACCGGGAGCTACGGCTGGACCTGGAACGGCAGGACGTCGGCCGGGGCGTTCGTCAAGCCCGGCACGTACCGGATCGTGGTCGACGCCACGAGCCGGATCGGCCCGTCGCGCGTGAGCCGCAACGTCACGGTCAAGGCACCGTAGCGTCGCGGCCATCGGCGGCTAGACTTGACCCACATGACCGACTCCGTCGAACGCGTCAGCGCCCCGTCAGTCGGTGCGCCCGACAGCCCCGCCGACGCCACCGCCGACGACGTCTGGATCGTCCTGCCGACATACAACGAGGCCCAGAACGTCGAGCCGATGGTGGCGGCCATCCTCATGGCACTGCCTGCAGCCACCGTGCTGGTCGTGGACGACGGGTCGCCCGACGGGACCGGACGCCTCGCCGACGGTCTTGCAGCCGCGGACAGCCGGGTCCGCGTTCGACATCGGCCCCAAAAGCATGGTCTCGGGCGCGCCTATCTCGACGGATTCGGGGTCGCCCTGGCCGGTGGCGCGACGACGGTCGTCCAGATGGATGCCGACTTCAGCCACGACCCGGCCGCGCTGCCAGGTCTCGTCAGGCCGATCGCCGCAGGCACCGCGGACCTCGTGATCGGGTCGCGTTATGCCAGGGGAGGTTCGGTCGAGGACTGGGGGATCGGCCGGCGGATCATCTCGCGCGGCGGGAGCCTGTTCGCGCGGGTCGTCCTCGGCCTGGGCCAGAACGACCTGACTGGTGGCTTCAAGGCGTGGCGTGCGACGACGCTGTCGGCCGTCCCGTTCGATGGGGTCCACGCCGGTGGCTACGTCTTTCAGATCGAGATGACGTTCCGTGCCAGCCGGGCGGGTGCGCGGATCCGCGAGGTCCCGATCACCTTCCGCGATCGCCGCGTCGGCCAGTCCAAGATGAGCCGCCGCATCGTCGTCGAGGCGCTAGTCGTCGTCATCGAGCTTCGCGCCGAGGAACTCCTCGGGCGCCTCTCACGCCGGCGCCGCGGGGCGTGACTCCGCCGTGACCGTGGGCGCGTCGGCCCGCCTGGGAGGAGGGACGCCCGAGCGTCCGGCCGGGGTTCGTGTCGTCCTTGATGCCCGCCCGCTCCAGGCGCCGGACAGGTCGCCGTTGGCAGCGACATACCTCGACGGGCTGCTCGGGGCGTATGACGCCGACGTCCTCGACGGCGAGTCCTTCGCGTTCCTGCTCGCCTCCGACCTCGACGACCCGACCGGCGGGTACACCCATCTCGCCATCGTCGGCCGTCGCCAGTTGCCGCCGACACGGTTGCTGCGATCGGGCGCCATGACGGTGGACCCGTTCGTGTTGCGGGGCGCGGCCATCGGGGCAGCCTGGCGGGCTGAGCGCGGCGGCGCCGCCGGGTCCGTCTACCATGCAGTCGGGAGTGGGCCGCTGCCCATCGCGTCGGGGATCCCGGTCATCGTGACGCTCCTCGACCTTGCCCCCTGGGAGCTGCCGGAGGCGTTCCAGCGGTCCGTCGTGAACCGTTTCGGGCAGCGTCTGCGGGCGCAGCTCGTTCATGAGGCGGCGGCGGTCGTGGTCGGCAGCAAGGCGACGGCGCGGGCCGCGCGACGCATCCTGCACATCCGGCGCGAGCGGCTCCACGTGGTCCCGCTCGCCGCGCGCGCCAACTTCTCCCCGCCGGACGTCGACGCGCCGACCGGCTCCGCCGCGGGAAACGCCGTCCGTGAACGGCTGGGGCTCGACCGGCGCTACCTTGTGTTCACCGGGCGGTTCGACGCGCGCCTGGACCTCAGGACCCTCCTGTCGGCCCTTGCGGCTCTTGGGGTCGCGGGCAGGCCCGATGGCCTGCACGCTGACGTCCCGTGGCCGCCGCGCATCCTGGTCGTCGGGGCGAGCCCTGACGACCGCGCCTCGCTGGCGCGTGCCGCCGCCCGCAAGGGGATCGGTGACTCGTTCGTGTATGCCCCGGACCTGCCGCTGCCCGACCTCGCCGACCTCGTCCGTGGCGCGCGGGGTGCGGTCCTGCCGGTCGTCTCCGAGGCGGCGGGCCTGTCGGCCATCGAGGCCCTCGCCTGCGGCGTCCCGGTCGTCGCGTCAGCGGTCGGACCACTTCCCGAGTTGATCGGACCGGCCGGGCTCCTGGTCGAACCGCGCGATGCGGATCGCCTTGCGGTCGCCCTCGCCGCGATGTGGGCCGACGACGGCGTCCATGACCGGATCCGGACCCTGGCCCTCGAGGGCGCTCGGCGTGAGCCGCGCACATGGGCGGACGTGGCGCGCGAGACGCGGTCGATCTACGCGCGCGTCGCCGCCGCTCGCTCGAGCGCCGGCTGACCGATCGCTAGTTCGCGCTCGCGCTCGGTGCTGGGGTCGCCGGCGGCGGGTTGGAGCCGGGTTTGATCGAGAGCGTGTAGCTGGCCGTGTCCGTGGTGATGACCTGGACGAAGGTCTGGCCGATGGTGAGCGTGACCTCGTTCCCATTCGCGTCGTAGAACTTGGTCGGCCTGGTGAACCCGGTCTTCTTCCAGGTTCCCTTGATCGTCCGGCCATTGGTCGAGATCCAGGCCGGTCCGCTGCCGACGATCGTCGCCTCGAGCCGGTGTTTGGCAGGGTTGCCACTTGTGAGCGGCCCGAACCGCATCCGCATCACGATCACATTCTTGGGGGCGATCCGGGCACCTGTGCCAGCGTCGATCTCCTTCGATTCACCCGTCACCGAGCGCAGATACGTGTTGGTCGTCCGGTCGTACGTGTATTTGATCGTGTTGTACGGGTAGCCGACGGTGATGGTGCCACCGATCGGGCGCTGCTCCAGCGGGGCGTCAGGCGCGAATTGCCAGACCGTGGCGTACGCCTGGTCCTTGGCACCCATCTTCGTCCCGAGGGTGCGCAGGTTCTTCCCGGTCGTGTACAGGTTGTGCGGGGCTACCCGCGTCTTGAGGCGGTAGAAAGTCCCGGCATAGCGGAATTCGTCGCCGTTGTAGACGTACTGTCCGCTGCCCTTTGTGCGCAACGTCGAGAGCGCCTGCGGTGAGCCGCCCGCATGGATGTACATCGCGCGCCATTCCGACGCCCAGGCGATGTAGTAGAGCCGGGAACTGCGGACGGGTCCGACGTTCCCGGGCAGGACGTCCTGGAAGATGGCCATGTAGCGCGGGATCCCGCCCTCGGCCGGGGCTTGCCAGACGACGGATGCGGATGACAGACCGGATTGCGGACGGGCAGGCCGGAGGTCGTCGATCATGACAGCGATCGGGTGGCGGGCGGCCACGTCAGGTGTGACGAGTCGTCCGGTCAGCGGTGCCGGGACGAGGAAAGGTGTCGGGATCGGGGTGGCGGTGGGCGACGGGGTCGGCGAGGGCTCCAACGACGGTGGGACGGACGGGGTGGCGGTCACACCGGGCGAGGTCTGGCTCGCCTGCGCGATCGGTGGCGGGCTGGCAGTCGGGCCAGGGCCTCCAAGGTTGGCCGCCACGAGGGCGACCACGAGCGCCGACACGGCGACCCCGCCGACCACCCCGATCGTGGCATTCCGTCTCAACGTCGTCGTTCCTCCATCGTCACGTGGCGGGTCCGTCCTGCCATCCGGGTCGTCGTTTCGATCCGCGGCCCGCGCAGCCTTGCGGAGGATAGCGGAGGTTGGCCGGAGAGGCGTGCGGCGCGTTCCTCGCGGCTTCGATCACTGACCCCTGCTCGCAACTCGAGCCCTCGTGCATCGAGCGTCCCGCCCTGCCGAGATCCGAGCGTTGGGTGCGGGCTCGGCCGCCCGACGGCGTCGGATGTTCGCCGGATGATGCGTTTGTCAGCAGATCCCGGCCCAACGCACGCGTGACGGGCATCTGACGGGAATCAGGCCATGGCGGTCGGAGCCCGCGCGCGATAGGCTACCGACATGACCGACCGATCCCAGGGCGACGACTCGACCGAAGCCGTCCCGATCGAAACGCCGCCACCGAAACCGAAGGTGACACGGGCACGCACGAGCGCGGCCACGCCCCCTGCCAGGGCCGGAGCTGCAGCGAAGCCAGGTCAGCTCGCGAACACCACCCCGTCAGTGGCCGCAGTGGCCGCGCCGTCCCCGACCGTCACGACCCCGACTGCACCGGCCATCCCGGAGAACGTCTCGATCGTGAACGGCGGCCTCGATCGCGCCCATGCCACCAACGTGACCGTGACTCGGGGCGGCATCACCCAGGTGGATGCGACGCACGTGGACCTGCGCATGGGTGGCATCGCCCGGGTCAACGCCCAGGACGTCGCAGTCAGCATGGGTGGTATCGCCATCGCGCGTGGCGACCGCGTGTCGGCCGAGATGAGCGGGGTCGCACTGTCGATCGCCGGGGATGCAAGCGTGACCCAGTCGTTCGTCCGGACGATGCTTGCGCGCGATGT
>Ga0075026_100000066_pt1 | contig 33186 bp, 25 predicted proteins | sample Str012_2_FD_71392 | JGI IMG/M metagenome (GOLD analysis project Ga0075026, IMG submission 71392) | Freshwater sediment microbial communities in response to fracking from Pennsylvania, USA - Straight Creek_MetaG_SC_2012 | ecosystem: Environmental > Aquatic > Freshwater > Creek > Sediment... | reverse complement strand
CATAAACCCAGTAATGGCTTTCCGTCACCCTTTCCTTCTCACCGCTGGCACCGGAACTGTTCCGGAGTTCGGCCACCCGGGCAGCGCTGTCGTATATATAATCGTAGACCGAGACTGCCGTGGAGCTGCTGTCCACCGAACGATAGATCAATCCCGTTGAAACATTGTAGTAGTTGATCGAAACAGAAGTGCCATTGATGGGATCCTTGCTGACCGTCTTCAGCTGAGTATACCCATTGTTCATGTCCTGTTCGAAACTGAAATCCTCCGTTTTCTCCCCGGTACGTTCAAAACTAACCAAGGAGATCCGGTCCACTTTGTTCTTTCGGAGATTCTGGTAGAGGTCCAAACCATATTTGTGCTGGACCAGGTCCTTGTAATAGTACTGACACAGGGTGGGCGTTCCGGTCAGGATGAGGGAAAGAAAGGACAATACGAGGGGTTTCAGAAAGCTTGTGTTCATGGGCATCCGCAAAATTAGCTTATCCACAGATAACGCGGCGTGCCGACATGTCTTGCCCGCGGACCCGGATTCTTCCTATTTTTAACCGGATTTTACAGGCACGCTCCAGAATACGAAGAGATCATGGCACAAGAACAGGCTTTTCTCAGGTTGGTGAAGATCATGGACGAGTTACGGGAGCAGTGTCCCTGGGACAAGAAACAGACCATACAGACGCTTCGGCAATTGACCATCGAAGAGACCTTCGAACTGGCTGATGCGATCTCCGGGGAGGATTGGAAAGGCATCAAGGAGGAATTGGGTGACCTGTTGCTGCACATGGTCTTCTATGCGAAGATCGGTACCGAACAGGGGCATTTCACCATGGAGGAAGTGCTGAATGGGATCTGCGACAAGCTCATCGCACGGCACCCCCATATTTATGGCGATGTCAAGGTCAGGGACGAAGAAGAGGTGAAGAGCAATTGGGAGAAACTCAAGTTGAAAGAAGGCAAGAGATCAATCCTCGGAGGCGTGCCCCGGAGTCTTCCTGCCATGGTCAAGGCCATGCGCCTGCAGGAGAAGGTCAAGCAAGTGGGGTTCGAGTGGGAGCATGCCGGGCAGGTATGGGACAAGGTGCAGGAAGAGATCGGCGAACTCCACGATGCCGTTGCGTTCCGGGATGCGCATCCTGATGATTACAATGCGGCACGGGAAGCAGAGGAGGAATTGGGGGATGTGTTCTTCTCCCTGGTCAACTATGCCCGATTCCTCAAAATGGATGCTGAGCATGCACTGGAACTCACGAACCGGAAATTCATGGATCGCTTCTCGCGATTGGAGGCGGCGGCGTTGTCGAAGAACCGCGATCTGAATGCAATGAGCCTGGACGAGATGAACGACATATGGGAGGAGATCAAAAAAGAAAGCCGTAAAGCTTGAACAGATTCCTTAAAGATACCGTCTACCGTCATGCCTGGCTGCCCATCGCGGCGGCCTGGTTGTTTACCCTGTCCTTCATCTTCAGTAATTACTGGTCCTACACATCCTCGCCGCAGGGCGTGCGCAAGAACCTGGAGAATTATCTCCAGCGCCAGGAGCGATCCTTCTCCGATATGGCGTCCGACACCGCCCTGATGCTGCGTTTCCTGCATACCCAGGAATCCGAATCGGAGCTGGCGAAGAACACGAGCGCCGGTTTCGGGTTGTTTCTTTACCAGGAAACAAGTGCGGGCACCCCTGAGCTCAAGTACTGGAACACCCAGCAGATGACGCCCACCGATGAATTGCTGTCACGCCCTGATGGTGGTTCCATGGAACATCTTTCCAATGGCCAGTTCGAATTCATCAAGCGACGCATTTCGGTGCCGGGTCGCGAGGCCATGCTGGTCTGTGGGCTGATCCCCGTACACTGGAACTATTTTGTTGAGAACGACATCCTCCGCAATGGATTCGCGGGGAACCTGGGTGTGGACAGGAACTATGATGTATCGATGTCTCCCACGGATTTTCCAGTGAACAGCATGAGCGGAAAAACGCTCTATTACCTGGAAAAGCGTGGCACATTGCGTGCTGAAACGAATGACTGGATCACCATCCTGCTCCGCGTGCTCGGCACTGTGCTCATCCTGCTCTACCTGCATTATCTCGCCATGGGCGTGTCCAGGCATTTCGGTCTGGGTTGGGGCATGCTGCTCCTGGTATCGGTCGTCGTGGGTTTGCGGGCGCTCAGCTATGCCTTCCCGGTACCCGTGAACTTCGGACAGTTCGAATTGTTCAGTCCACTCGTCTATGGATCGAACATCATCCTTCGCTCACTCGGCGACCTGCTGGTGAATGCCCTGCTGTTCCTGTGGGTGGCTTTGTTCTGGCGCGGGCAAGCGAACAAGTTTGGGTTCCGTATCTCGATCAGGGATCGTACATGGAAGTTCGTTGCGCATGCCGTCCTGATGGCCGTGCTTTTCTTCGTGACCGTGGTGACAGGTGAAGTGGTGCGCAGCCTCGTGTCCGACTCCAGCATCTCCTTCGATGTCACGAATTTCTTCAGCCTGAACATATACAGCGTGTTCGGTTTCATCGTACTCTGCAGCATCGCGATGGGATATTTCATCCTCAGCAACATATTGCTCCAGTTCGATGCCCAGTGCTGGCAGGGATCCTGGGCGCAGCGGGCCGTATTGCTGGCCCTGACGGGCCTGATCTTCCTGTCCACGCGCCTGCACGACACGGACAACCTGTTCCAGTTGGGCCTGCTGGCCTGGCTGCTGTTCTACGTGTACCTGTTGGGACGTTTCGATGGTGAGGTGTACCGACACCTCTCGGGCAGCGCGACGGTGTTCTGGATCATGGTCTTCACCGGGTCGATCACGGTCATCGTGATCACGGCCAACACGGAGCGGGAGTTTGAACTCATGCGCAAGGGGGCGGAAAAGAAAGCTTACCAGGCGGACCCGGCCAGCGAGAAGGTCATGAGCATCACGGTGCAGTCCGTGACGAATGATTTCCTTTTGAAGAACATGCCCCGCTTCGCGCAGCCGGAAGAGGGTGGTAAACTCAAGGACAGCATCGTGGCCAGCTACACTCGTGCCTATGTGAATCGGTTCGAGAGCCGGCTCTTCCTGTACGACACCTCCGGCCATCCGCTTTCGCCCGGAGACCCGCTGACCTACGATACGCTCAATACGATCTTCACCATCCTCGGGAAAAAGACGCGATTCCCGGAGCTTCGGTACTATGAGACCTCTTTCGATAATTTCAACTACATCTTCCGCCGTGAGATCCGGGACAGCACAGCCCTGAAAGGCTATTTCTTCCTGGTCTCCAAACCTCGACGCTACCAGGGCGAATCCTATTATCCGGAGTTGATCAAGCCTTCGGTGGAGCTGTCCTTTGAAGGCTCGCCCAACTATTCCTACGCGGTGTACGAGCGCGACACCCTGCTGTACCACCAGAACGACTATCCCTTCTCGTACCGGCTGGACCCACGCGACATCCCGCTGGCCGAGTTCGACAAAAAGAACCGCGACGGATACCAGGAGCTCTGGTACAAGGTGGGCAATGATCGGGTCGTGGTAATCACCCGGAAGAGCAATCTCCTGCTGGAGGCCATCACGCTCTTTGCCTGGCTGTTCTGCATCTTCCTGCTCATGGTGGGCCTTTTCCAGGGCGTGAGCCTCATGATCCGCACAGGACTCAACTGGGCAAGGATGCGCGACCAGTGGCAGCTGAGCATCAAGAACCAGATATATGGCACGATCATCTTCGTGAGCATATTCTCCTTCGTGGTCATCTTCGCCGCCACGATCGTTCTCTTCATCCAACGCTTCAACCGGAACAACCAGGAGAAGCTGAGCCGCACCATCCAGGTCATGGCCAACGAGCTCAAGACGCAGATGGACGAACATGCCGCCACGGATGACGGCGTAGCGGTCTATGATTCCGTCAACCTGGGCGTGATCCAGAAAGAGGTCTCGGCCATTTCGGAGATCCACAACGCGGACCTCAACCTATACGATGTCAACGGCACCCTATTGGTGAGCTCGCAGCCCTTCTACTACGCCAACGGTGTGATCAGCCGTAAGATGGAACCTGTGGCCTTTTATGAGATGAAGCGCCTGAGCCGGATCCAGTTCATACAAGACGAGCGTTTCGGGGTGCAGGATTACTTGAGCATCTATGTGCCTCTTCATGATGACCAGCGTGCGGTAAGGGCCTTCCTCAACATTCCGTACTTCGCCTCCAACCGCTACCTCAACCAGGAGATCTCGAATTTCCTGGTGGCCCTGATCAACCTCAACGCGTTCATCATCCTGATCGGCGGGGTGATCGCTGTGTTCATCACCAATCGCATCACCAGCTCCTTCTCCTGGATCGGTGAGAAGATGCGCGAAGTCAATCTGGGCCAGCACAATGAGGAGATCACCTGGAACCGCCGTGATGAGCTGGGCGGACTCGTGAACGAATACAATAAGATGGTGCAGAAACTGGAGGCGTCTGCGAAGGCCCTGGCCAAGACGGAACGTGAGGGTGCCTGGCGTGAGATGGCCCGGCAGGTGGCGCACGAGATCAAAAATCCGTTGACACCCATGAAGCTGAGCATCCAATATTTGCAGAAGGCCATCGACAACAATGCTCCCAATGTGAAAGAGCTCTCCTCCAATGTGGCGCGGACCCTGATCGAGCAGATCGAGCACCTGTCCAAGATTGCAGCGGAGTTTTCGCAGTTCGCCAATATCGGCAACGCCAAACTCGAGGATTTCGACCTGCATGATCTGTTGCATTCCCTGGTGTCGCTGCACAGCATGCAGGATGGCGGGGAAGTGCACTGGGCACCGCTGGACCAGCGGCTGATGATCCGTGCCGACAAGACGCAGATCAATCGCCTGTTCACAAACCTGCTCCAGAATGCTTATGAGGCGGTGCCAGAAGGGCAGGAGAAGCTCATCCGCGTTCGGGAGAAATTACTCGGCAGCAACGTGGTGATCATGGTGCAGGACAATGGCACCGGCATACCCGTGGAGACGCAGGCCAAGATCTTCATTCCCAATTTCACGACCAAGACCTCCGGAACCGGGCTTGGCCTGGCCATGTCAAAGGGCATCGTCGAGCAGTCGCGCGGGGAGATCTGGTTCGAGACCGAAGAGGGGAAGGGCACGACATTCTTCGTATCGCTGCCGCTGTTGCCGACGGAGTTGCCTCCGATGGAGGAGCAGTCCTAGATGCCTTTCTTCTTTTTCCTGTCTTTGATGTAGGCCTCGAAATCGGTCAGACCGAGGCTGCTCAGGTTGAACGCCTTCGTGAGGCCCCCTTTCTGGGCGGCCAGCACCCCAAAACGGATGTCGTTGAAACCTTCGGCTGCATGCGCATCGGGGTTGATGGAGAGCATGACGCCCTTTTCCATGGCGTATGGGATCCAGGCCCAATCCATATCCAGGCGACGGGGATGCGCATTGATCTCGATGCAGACACCGTGTTCCGCACAGGCATCGATGACGGCATGGTGATCGACGGGATACCCGTTCCGGCTGAGGAGCAGCCGCCCGGTCATGTGGCCCAGTATCGTGGTGTACGGGTTCCGGATGGCGCCCATCAGTCGTTGCATGGCCTTTTCTTCCGTCATCTTGAGATTGGAGTGCACGGAAGTGATGACCAGGTCGAAGGTGGACAACACATCATCGGTATAGTCCAGTGCACCATCGTTGAGTATATCACATTCGATGCTCTTAAAGATGCGGAAGGGGGCCAGTTTGGCATTGAGTTCATCGATGTGGAGATGCTGCTCGCGGATGCGCTCCATGCTGAGCCCGTTCGCATAGAATGCCGAGCGGCTGTGGTCACTGATGACAAGGTATTCGAGGCCTTTCGCGATGCAGGCCTTGGCCATGTCTGCCACGGGGAGCATGCCGTCGCTCCAGTTGCTGTGACTGTGGATGATGGCACGCACGTCATCTGTACTGATGAGCGTCGGTATCGCGGCTTTGGCGGCCTTGGCGACCACCTCCGCCCGCTCTCGCATCGGGGTGGGTATGAAATGCAGGCCCATGGCGGCGAACAGGGCTTCTTCATCCGCCGCATCCTGGGCCTTCCAACCCGGCAATGCTTCCACGGCTGACAGGAATTCCGCGCTGCAACTGGTGGTGAACAGGGTACGGGTAAATGAAAGTTCATGGGTGAAGACGAACTGCAGGGGAACGTTCTCCACTCCCGAATAGACCCTTGTGTCCGGATCCGGTTGTGCAACGGTGAAGTCGAGGCCCTTGAAGTGTGCATCGAGGACTTCGGGTGCAACGGTAGTCACCCAATCCAATTTTTCGAGGATCAGCAGTTGACGGCGGAAGCCACCGGTCAATTCAAACCGGGCTTCGGGAAAAACGGAAGACAGACGCTCCTGAACGGTGAGAGCGTAAGACTCGATCTCTGCATATAGATAGTGACCTTGCGAGCGCAGGTAGAACTCGATGGAGTCCGCGACATTCTTCTGTGTCTTCTCACCGAAACCCTTGAAGAGGAGCAGGCGATTTTCCTGACATGCGTAGAGCAGTTCACCGATGGATTCGATCTCCATCTCTTTCCAGATGGTACGGATCTTCTTTGGACCGAGTCCTTTGATCTGTAGCATTTCGAGGATTCCTTTCGGGGTTTTCGCGATCATATCGTCCAGCGCCTTGATGCGGCCGTTGTCCAGCGCTTCCAGGATCTTCTTCCCTGAAGACTCACCTATACCCTTGATGCTGAATATCTTATCCCGGTCCATCTCAGCCAAGGGCGTGGGGAGTTTATCCACGGTGAAGGCGGCGGCTGAATAGGATTTCGATCGGAATGAATTCTCCTCGTGGATGTCGGTGAGTTTGGCGAGGAGGGAGAGCAGGTCGGAGATCGTGTTGTTGTCGGTCATTCGGTCGGCGTTTATGGCCGGAGGAAAATTACCGAATGGTGCGGTAGGGGCAAAAAAGAAGTCCCGGGGTACCGGGACTCTTATGCGCTTTGTTAAAAAGCTTGAAGAAGGACTACTTCTTGGCGGCTTTCTTAACAGCCTTCTTAACGACTTTCTTCTTGACAGCTTTCTTAACGGCCTTCTTGGCGGCTTTCTTAACGACAGCCTTCTTAACGGCCTTCTTGACAGCCTTCTTTGCGACGGCTTTCTTAACAGCTTTCTTTGCAGTTGCCATGTTGATAGAATTTAATGGTGTAGTAAAAAAAGAATAACGTATTAAAAGTAGAAATATTTTTTTAAATAATCCAAAACATTGTGGATAAATTTTTTGTAAAGGTCCGGCAGCGATTTTGAAAAGTGGCATGAAAAAAGCCCCGCGATGTCGCGGGGCTTGATGAAAATATGTTGGAAGAACTTGTTCCGTGATGATCGCGTATCATTTCCGTGTCTTCTGAAACGCTGTATCTATGCGGGTTTCAGCGTGTGTCGATACGGAGTGTGATCTTCGCTGATCAGCTCGCTGGCACTACTTCAGCAACGGAAATGTAGGTCTTGTTATCCTTCTTCTTGCGGAATTCGACGAGTCCGTCGGTCAGGGCGAAGATGGTGAAATCCCTTCCGATCCCGACGTTCTTGCCAGGATGGTAGGTGGTGCCGCGCTGGCGAACGATGATATTGCCGGCGGTGGCGGGCTGTCCACCATAGATCTTCACACCAAGACGCTTGCTCTGGGAATCGCGTCCGTTCTTTACACTGCCTTCACCTTTTTTATGTGCCATATGGGTGGTTATTTATGGATGCTGATGAATGGATGATCCCTGTATTCAGGCGATCTTGCCGATCTTGATCTGCGTGAACAGCTTGCGGTGGCCGATCTTCTTGCGGAAGCCCTTGCGGCGCTTCATCTTGAAGGAGGTGACCTTGTCGCCCTGGACTTCACCCAGGATCTCGGCATTCACCTTCACCTTGATGTCGGATCCGACACTGAGTTTTCCATCGGTGTCCACGAGGAGCACGTCAGGGAACTCGACCTTGTCGCCGTTCTTTCCTTCGATATGGGGGACGTAGAGTTCCTGGCCTTCCTGGACCTTGAACTGCTGACCGGCGATCTTTACTACTGCAAACATCATCACAAAATTTAGGATGGCAAAGGTAAGGTAAAAACACTATTCTTCAAAGAATTGTGTTGGAATTTTGGTCAGGGGTCGACGCGAATCTTGGAAAAGCGGGTTTATCTTTGTCCCTCAACATTTTGCCAAAGTCCGATGAAGATCAAATCCTTCCTGGCCCGACCCTATGCGAGCTATGTCAGCGGCCAGGTCCGCAAGGGCCTCCACAATGCCCTGGAGGATCAGTCCCGGATCCTGAAGGAGCTTTTGCGGACGGGCAAAGGTACCGAATTCGGTCAGGAACACAGGTTAGGGGAGGTCAGGACCGCCGAGGAGTTCGCCCAGGCGATCCCGGTCCGGGATTACGAGCAGTTCCGTCCCTGGATCGACCGGATCAAAGAGGGCAAGCACAATATATTATGGAAGGGGCAACCCATCTATTTCGCCAAGACCTCCGGCACGACCAGCGGCGTCAAATACATCCCCATCACCCGGGAGTCCATCCCCAACCACATCAACTCTGCCCGCAACGCCCTGCTTTGCTATATCGCCGAAAGCGGCAACAATGGATTTACCGACGGCAAGATGATCTTCCTCTCCGGCTCGCCGGAGTTGGAACGGGTGGGGGGCATTCCCACAGGACGCCTCAGCGGCATCGTCAATCATCATATCCCCAGTTATCTGCGCACGAACCAGCTCCCTTCATACGAGACCAATTGCATCGAGGACTGGGAGACCAAGTTGGAGCGCATCGTCCAGGAAACGATCCAGCAGGACATGTCACTCATCAGCGGCATCCCACCCTGGGTGCAGATGTATTTCGACCGGCTCACCGGCCTTACGGGAAAGCCCATCAAGGATGTGTTCCCGAATTTCAGCGTGATGGTGCACGGCGGCGTCAATTTCGAGCCCTACCGCCAGAAATTGATGGACTCCATCGGCAAGACCATCGATACCATTGAGACTTTTCCGGCATCGGAGGGTTTTTTCGCCTACCAGGACACACGCAACCAGGAAGGTTTACTCCTCAACACCAATTCCGGTATTTACTTCGAGTTCATCCCGGCCGGCGAAGTCTTCAATGAGAAGCCGACAAGGCTCAGCCTCAAGGACGTCAAGATGGGCGAGAACTATGCCCTCATCGTCAACAACAATGCGGGACTCTGGGGTTATAACATCGGCGACACCGTCCGTTTCGTTTCACTCGATCCCTATCGCATCGTCGTCTCCGGTCGTATCAAGCATTTCATCTCCGCTTTCGGCGAGCATGTGATCGGCGAGGAAGTCGAATACAGCCTCATGAAGGCCGCCCAGGAGCAGGGTGTCCGGATCGTGGAGTTCACCGTTGCCCCGATGGTGCAGCAAGGCCAGGGCAGGAGCTACCACCAATGGCTGATCGAATTTGAGGAAACCCCTGCGGATCTCAATAGCTTCGCCCAAATCGTGGACGAGAATCTGCGGGGGAAGAACATCTATTATGACGACCTCATCCGCGGCAGCATCCTCCAGCCCCTGGTCGTTACCCCGATGCGTCGCAATGCCTTCATAGATCATATGCGGTCCATCGGAAAACTTGGCGGACAGAACAAAGTGCCCCGCCTCAGCAATGACCGCAACCTGGCCGATGCCCTGCAGGCTTACCAAATTGAACCGTAAAACATTATTTTTAGACTATGAACCCCTCCACGCAGACCTTGCCCACCGGGGCGCCGGCTACCGTCGCGGATCATCGGAAGCGCATCGCGCTCTTCGGATCCACCGGCTCTATCGGCACCCAGGCGCTGGAGGTCATTGAGGCCAATCCTGACAAGTTCAGGGTCACGTTGCTCACCGCACATTCCAACTATGAACTGCTGATCGAGCAGGCGCTCAAATACCTGCCCGCTTACGTGGTGATCGTGGATACCGAAAAATATCCCAAGGTCAAGCAGGCCCTTGCGGGCACGTCGATCCGGGTGATGGCAGGGGAGCAATCACTGGAAGATGCGGCATCGCTGGACATATATGACATGATGCTTGCTGGCATTGTCGGCTTTGCGGGACTCAAGCCCACGCTCAAGGCGCTCGATGCGGGCAAGTCCATCGGCCTGGCCAATAAGGAGACCCTGGTCGTAGCCGGTGACATCGTGATGCGTCGCGCCGTGGAGAAGCGGGCGCCCATCATCCCGGTGGATTCTGAACATTCCGCGATCTTCCAATGCCTGGTGGGGGAGACCCGCAATCGCATAGAGAAGGTGATCCTGACCGCTTCCGGTGGCCCCTTTCTTGGGAAGAAGCCCAATTACCTGGTCAATGTGAAGCGCGAGCATGCCCTGCAACATCCCAACTGGAGCATGGGCGCCAAGATCACGGTCGATTCAGCCACGCTGATGAACAAAGGACTGGAGATGATCGAGGCCAAGTGGCTTTTCAACCTGCGGCCCGAGCAGATCCAGGTGGTGGTGCACCCACAGAGCATCATCCATAGCATGGTACAGTTCGAGGACGGCAGCATCAAGGCGCAGATGGGCCTGCCCGACATGAAACTTCCGATCCAGTATGCGATGGCCTTCCCCATGCGCATCCCCAACAATTTCCCGAGGTTCGATTTTTCCAAGTCCGCCCAGCTGGTCTTCGAGCCGCCGGACATCAAGACTTTCCGGAACATGGCCCTGGCCACCGAGGCCCTGTACAAAGGCGGCAACCTGCCCTGCATCCTCAACGCCGCCAATGAGATAGCGGTCTTCGGCTTCCTCCGCAACCGGATCGGTTTCCTCGATATGACCGAGGTGATCGAGCGCACGATGTTAAAGATCCCTTATATCGAGCATCCCACTCTGGAGGAATATTTTGAAAGCGATGGGGAGGCCCGTAATTTTGCCGCTTCCCTCATCCAGATCTGATCCGGCAGCCTCCGGCCCGAAAAAACCCCACAGACACGATGATGAACGTACTCCTGGCGATCAATTGGCAACAAGTGGGCCTTCAGGCCGCACAGCTGATCCTCGCCCTCTCCATACTGGTGATCATGCATGAGCTCGGACACTTCATTCCGGCCAAGATCTTCAAATGCCGGGTGGAGAAGTTCTACCTGTTCTTCGATCCCTGGTTCTCCCTGCTCAAAAAGAAGGTCGGTGAAACGGAATATGGTGTTGGCTGGTTGCCCTTGGGCGGCTACGTCAAGATCGCCGGCATGGTCGACGAGACCATGGACAAAGAACAGTTGAAGAAACCCGCAGAGCAATGGGAGTTCCGTAGCAAGCCGGCCTGGCAACGCCTGATCATCATGATCGGCGGCGTGACAGTGAACGTGCTGCTCGCTTTCTTCATCTACGCCATGATCCTGTTCACCTGGGGCGAAACAAGGCTTCCCATCTCTTCCATGAAGGACGGGATCTGGGTGGTGGACAGCCTGGGCAATGAGATCGGCCTGCAATCCGGCGACCGCATCGTCGCCGTCAACGGCAAAGAGGTGAAGTATTTCGAGGACCTGAACGCATCGGTTCTGCTGGGGGAGAAGTTGACCATCGTGCGCGATGGCCAGACCAGCGAGATCGACATTCCCGTGAACTTCATCGGCAAGGTGGTGGAGAAGGGCAAGCGCACCCTGTTGTTCATGCCCCGCGTTCCAGCCTATGTGGGTGAGGTGACCAAGGGCTCTCAGGCCGAGAAGGCCGGCCTCCGTACCAAGGACCGCATCGTCGGCGTCAATGGTTCCGACATCAAGTACTATGATGAACTCCGGCCGCGACTGTCCGCCTTCAAGGATTCCGATGTGACCATACGCGTGATCCGCGATGGCCAGGAGACCGCTCTCCGTGCACATACTAATGCCGACGGAACGATCGGTTTCTACCCGGCCCTTCCCAGTCTTGATGAGCTGGAGAAGATGGGCATGTACAAGTTCGAGAACAAGCAATACGGGTTCTTCGCCAGCTTCCCGGCCGGCGTCAGCAAGGCCATCGATAAACTCGGTTCTTATATCGGACAATTCAAGAAGATCCTCAACCCCAGCACGGGTGGCTACAAAGGTCTCGGGGGCTTCAAGTCCATGGGTTCGATATTCCCCAAGTCTGAATGGAACTGGGAGGTCTTCTGGAGCATCACGGCATTCTTCAGCCTGATGCTGGCCTTCATGAATCTGCTGCCCATCCCGGCATTGGATGGCGGGCATGTGCTCTTCACCTTGTATGAAATGGTCACCCGTCGCAAGCCCAGCGAGAAATTCCTGGAGTACGCACAGATCGTCGGCATGGTCCTGCTGCTTTCGCTGCTTCTGTATGCGAACGGGAACGATTGGTTCGGATGGGGACGATCGAAATAGTTTCAAGTTTCTGGTTTCAGGTTTCTGGTTTCTGGTCACTGGTTGCTGGTGAACAATGATCTCTCCCGTTGGTTATTCTGAGTAGCCAAACTTCAAGGCTATGCGGACATCGATAGTTTTCCTGCTCGTGCTTTTTCTGAATGTTTTTTTCAAGCCGTCGCAATCGCCGGCCGACGCCATTTTAGGCGAATGGCTGAATCTGGAGAAGGACGGGAAGATCACGCTCTATAAGACAGGCGACAAGTACTTTGGAAAGGTGTCCTGGACAAAGATGCCCGGGAAGAAGGATGAAAAGAACCCTGACCATGCAGCCCGCAGCAAGGATGTGATGGGACTGGTGATCCTGAAGGGATTCAGTTTCCATGATGGGTCATGGAAAGGCGGTACGATCTACGATCCCAAGTCAGGGAAGACCTATGACGGCATGATCAAGGTGAAGAATGGTGGAAAGAATTTGGACATCCGCGGTTTCGTAGGCAGCCCCATGTTCGGAAGGACGAGCACCTGGACGAGACCGTGAAATTCATAACACATAACACATAACCCATAACGAAGAACGCCGCGACATCGCGGCGTTCTTCCTGTGGAGCTGAGGGGATTCGAACCCCTGTCCAAACATATTCCCCACAAGCTTTCTACATGCTTATTCCTGGATTGATTGTCGGGATCGGCCGGGCCAGGACGGACCAACCTTCTCCTTAGCTGTATGGTCTTAAGCCACCGTCACAGCCTTCGGTGGCAGCAACCCTTATCTTTTTTGATTGGGCGGGGTAACTTGGCTAAAGGTCTGGCCCGCTACCCGGCCATAATCGATGCGCTAATCACTGATTAGGCAGCGATGGCGTAGTTGTATTCGCCATTTGTTGGTTTCGTATTCAGATTGAAGTGCTAATTACGCAACGCACTGCATGCTTACCTGCAAAGATCTACGCTGTCAAAACCGGTCAGCCCCATTCTTACAGCAACGACAAAGATACGACGAATTTTCCGGACATTTGTAGTAGCAGTGGACAGTCTCCAGTGGCCAGTGGACAGAAGTCAGTGAACAGTGAACAGTGGACTTTCTGCCTATGTACTGTGGATTTTCTGCCTGTGAACAGTAAACCTGCCTGCCGGCAGGCAGGCTTAGAACTTAGAACTTCATCATGGATATAAGTCTTCCCCTTTCCGAACTCGAAACCTTTATCTCCAGGACCAGCGGCCGCCCCGTGCAGGTCAAGGGCACCGGCAAGAATCAGGTCGAAGTGCACTATATCGTCTCCGTGACCCTCACGCTGGCCGAAGTGCGACCCCATGGGGCCGTGTTCGGATATTCCACCAACCCGCTCGTGGGCATGATGATCAAGGGCATGAAAGGCAAGATCCGCGAACAACTGGCTGCACATCCCTATTTGGCTTGGGATGAGGACAAAGAACAGATCATCGTCGACTTTTCCCAACTGGCCGCTGCCAAAAATCTGTTGGCCTACGCCGAGATCTCTACACTCAGCTTCGAGGACGGCAAGGCCCTGATCGGTATCAGCCCCGCCTGATCATGCTTTGTCGGGAATTGCATACATTGAAGGACAAACGTCCATCAACCATACATGCATCCCTTCCCAACCGAGGACTTCCTCCTGCACTCAGACACTGCCCGTACACTCTACAAGACTTATGCGGAGCAACAGCCCATCATCGATTACCATGGCCACCTCTCACCCGAACTGATCGCCCGCGACCATGTCTTCCCCAACCTGACCAAGGCCTGGCTGGACGGCGATCACTACAAATGGAGGGCCATGCGCGCCAATGGTGTGGCCGAGGAATTCTGCACCGGCAAGGCTGACGACCGGGACAAGTTCCGTCAATGGGCCGCTACTGTGCCGCGCACCTTGCGCAATCCTCTGTATCACTGGACACACCTTGAACTACAGCGATATTTCGGGATCACGGAACTGCTCTCGCCACAAAGTGCGGACAGGATCTTCGATGCCTGCAATGAACAACTGGCCAAGCCCACGCATTCCGTGCGTGGACTCCTGAAACGCATGAAGGTTGAAGTGGTTTGTACGACCGACGATCCCGTCGACGACCTGCGCCACCATATCGCCATCCGCGAGAAACCTTTTGGCATACGTGTGCTGCCCGCCTTCCGCCCTGATAAGAGCATGTCGTTCGACGAGCCGGCTTCGCAGAACGCCTACTACGATAAGCTCGAACAGGTCACGGGTCTCGAGATCGAAGGCCTGGATGCCCTTGTGGATGCCTTGCGTGCTCGCCATGACTTCTTTGCCGAGCATGGATGCACCGTGGCCGACCATGGGCTTGAACAGCTGCCCGAAGATGAGATGGGCCTGCCCGAAATGCGCAAGGCCTTCCATCGACTGCGGAGCGGCGACGGCATTCCCCAGACCGCCCGGCAGGGGCTTCGCGCCTACCTGTTGCAACAGATCGGAGAATGGAACGCCGAAAAAGGATGGGTGCAGCAATATCATGTCGGTGCCATGCGCAATAACAACACCCGCATGCGCATCGCCCTCGGGCCGGACACTGGTTACGACTCCATCGGCGACTTCCCCCAGGCCCGCTCCCTGTCCAGATTCCTGGATCGTTTTGACCAGAAGGGAAAACTCACCAAGACCATTTTGTACAACCTGAACCCTGCGGACAACGCGGTATTCGCGACGATGATCGGAAACTTCCAGGACGGACGAGTACCAGGGAAGGTTCAATATGGCGCAGCCTGGTGGTTCCTGGACCAGCGCCAGGGCATCATTGACCAGTTGGATGCGCTTTCGTCCATGGGCCTGCTCAGCCGGTTCGTGGGCATGATCACCGACTCACGCAGTTTCCTGTCCTTCCCCCGTCATGAGTATTTCCGGCGCATCCTCTGTGACTTGCTGGGCGCGGAGATCGAAAAGGGATTGATCCCCAACGACCCTGAACTCGTGGGCGGACTCATCCAGGACATCTGTCATCGAAATGCGAAAGGCTATTTCAACTGGTGATGATGGCGGGCAAGATCAAGAACCTCCGGTGGACCATCTGCGCACTCGTGTTCTTCGCGACCACGATCAACTATCTGGATCGTGCCGTCATCAGCCTGCTGAAGTCAGACCTTGAAACTACTTTCAACTGGAGTGAGAATGACTATGCCAACATTGTCATTGCATTTCAACTCACCTATGCCATCGGCTTATTGCTCAGCGGCCGGGTGATCGACCGATTGGGCACGAGGACCGGTTACCTCATCGTACTCTCTGGTTGGAGCCTGATGGCCATGGCCCATGCTGCTGTCGGCAATACAGCGGGATTCATCGCGGCCCGCGCGGGGCTTGGCCTGACCGAAGCCGGTAATTTCCCGGTGGCCATCAAGACCATGGCCGAGTGGTTCCCGACCCATGAGCGCGCCTTGGCGACCGGCATTTTCAATGCAGGTGCCAGCATCGGCTCCATCGTGGCACCGTTGCTTGTTCCCTGGATCACGCTGACCTGGGGATGGAAGATGGCCTTCCTGGTCACCGGTGCTTCCGGGATCATCTGGTTGATCTTCTGGTGGGCTTTGTATGAGGTGCCCGAAAAGCACAAGCGCCTGTCGACCGAAGAACTGCACCTCATCCGGTCCGGGCAATCCGTAGCGGACGCAGATGTTGGTGGGAAAGCGGTGGTCTGGCGGGAGTTGTTCCGCTATCGCGGCACCTGGGCCTTTGCCCTCGGAAAGTTCCTCACCGATCCCGTGTGGTGGTTCTACCTGTTCTGGCTACCGGCATTCCTCAAAGCGGAATATGGACTGACAGGCACGGGCGTGTCACTGCCTGTGGCGCTGGTCTTCGCCATCTCTGTGATCGGAAGTGTGTTCGGTGGATGGCTGCCTCTTTATTTCACGAAGAAAGGGTGGACGATACATCGTGCCCGCCGAACCAGCATGTTCATCTATGCGCTTTGTGCCGTGCCTGTGTTGATCGCACAACCGTTGGGATCTTCTGGCATGTGGTGGGCGGTGCTCATCATCGCGCTGGCGGCCTCTGCCCATGCGGCCTGGAGTGCAAATCTCTACACAACGGTTTCTGACATCTTCCCGAAGAAGGCAGTGGGGTCCGTGATCGGCATTGGAGGAATGACCGGCGCACTGGGAGGCATGCTCATAGCGAAATTGGCAGGGGGGCTCTTCAATCATTACAAATCCCTGGGGCATGTGCAGACTGGATATGGCATCATGTTCGTTTTCTGCGGATTAGCCTATCTCGTGGCCTGGTCCCTCATGCGAGCCCTGGTGCCCAGTCCCACAGCGGTCGACCTGTAGGGGCAAAAAAAAAGTTGCCGATGGCAACTCCGTTCCTGACAAGCTCCTTTGAAGATCACCTGTAACCGATCATGCCCTGGGTGGCTTTGCAGCCGGCCATGGAGGGCTTGGAAGCGGTGCAGGAGGCGATGCTTGCGGAAAGGGCGACAAGGGTAACAAAGATCAAAGCTACTCGTTTCATTTTGTGGTATTTAAATGATAATGATGCCGTTCAGGGGGCATGCGTGCATGCCGGCGGATCATTTCAAAGGAAGGGAAGAGCAGTGATCAGAGGTATCGGAGTAGCGGTAAGACGATACAAAGCAAATCATTTTCCCTGAAAAGTGCAATACCCACCGACCCCGGCTTACGAATTTTGCGCAAAATTGGCTATAAGGCGGTCTTTTTGAGCCGTTTGGGGTGGGATTTTTTCTCCGGGCGTAACAGCGTCTCTGTGAACCTCTCCCCCCAGCCCCCTCTCCACGCGTGGAGAGGGGTGGCCAAGAATGAAGTGAGTGGACGGGGTGAGGTTCTACCGGTAAAATGCCCGAAAAATCCGATGTTTGCCGCCATAACCGTCTCATGGAATGAATTTGAAACTGTCCCGCCCCATCGCCTTTCTTGACCTGGAGACCACCGGGATCAATCTTGCATCCGATCGCATTGTTGAGATAGCCATCGTCAAGATCCATCCTGATGGATCGGAGACCGTGAAACGCAAGCTCATCAACCCGCAGATTCCCATCCCCAAAGAGGCCAGCGATATCCACGGCATCACCAACGAGATGGTCAAGGATGCGCCCACTTTCCGTCAGGTAGGCAATGAAGTCAAACAATTCCTGGAGCAATGTGACCTCGCAGGATACAACTCGAACCGCTTCGACTGGCCCCTGTTGGTGGAAGAATTCCTCCGCGCCGGACAGGAGTTCGATCTCGGAGGTCGCCGCATGCTGGATGTACAGAAGATCTACCATGTGCTGGAGCCCCGCACCCTCTCCGCTGCATATAAATTCTATTGCGACAAGACGCTCACCAATGCCCATTCGGCCGAGGTGGATGCACGCGCGACCTGGGAAGTGTTCGCCGCACAAGTGGAACGTTATCCGCAATTGGGGGACTCGCTGGAGTCCGCCCTTCAATTCATAGGTGAGGAACAGATCGTCGATTTTGCCCGACGTTTCATCATGGACAACGGCAAGGAGGTCTTCAATTTCGGCAAGCACAAGGGTCGCCCCGTGGCCGATGTGCTGCGCTCGGAACCGCAGTACTATGACTGGATGATGAAGGGCGATTTCCCGATGCACACCAAGCAAAAGCTGACGGAGATCCTGAACAGAACCCTGTTGAAAAAATAAGCCTTTGGAAAAGCTCGTCGTCATACCCACTTATAACGAGAAGGAGAACATCACCCTGATCATCGAGGCCGTATTCGGGCTGGGTCTCGGTTACCATGTGCTGGTGGTGGACGACAATTCTCCCGATGGCACCGCGTCCATCGTGGTGGACCTGCAGAAGCGATTCCAGGGCCAACTCTTCCTCGAAGTGCGCAAGGGTAAGCTGGGCCTGGGCACTGCATACCTGCACGGCTTCAAATGGGGCCTCAACAGCGGCTACCGATATATCTTCGAGATGGACGCCGATTTTTCCCACGACCCGAACGACCTGGAAAGGCTCTATATGGCCTGCAAGCAGGGTGGGGCGGATGTCGCCATCGGTTCCCGATATGTCAAGGGTGGGCGCGTCGAGAACTGGCCCTGGGACCGGAACTTCCTGTCCAAGGGAGGGGCGCTCTACACACGCCTGCTCACCTGGATGCCCGTCAAGGACCCGACCGCCGGCTTCATGTGCTACAAGCGCGAAGCCCTGGAATCCATCAACCTCGACGAGATCACATTCGTCGGTTACGCGTTCCAGATAGAAATGAAATTCACCGCCTGGAAACTCGGGTTCGCCATCACGGAAGTCCCCATCCGCTTCACGGACCGGAAGTTCGGCACCTCCAAGATGAACAAGGGCATCGTGAAGGAAGGGGTTTTCGGTGTGCTCAGCATCCAATGGCAGAGCATGTTCAAGAACTATCGCCAGCGCCTCACCAACCGGCTGGATACCATCGCCGTCGGCGACTGATCCCCGACATGAAAAGGGCCTTCATCGAACTTCATATTGCAGTATTCCTGGCTGGACTGACCGGCATCCTCGGACGCCTCATCACCCTGCGCGAGACACCCCTGGTCTGGTGGCGTATGGGCATCGCCTCCGTCGTGCTTTGGATCATCGCCCTGGCCAGGCGGGAGAAATTGTTGCCCCGGGGCAAGTCCTTCTGGGCCATGGCGGGCGTGGGCATCCTGATCGCGCTGCACTGGACCTTCTTCTACGGCAGCATCAAGTATGGCAATGTCGCCATCGGCCTCATTTGTTTCTCCGCCGTCAGTTTTTTCACCGCGGTACTTGATCCATTGATCTCCCACCGGCGCTTTGACATGGTGGAACTCGCTCTGGGCATCGCCGTGATGCTGGGGATCTGGCTCATCTTCACCTTCGACGCGCGCTATGCGACGGGGATCACGTTGGGCATGATCTCCTCGCTGCTCTGCGCCCTTTTCGTGATCCTCAATAAGAGCGTGTTGATCCGGAACCCGCAATCCATCGTCACCCGCACCGAACTCACAGTGGGATTCCTGATGCTCACATTCCTGTTGCCACCATATTTCATGCACGACTCTTTACGCACCCTGATCCCTGGCCGATCGGACCTGCTCTGGCTGATGGTCCTGGCGCTGCTCTGCACCGTCGTGGCCATCACGCTGTCCAATCGTGCGTTGACGAAGATCTCGCCGTTCACCGTCAACCTGACCTATAACCTCGAGCCCGTCTATGGCATCATCATGGCCTTCGCCGTGTATCACGAGTATCGTGACCTCGGGCCATCTTTCTATGTCGGCATGTCCATCATCGCTGCGACCGTCCTCATCCAGAGCTGGAGGGTGTGGAGAAAGGGCCGCCCTTTCCGTCGCTGACCGGTCCTCGGGATGTTCCTTTGGGCTATCTTTAGCCGATAAAGTAACCGTTCATGAAGAGGATCCTGCTCCCGCTCATCACCCTGTTCTCCCTGTCTTTCGCCCATGCCCAGAAAAAGCCACTCGACCATACCGTCTATGATGGATGGCAGGCCGTGGGTGAGAAGAAGGTCAGCAACGACGGCAAATACGTTGCCTATACAGTGGACGTCCAGGAGGGCGATGGCAAACTTTATATCAGCGCTTCAGAAGGATCCTATCAGCGCAGCTTCGCACGGGGCTATAATGCCACGTTCAGCATGGATGGACGATTCCTGGTCTTCAAAGTGAAAGCACCCTATGCGGACACCCGTCAAGCCCGGATCAAAAAGAAGAAGGCCGACGAGATGCCCAAGGATTCCCTTTTCATTCTCGACCTCGAAAAGGATACCGTGGCCCGCAAGGCCAGGGTGAAGTCATACAAGATGCCGGACCGCGACCCCGAATGGCTGGCTGTGCTGTATGAGAAGGCCGTGGTGGACAGCTTCGCCATGCCAAAAGGTGATACGAGTTCGCATAAGGCGGACACAGCCAAGAAAGTCGTGGTGCCACCGATCATAGAGGAGCAACCCGATAAGAAGCGAAAGAAGAAGCAGACAGCGAAGGAGGGAGGGGATGAAGACATCGCCCTGGATGCCGATGGGGATAATGGGTCCGATGCTGCGGCGCAGGAAGGGACCGATCTCTGGATACATAACCTCCGTGACGGACGAGAGAAATTCTTTCCATATGTGAGCGATTATACCTGGAGCCGGAACGCGCATATCCTCGCGGTCGAAGGCACCTCGAACAAAGCCGACAAGAAAAGCAGGAACGTCCTGAGTGTGTTCCGTCCGGCCGAATTCCGCACGGACACCATCAGCCGTGGTGCCAGTGATTTCAAGAACACAGCCATCGATGAGAATGGATACCGCCTGGCCTTCGTGGCGGAGCGCGACAGCAGCACCAAGTCCCTCCAGAAGTTCTGGAAGCTCTGGGGCTGGCAGAACGGACAGGATACGGCCCGTTTGCTGGCGGACAAGGACGTGCCCGGCATGCCCCTCTCCTGGACCGTGAGCGAGAACGGAACGATCAGCTTCAGCAAGAGCGGCGACCGCGTGTTTTTTGGTACCGCGCCCATCACGCCCCCCAAGGACACATCCCTGGTCGAGATCGACCTGGTAAAGGTGGATGTATGGAACTACAAGGACGATTACTTGCAGACCCAGCAACTCAAGAACCTGGACCAGGAACTCAAGCGCTCTTACACGGCGATGTATGATTACAACAAACAGGGCATGGTGCAGCTCGCCGATCGGGAGATACCGCAGGTGTCGCTGAGCAAGGAAGGTGACGGCCCCCGCTTCCTCGGCATCACCGATGTCGGCAACCGCATCTCCGCGCAATGGGAAGGTGAGACCCTGAAGGACATCTACAGCATCGACCCTTTGAACGGGTCCCGCGTGCTCGTGAGGAAAGGATTGTCCGGCATGGCCATGGTGTCCGCCTTCGGCAAGTACATTGCCTGGTACGATAACAAGACCCGTCATTACCATTCTTGGGATGGCAAAGCAACGGAGGACCTGTGCTCGAAGGTCACGGTCAAGCTCTATGACGAGGAGTTCGACATGCCCGATGATCCCACGCCCTATGGTCCACTGCGCTGGACCCGCGATGATGAGAACCTGCTCGTATATGACCGTTACGATATCTGGCAGCTGGATCCCCAGGGCCAACACAACCCGGTCAATGTCACCGGTGGGGAAGGACGGAAGACGAAGAACAGTTACCGCTATATCCAGACTGATCCCGAGGAGCGTTTCCTGAAGCCCGACCAGGAGCTGGTGCTGCGCCGATTTGATGAAGTGACGAAGAAGTCCGGATGGTCGACCCTCCGCCTGAACAATCCAGGCATCCCATTGTCAAAGAGTTTCACCGACAATGTCTATGGTCAACTCTTCAAAGCGAAGAATGCCGATGTCTATGCTTATACGAAAGAGACTTTTGTAGAAGCACCCGATCTCTGGGTATCGAAGGATCTGGCTTCCGGACGCAAGCTCAGCGCCATAAATCCCCAGCAATCCGATTACAACTGGGGACGTGCCGAGCTCTTCACCTGGAAAGCTTATGATGGCAAGACCGCCACGGGCATAGTATACAAGCCTGAGAACTGGGATCCGAAAAAGAAGTACCCGATGATCGCTTACTTCTATGAAAAGCTTTCTGACGGACTGAATGGATATATGCCGCCTTCACCCACGCCCAGTCGCTTGAATATCCCGTTCTTTGTGAGTCGTGGCTACATCGTGCTCGCTCCGGACATCCGTTACATCATAGGGCATCCTGGCCCCTCTGCCTATAACTACATCGTGAGTGGTTCCCGCGCGTTGGTGAAGAAGGGCTGGGTGGACAGCACCCGCATCGGCATCCAGGGCCAGAGCTGGGGCGGTTACCAGGTAGCTTACCTGATCACGCGCACCAAGCTCTTCAAGGCCGCATGGGCCGGCGCTCCCGTGGCCAACATGACAAGCGCCTACGGTGGCATCCGCTGGGAGAGCGGCCTCAATCGCCAGTTCCAGTACGAGCGCACGCAGAGCCGCATTGGCGCCACGCTGTGGGAAAAGCCGGAACTGTACATGGAGAACTCGCCGCTCTTCCACCTCAAGAGCGTCAGCACACCGCTGGTGATCATGTCCAACGATGCCGACGGCGCCGTTCCCTGGTACCAGGGCATCGAGATGTTCACCGCCATGCGTCGCCTGAATAAGCCCGTATGGTTGCTGAACTACAACGGCGAGGCGCACAACCTGGTCGAGCGCCGCAACCGCAAGGACATCCAGCAGCGCGAGCAGCAGTTCTTCGACTGGCAGTTGAAAGGGGAGAAGCCGCCGGTATGGATCACCGAGGGCGTGCCGGCGACTGAAAAGGGGAAGAACTGGGGACTTGAAATTCGATAACAGCCAGTTTCAAGTTTCAAGTTTCAAGTTTCAGGTTTCAAGCGGGGCTGTTCCTTCGCGAGACTCAGCGCTCTCACGCCTGCCCGTCCGGAGCGAAGCGCAGGCGGGTTCTCCGCGGCCGCATTCGTTGTATTAACCATTGAGACGTAGAGGCGAAGAGATTATTTCGCCTCTGAGATATATCGAACCAGCCGCCGCTTGGCTATGGGAAGCAATGTCTCTTCCACTGGGTAGCTCAACTCGGATTCAATGCCGTATACTGCCGGGTTGGGCATCACCTTTCTGTTGCGGATCAGCTCAGATTTGATGGACTCGTAGGTGTTGACGAAGTTGCGCTCCCAGGCCGCGACGAATTCCGTGCGGATGCTCTGGTATTTCTCGTCGTGTTTTTCAAAAAAGCTGAGGCGGTATTCGAAGGCCCGGGTTTCGCGGCCTTTATGGTCAGCCAGGAGGAAATATCCTTCCTTGGATTCCAGCGGCACGATGCCGATGGGGAAGATGTTCAGGTTCTCCTCCACGAACTCATAGATGCCGGTGCCTTCCTGGATGGTGCTGTTCATCCGATCCGTGGCGAATTGAAGGATGTCTTCCAGTTCCTTCATCAGTTCGGTGTCCTCCACCAGGGCTTCATAGAGCAGTTCCAGCCGGCGGATGTCCACCTGCGTGAAGCGCTTGGGGAACTGTTGTTTCAAGTGGTCGCGGTTCTGGCGGAAGGCCCGGATGTTGTTGAAGTGGAAGATCAGGTCGCCCAGTTGCGGATAGAGTTTGTTCTCGCCGAAGCATTGCTGGATCTCCTTCAGGTAGGCGAGGAGGGTGTACTTCTTGAGCTCGAAGTCGATATAGCCTTCAGCGAACCAGGTTTGGGATAATGTCTTCATGGCGGTTCAGGTTTTTCGTTCTGAACTTAAATTACGGAAAGGCGGGAAAATTGTCAAGGGTTGTGGAATGTTGGGCAAAGACGGAGAGTCTAATGCAACCAAGGATACCCGTAGTAAAAGACCGAAAAGTCCGGAGTGTGGTCATTCCGATGAGGTCGTCCCCCAACCCTCCTGATAGAAACAAAATATGGAATTCTGACGGGGGGGGAAGTGGTTCAATACCCCCGCTCCGGATCGAACGCTTCCAGCTCTTTCGCTACCGCTGTGAGGAAACTGGCGCCCAATGAACCATCGATGATCCGATGGTCGTAGGACATCGACAGGTACATCATGTGCCGGATGGCGATGGAGTCGCCCTGCTCGGTCTCGACGACCACGGGACGTTTCTTGATCGCGCCCACGGCCAGGATGGCGACCTGAGGCTGGTTGATGATGGGCGTACCCATCAGGCTGCCGAAAGTGCCGACATTGGTGAAGGTGAAGGTGCCGCCGGCAGTATCGTCGGGCTTGAGCTTGCCGTTGCGGGCGCTGTTGGCGAGGGCATTCACTTGTTTCGTAAGACCGATCAAGTTCAGTTGGTCCGCGCCTTTGATCACGGGCACGATCAGGTTGCCCGAAGGCAGGGCTGTGGCCATGCCGATATTGATATCCTTCTTGATGATGATGCGTTCGCCGTCCACGCTCGAGTTGAGCATGGGATATTTCTTAAGGCATTTCACGATCGCTTCCAGGAAGATGGGCGTGAACGTGATCTTCTCATTTTCGCGTTTCTCAAAATCCTTCTTGACCTTCTCGCGCCACTGCACCAGGTTGGTGACGTCGGCTTCGGTGAAGCTGGTCACGTGCGGACTGGTGGCCTTGCTGCGCACCATATGCTCCGAAATATATTTCCGCATCCGGTCCATCTCGATGATCTCGACATTGCCAGAGAGGGTAATTGGGGTCGGGGCGGTAGGTGTGGCTGCAGGTGGCGGCGCCGGAGACGGAGCCGGTGCAGGTGCAGGTGCGGGAGCTGGAGGTGGAGTGGGTGCAGAGGAGGCAGTCGGGGCGATCGTCCTGGTTTCGGAATGCAGGGGATGTGGGGTCGGTATCGGCTGGATGACCTTTACAACACCACCGTTCTTGCTGGCGACATAATCGAGGATGTCCTTCTTGGTGACGCGTCCCTCGTTGCCGGTGCCGGGGATCTTTTCCAGCTCATGCATCGAGATGCCTTCGTTGTTGGCGATGTTCATCACCAGCGGCGAATAAAAGCGGGCACCCGCGGTGGCTTTCGCGGCTACCGTATGAGGGGGTTGATAGGGAACTTCCCTGGCCTGAACGTCGACTTCCGTTGCTTCCGGACGAGTGGAGACAACGGTAGCGGGGGCTTGGGTAATATCAGGCTGGGCTGTATCGGCACCGGTGCGTATGCGCGCGATGACGGCACCTACCGGCACGACATCATTTTCCTGGAAAAGAACTTCCTCGAGAATGCCTTCATAAGTGGAGGGCACCTCACTGTCGACCTTGTCCGTGGCGATGTCCAGGACGGTCTCATCCTGCTTGACGGCGTCGCCCGGCTTCTTGTGCCAGCGCAGGATGGTCGCCTCCATGATGCTTTCGCCCATTTTGGGCATGACCAGGTCAACAATAGACATAGGCAAGAATTACGGGCAAAGGTAATCAAATCGCGGAGAAATCACCCTATCCCGGCAGGCGCTCCAGTATGAACTGCCTGAGCATGTTAAGTCCGTTCTGGGCGGCCATTTCCATGTTCCGTTCCCGGTTGAACCGGAACTGGAACATCCGGGAGGCGACATGGGCACCATGGGCCACCGCGATCCAGACCATGCCCACGGGTTTTTCAGGGCTGCCGCCACCGGGACCCAGTATCCCCGAAGTGGCTACGGAAAAGTCGGTCCCCAGCCTTTGGTTGGCACCCAGGGCCATGGCCTCGACGGTTTCTTTCGATACGGCGCCATGGGTCATGAGGATATCCTCTGCTACTTCCAGCAAGCCCGACTTCACGCTGTTGGCATAACTGACCACGCTGCCCTTGAAATAGTCGCTGCTGCCGGCGATGGAAGTGATGAGGTGTGCGATGTATCCTCCGGTACAACTCTCGGCAGTGGACATGGTCTTACTACGAGCGCGGAGCAATTCCCCGACCACCAGTTGCATGCTTTTGTCGTCATCCGCCACGAGTACATCGGTCAGGCTGTCGCGCAGTTGTTTGAATCGTTGGTCGATGTCCTGGTCGAGACCCTCACGTCCACCGCGGGCGGTCAGGCGCAGGCGCACCATGCCGTAGTGGGGGAGGTACGCGAGTTTGATATCTTCCGGAAGTGCCTCTTCAAAGTCTTTGATACGCTCTGCCAGGAAGGATTCCCCGACGCCTGCCGTGAGCAGGGTGCGATGAATGACAGGGGGCAATTGGAATCGCTCCTTGAGTTTCGGTATGACGCTAAGGTCCATCATGCCCTTCATCTCCGAGGGCACGCCGGGCATGCTCACATAGATCACACCGTCCTTCTCGAACCACATGCCAGGTGCCGTGCCACGATCATTCTGGATCACCGTGCACACATCGGGGACTTCGGCCTGCTTGAGGTTGCGTTCGATCATCGGCCGCTTGAGGATGACCTCGAAAATATGCTTGACATTGGCCAGCGCACCCGGATCGACGATCATCTTGCCGCCGAAGTATTCGCAGAGCAGGGGCTTGGTGATGTCGTCCGCCGTGGGACCGAGTCCGCCGGTGATCAGCACGATGCCCGACTTCTTTCCCTCTTCATCCAGCGTCGACCATATGTCTTTCCATCCGTCGCCCACCGCCACGCGACGATGTACCCATAGGCCAATGGCATTGAGTTTCTGTGCCATCCAGGCGCTGTTGGTGTCGATGGTCTGGCCGATGAGGAGCTCGTCGCCGATGGTGATGATGGAGCAGAGTTGGTCTTGGTTGCGCATGCGTAAAGATAATCGAGAATCGAGGATCGAGGATCCCGGATCCACAATTTCATAACGTACTTCCTCGATAGCTATTTATCCGCGGGCCAAGCTTGGCGGCGGTTGGCTGTTGATCCTCGATCCTCGATCAAAAGAACGGAGCGAGTTTCTCCCGGAGCACCTCCGGCATGGCACATTTCTCCCGGGTCGCTGCATCGACAAAATACAGTACGATCCGGCCAATGGTCATGAGCTTGCCGGATTCGTTGAACACCTCATGGTGGAATTCGATCCGGTGGTTGGTGGGCAGCTCGCGGAGCTCGGTCTTGATGGTGACCAGGTCGTCGTAGTGCGCCGGCCGCAGGTAACGCAAGTGCAGTTCCACGACGAGCATGACGACCCCTGATTCCTCCAGCTGGCGATAGGTGAGCCCCAGCGCCCGGATGCCCTCCGCCCGCGCCACTTCGAAGTATTGCGGATAATTGCCGTGATAGACGACATTCATCTGGTCCGTCTCCGCGTACCGGACGCGGATCTTATGCTCAGTCGTAAACATTCAAAAAAGTTTCAAGTTTCGAGTTTCAAGTTTCAAGGCTGAGGTTTCAGGATCGTTCAAGGGGTGCAGCTGCTTGCCACCCCCTTGAAACTTGAAACCTTAAACTTGAAACTATTTACCCATGATCCCATCCACACTCGCCTTCCCGGGCCCTAGCAACAGCAGGGTGAGGAAGCCGGCCAGGAAGAGCGTGGCCCTTTCGCCCTGCCCGAAGAAGTCACTGTTATGGACGAAGAAGACGACAACGATCATGTTGATGATGAGGGGGATGACCGTGAGGCGGGTGAACAGGCCGATCATCAGGAAGAGCGCACAGAAGAATTCTGCAAATATGCTCAAGCTAAGTGATACAGTTTGCCCCAGGTGGAGGAAGTTGAAGAAATCCTGTTTATATGCGTTGAAGTGGACAAGCTTGTCATAACCGTGGACGATCATGAGGATCCCCAGTGCAAATCGCAGCAGGAGCATGGCCGTATTGAAACTGAAAGTGGTGTAGCTGGTGCTGAGCAGTTTCTTCATCCTTTATTTTTCGCCAAAGGTAATGTCCGTTATGCACAGTTGATTTAACAAATAATTGCACGGGTTGCCGTCGAGGCCTCGTACATTTATCCGTGAAAAAAGGACCATATCCATTGAGGCAAAGCCCCCGACCAGCATGATCCGAAAAAAACCGTCCCTCCGCTCCGCTGCGATCCTCATCCTGTCCCTTGGCATGACCTTCGCCGCCCGGGCGCAGGCCACCCGGTACCTGACCGATCCTGTAAGGACCTACGCTTCCGCACAGGACCTCTACCTGCACGGAGAATACAGCCTTGCAGAACCCATCTTCCGCGAATTGCGTTCCCAGATCCGCGAAACCGACCGCACCAACCACCAATTCAACACTGAGGAGGTCGACTACTATGCCATCGTGTGCGGGCTCAAGCTCAACCAGCCCGAGGCGCGCGAGCAGGCGGACGCCTTCATTCAACTGGGGCGCAGCCAGGCATTGTCCCAGAAGATGTCCTACCACCTTGGAGAGTACCTGTTCCGCCGTCAGGACATGCGCAATGCGATCATGGCCTACGAAGGTGCGGACATAGACCAGCTCAGCAATGAGGAGATCGCAAACTTGAAATTCAATCAGGGCTACGGCTACTTCACCCTTCAGCAATTCGACAAGGCAAAGCCCCTGCTCAATACCGTGCGCCAACTGCCCAATGATGCGCACACGCTGGATGCCAGCTATTATTACGGTGTCATCGCGTTCCGTGAAGGTGCCATGGGTGAAGCGCTTGAGTCATTCCGCAAAGTAGAGACCCATCCACAGTATGGACGCGTGGTCCCATACTATATTTCCAGCATACTCTACATCCAGGGCAAGAAGAAGGAAGCCCTGACCTATGCGGAATCCACCATGGGGAAAAACTCCTCGCTGTACGACCCCGAGCTGAAGCAGCTGCTGGGGCATGCATATTTCGAGAGCCGTCAATATGACAAGGCGATCCCTTACCTGGAGCAGTCGATCAAGGGCAAGGAAAAGCCTTCGCGGGAGATGCTGTACGAGACCAGCTACGCCTATTACGCCACCAACAAATATGATAAAGCCGCCGTTGGATTCAAGCAATTGGGTGGCACGGAAGATTCCCTGGCACAAAGTGCCATGTACCTCCTGGGCGACACCTACCTTAAAATGGGCCAGCGCGCCAATGCCCGAAATGCCTTCCAGTTCTGCGCTACCAATGCCGCGAACCCACTGCAAAAGGAGATATCCAGCTTCAACTATGCCAAGCTTTCCTACGAGCTCGGTCACCAGGACATCGCTCTTAATGAACTCCGCATCTTCATAGACCAGTATCCTCAGTCGACGTATAACAAGGAGGCCCGCGAGCTCCTGGTCAGCCTGTTGGCCAATACGAACAACTATCGGGAGGCCATGGATATGCTGGGCTCTGTCAAGGACCCTTCGGAGAACACGAAGAACCTATATGGCAAGGTGGCCTTTGGACGGGCGATGGAATTGCTCAACGATGGCGATCTTGCGAAGGCCGATGCCTTGTTGGATAAGGCCCTCACCAGCAGCAACTATGCCTCCGTAACAGGTCCCGCGCATTTTTGGAAAGGGGAGATCGCCTATCGCCAGGACCATATTGAAGATGCCATCAAGCATTTCAATGCCTTCCTGGCACAACCATCGACCCTGATGGGTGAGGCCAATCCCGCACATGCCAATTACAACCTTGGGTACTGCTATCTCCGCAAGGAGAACTACAAAGTGGCCCAGGGGTATTTCGAGACCGTGTCCAAGGGCGCCAACCTGCGTTCCGATGATCTTGTACAGGATGCTTACCTCCGTGCGGGCGACTGTTATTTCATGAACAAGGATTTTGCCAAGGCGAAGGCCGTATACAGCAATGCCATCGGCTGGTCCTGGCCTTCATCGGACTATGCTACTTACCAAAACGCGCTGATCGTCGGCGTCAACAATCCGAACGAAAAGCTCAAGTCGCTCCAGGCCTTCGAGACGCGTTATCCATCCTCCGAGCTGCTGCCTGCGGTGCAGATGGAGATCGCGAACACCTATATGGGGGATGAGCGTTTCAAGGAAGCCCTTCCCTTCCTGGGCAAGGTGGTTCGTTCGAATGAGAACACCGGCAGCCTCAAGCCCAAGGCCTTGTTGAAACAAGGCATCGCGTATTTCAACCTGGACAACAACCGCGAGGCCATCAACAGTTACAAGAAGCTGATCGCTGACTATCCCAATGCGCCCGAGACCGAAGAGGCTCTCGAGAACGTCAAGGCCATCTTCGTAGAGGAGGGCAAGACCTCCGAGTACGCCGACTTCATGCGTTCCGCGAACCGCACCGTGACCCGCGATCAGGAAGATTCACTGGCCTGGGCCGCCGCCGAGGCGAAGTACACTTCCAACGACCCGAATATGGCACTGGAGTCCATCAACAGCTATCTCAAACGCTACCCTGACGGACAGTTCCACTATGAGGCGGAATACATGCGCGCCGGCATATATTCCAGCAAAAAGAATTTCCCCGAAGCAGCAGCGGCTTATGCTGCGTTGGCCGACCAGGGCGCCGGAAAATATCTGGAGCGTTCCGCGCATGAAGCTGGTCGCCTGTATTACTTCGAAGTAAAGGACTATCCCAAGGCAGAGAAATATTTCACGTTGTCCAAGTCCGTCACCGGCAACCGCGAGGAGCGGCTGGACGCCATGCGTGGCCTGTTGCGCAGCCAGTTCCAGCAACAGAAGTGGAAAGAGGCCGAGGGCAATGCACAGGAATTGCTGAAGGAGAAATCCATCGGGGCGGATGACAAGTCGCTGGCCGGCATGGTCATCGCCCGTTCGCTGGATGACCAGGGCAAATATGCCGAGGCGCAGACCGCCTACCGGGAAGTTGTCGCCGCCAACAAGGCCGCCCTGGGGGCTGAGGCCCGTTACCGCATCGCGGAGACATATTACAAGTCGCAGGACTGGAAAAATGCCGAACGTGCGGCGATGGAGACCGTCAACAAGGCCGGTTCTTATGATTTCTGGATCACCAAAGCCTACATTTTGCTGGGCGACATCTTCATGAAACAGAAGGACTGGTTCAATGCCAAGGCAACCTTACAGAGCGTTGTCGAGAACAGCCGTATCACGGAACTGAAGACAGAGGCCCAGGCCAAGCTGGACGAGGCCATCCGACTGGAGAAAGGATCCGACAAATAACCCTTGAACCACATGAACATCACGCGATATACCGTCATCACCCTGTTGGCATGCACGAGTGGAATCGTTGCCTTTGCGCAAAAAGCCGACACCACACGCCGGACGATAGACATCACTTCATCTTTCAAACCGGTGCTCCGTAATGCGGCTAAACTAAATTTCCACGCAGGGCCTCCGCCCGTTGACAGTGCCGCGCCCAAGCTTACGTACAGCATCCCCGGTCAGGGTGTGCAGCCTGCGTTGCAACCTGCGGTCCTGAAACCACTGGCCCTGAACATCGACACGGTGGGGGATTGGACCAACCGGAACATGGTCAAAGTCGGCTATGGTAATCTGCAGACCCCTTATGTGAAAGCAGCATTCAGCTTTGGCGACCAGGGCACCCGCCTGTCCGTTCGGGCTGACCATATCGCCTCCAAGGGCAAACTGCCGGACCAGGAGTATGCGAAGACCTCTTTTGGCGGCGATCTGGCCCTGCCGGTGGCGGAGCATGTCGAACTCACCGCCCGCGCCGGCTTCGCGCAAGACAAGCATCTTCTCTACGGATACGATCACACGAAATATGATTTTTCGCGCGACGACATCTTGAACCGTTTCAGCACGATCGATGCCCGTGTCGGTGTGCGGAACACCGCCGCCACTTCCTTCGGCCTCTGGTACAAGCCCGACCTGCACATCTCCGTGTTCAGCGACAACCGCAAGAACAACGAGACCAATGGTGTGCTGGACCTTCCGCTGGAGAAGTCGTTCGGGAAGGCCTATACTTTCAAGATCGGTTTCAAGGCGGACATGACCCGCTTCTCACCCAACGGTCATGACGCCATCAACAACAACATATATACCTTCCCGGTGGCGATGGACTTCCACACGCCGAACCTGCATATCCTGGCTGGGGGCACACCCTCCTGGAACAACGGCCAGTTCAAGATGCTGCCGAATTTCCTGGTGGAATTTCCCATCCTGGAGGACAAATTCGTGATCCAGGGTGGCTGGCTGGGATATTACAACAAGGGAAGCTACCAGAACCTCGCTTCCATCAATCCTTATCTCAGTGTTCCGACCATCCAGAAGAGCAATCGCATGTCAGAGGGCTTCGTCGGCATACGAGGTACTTTCCTGAACCACTTCACTTACAGCGGCAAGATCGGGGGACTTCAGTATCGCGATGTGCCGCTTTTCGTCAACGACACCGGCTCAGGAAAGTCCTTCCGGATCATCTACGAGGAGCTGCTCAAGGCCGTGCAGATCCATGGAGAACTGGGATACGTGAAAGGGGAGACCTTCTCCCTGCATGCAGGCTTCGACTGGTACAGCTACAACAGCCAGGTCACCGAGTCGCGCGCCTGGGGCTTGGTGCCGATGGACCTGACCGCCCGGATGCGCTGGATGATCATCAAGGACCTTTACTTCAATGCCGACATGTACTTCTGGGATGGGGCCCTGTACAAGGACGCCGGCGGCAAGAACGATCGGGTGGCCGGAGGTTTCGACCTGAATGCCGGGTTGGAGTTCCGCGTGGCGAAGCGGCTGGCCCTGTGGACCCAATTCAACAACATCACCAACAGCCGTTACCAGCGCTGGCATCAGTTCGACCGGTACGGTTTCAACATGCTCGCCGGCATACGTTTCTCGTTCTGAATCATGGGGATATCTTTGATCCGGCGTCCCCTTCGATGTCCTATCTTTGAGCCATCCTGATCGCATGAACGCCCAGATCCTTAAGGAGCATTTGTATCACTATTTCATCCAGAGCCGTTCACTCGGGCTCCCGGGCATCGGCACGTTCGATCTTTTCAGGATATCTGCTCAAACGGACTTCGCGAACCGCAAGATCCTGGCCCCCGGTTACACCATCAGCTACGACAGCCTGAACGATGCGCCTGAGAAGGACCTTTTCGAATACCTCTCGCGCAAATGCGCCATCCCGGAATGGGAGGCCATCAAGGCGGTCAATGATTTCTCCCTCGACATCAAGGGCAAACTTCGCGCAGGTCAGGAAGTGAACTGGGAGGGCATCGGCATGCTTCGTGCCGGCGCTGGTGGCGATATTTTCTTCGATCCCCAACCGCTCGAATATGGCTTCATCGGTCCCGTCAACGCCCATCGTGTGGTGCGGCAGGGATTGAATCACCCCATGCTCGTTGGTGACCGCCAACTGGGCAGCCAGGACATGCAGGACATGCTGGCAGGGGAGGAGTTCTATCAGGAGGACCATGGCAATTGGTGGGTGCCGTCCGCCATCCTGGCCGCTATCGCGCTGCTGATCATCGCCGCACGCATACTGCTGGGCGACCATTCCATTCCCACAGCCCGCATGGATCCCCTGCGCCCGGCTGCAGCGATCGAGACCCATACCACGCCTGCTCAACCCTGACATGCCCCGCATCACCCATACCCAGTGCCCGATCTGCGGGTCTACCGACTTCCGGTCCGTCCTTGTCGCCAGGGACCATACCGTGAGCCAGGAGACCTTCCCTATCGCGCAGTGCAATGGATGCCAGGCCAGGTTCACCCAGAACATTCCTGACGTGGACAGCATCGGGCCTTTCTACCAGGCAGAGTCATACATATCGCATAC
>Ga0075026_100000065_pt1 | contig 33204 bp, 35 predicted proteins | sample Str012_2_FD_71392 | JGI IMG/M metagenome (GOLD analysis project Ga0075026, IMG submission 71392) | Freshwater sediment microbial communities in response to fracking from Pennsylvania, USA - Straight Creek_MetaG_SC_2012 | ecosystem: Environmental > Aquatic > Freshwater > Creek > Sediment... | reverse complement strand
AGGAAGCGCAGCGGCTGCGTGTTCATGGATGAATATTAGCTGCCGCGGTCCATCGCTTCGTTCGCGAGCCGGTCTGCCTCTTTGTTTTTTGCACGAGGAATGTGTTCAAAGGTGAGCTTTGGAAAATTTGCGACGCGGAGGTTGTGTATCTCGATAAACTGTGGAATGAGCGAGATCTCTTTGATCTGGTAGATACCCGAGAGCTGCTTTTGCACGAGCTCGCTGTCGAGCTTTATATGCACTGCCACACTTTTTGTTTTTTTGCCGAGTATTTTCTTCAGCTCAGTAAGTGCAAGTACAACTGCGGCATACTCTGCGTAGTTGTTGGTGCCATTGCCGAGGTATGCATTAAACTCTCCCGCCACCTCACCTTTTGGGTCAAGGACAAGAACACCAATGCCCGAAGGGCCTGGGTTGCCACGCGCGCCGCCGTCGGTGAAGCATGTCCATGTCTCCATAATGCTTCGAGTATACCGCGTATCGCTTTTTCCGACCACTTGCCGAAAATTGACAGCGAGCTTTTTCACGTGTACGGTTGTGCCTAGTACATTGTTCATTGCAGGAGGTAAAAATGAACATCAACATCACAAGCGGCACCGCACTACTGCGTCTGCTACTCAGTTTAGGAGATATGCGTGGCGCCTATACCGTGGGGCGTGGTCAAACTACTCTGGTGGTTTTGCAACGAACGTTTGAAATCGGTGAAGGCGTCATCGATACGCTGATCAGCGAAGACTGGCTCATCCCGAATGCACGGCCGGATTGCTTTGAATGCAACCTCGATCGTGAGTATGAGTGGAACAAGGCGGAGCAGGCGCTACAAGCAAAGTCTCGCGCACTCCTTGTCGACCGTTTTCCGGACGAAACATTTCCGGAGCGTGGCCGCTGGAAAACACTGCTTCATCCACACTCGTCGAATCACGACATGAGTGGGCTGTTGTTTAAAAGCAAGCACGGACACGAGTATCTTGTATGCGAAGGTGGCGGCATACTGCCAATACCCGCTGTGGTCATGGTTGGATAGGAGGCAGACATGAGCAATGCACACACGCGAACTGTAGGCTTTGATGAGGCCGAACGAATCCTCGCCGATGATACGAGTGCGAAAGGACAAACGTTTCTCGAGCGACATGGTGCAAAAGAATGGCGCATCGTTCTTCCGGGTGAATGTTTCATCATTACCGCTGAGACGTTCAATCAGCTTGCGTCCGAGCATGTCATCACTGCGGACACAAAACACGCTGGAAAATTTGTTCCGGCGTAACACAAAAACTTACGGACTTCCTCAAAAGGAAGTCCTTTTTCTATACGACATCCACAATGCGAAGCCTGAGCTCCGGACGATTCATAAAATATGATTTTTCAATATGTGCAATGAGGTCAACCGGCGTGCCAGCTTTGAGTGCCACAGAAAACGCATCGGGTGTTTTGAAAAATGCGATAGCAGGAATCGTGGCGTGAGGTGTTTCAAACAAAATTTTTGTGTGTTCCTTAGACTTTCCAAACACTGCAACCTCGCGTGGTGTGACTGCGCGGAACCGGAAAAGTGGTTTGTCATTCCCCACACCAAAAGGTGAGAGAGCAGAGAGTTCTCTATAGAGCGCATCGGTGACTTCGGTGATGCTGAGGTCGGCATCGACAAACTTTGCGGAGGTATCATGAAAGTCTGTGGCACAGGCTTCATATGCACGCACGAGCGCGTCCTGAAGCTCATGCACTTTTTCTTCACGAACTGCAAAACCTCCTGCAGCGTGATGTCCGCCAAATTCGTGGAAAGAATCTTTTGCGTGCTCCATGAGACGTACCACACTGCCACTGCCGCCCGCACGACACGAACCTTTAAGGACACCTTTGCCATCGCGTCCCCAGATAAACACCGGCACGTGAAGCTCTTCAGCGAGTGTGTTTGCGACGAGGCCCACGAGCGACGGCTTCCACTCTGGGTCACCAAACACAATGACGGGGTGTGGCTCGCGAAGTGCGAGGCGTTTGCGTGCGTCCTTTACCATTGCTGCTACGACACCTTTGCGCTCGTTGTTGATGCGTTCGAGATGCGCGGCTCCCGCGGCTGCTTCGAGGTCGGTGCTCGCCGTGAACACATCGAAGGCATCGTGGGGCTTACCCATGCGTGATGCAGCGTTCACGCGCGGCGCGATGGTGAAGCCAATGTCGTCTTCGGTCACCATGCGTGGGTCGAGCCGCTGTGCACGGAAAAGTTCACGAAGTCCTTTTCGTTTTGTCTTTTGCATGACGGTGAGGCCAAAGCGCGCGAGGATTCTGTTCTCGCCCACAAGTGGCACCATGTCGGCAAGTGTCGCGAGCCCTACCATGTCGAGCCACCACTTCTCTGCACCAGGGGCAAGCGTGAAGTTGCCACGAGCGATGAGTGCCTCGATGAGCTTCCACGCAACACCGGTGCCACAGAGATTTTTGTCGGGGTAGGCGTCGTCGCGCTTTGGGTCGAGCACTGCGTACGCTGGCGGAAGCGTGGCACCGGGCTCGTGATGGTCGGTGATGATGGTGTCGATTCCTTTTTTTGTCGCGTGCTCTACCTCATGCACATTTGAAATGCCACAGTCGAGCGTGATCATCAGCGACGTGCCGCGCGACGCAAGTGCGTCGATGCCTTGAGCATTGAGACCGAAGCCTTCATCGTGTCTGTGGGGAATATAGTTTTCAAAATTAGTGTAGCCAACCGCCGTGAAGAAGTCGTGCCACAGTACTGCACCTGGAATACCGTCGCAGTCGTAGTCGCTCCAAATGGCGATGTGCTCGTTGCTCGACATCGCCTTAAGGACACGCTCGACTGCATGTCCCATATCGGTCATGAGGAAGGGGTCGTGACGACCGTCGTATGAGACAGTGAGAAATACGTCGGCGGCGAGGGCGGTCTCGATACCGCGCGTGAAAAGGAGCTGGCGAACGACGGGATGATACGCCGCGAGCGCAGCATCGGCTTCTGGAGAAATGGGGCGTGAAAGTTCGTAGGTTGCCATGGATGCATAGTATACCCCGTGGAACCAGAGTGATATAGTAGGCGCATGAGTGACACCATTTTTACCAAAATCATCAAGCGGGAAATTCCTGCAGAGATTATTTTTGAGGACGAGAACACCATCGTCATTCCTGATAAATTTCCATCAATGGAAGGACAAGTGCTGGTCATTACAAAGCAGCAAGTACCGTATATTTTTGATCTTGAAGATAGCGAGTATATTGCACTGATGAACACCACGAAGCGCATTGCCAAAGCACTCGACACTGTATTTCAAACTGTTCGCACAGCAGTCATTGTTGAAGGGTTTGAAGTACCGCATGTGCACGTGCGCCTCTACCCTTGCCCATCAGAAACCATGACCTTGCTTCCGCGAAATGAAGCGTCGAACGAAGAACTCAAAACAGTTGCAGACAAAATAAAAAACGCGCTCCAGTAGGGAGCGCGTTTTGCATTTCTGCATCACACGCAGATATCACCTTTTTCTGGCTGCACGATGGCGTCATAGTCGCGCGACAGCATACCGACTGAGTACGCGCGGTCGCCGGCGTTGAAAATAATTTTCTCGTGTTCGAAGATGCCGAGGTCGGCGTAGACGGTGAGACCAAAAAGATTTCCAAATGGCGGCACTCCGCCCGGAAGCACGCCGACGGTGATGGTGTGCACTTCTTCTTCCGTTGCAAAGCGAAGGTCAGAAAAACCAAACTGCAGTTTTAATTTTTTTGTATCAAACTTTTTATCTCCCGGCACGACTACCTGTACAAACAACTTTTCGCCGCCCTTCTTTACGCGAACAATAAGTGCCTTCGCACCCTGCGCAAGCGTGTACTCGGGGCGCATCGCTGCAGCTTCTTCGCTTGTGCGCACCGGCGCGTGCTCAAATGTTTCAAACCACACACCACGCTCTGAAAGAAGCGTGGTGATTTTTTCGGTAACGGGATGATAAGTTGTCATGAATGTGTGTGAAATCTCCGCACAGCCTTCTGCGACCACTCACTCGCCAGCGCTCGTTCATTGCGGCTTCGCTCAAAACTGTACTCCATTTCATTTCGTACAGACCAGCTTTTGAGCTGCAGATGCTCGCACAATGCTATGCAAAGAGTTTTCCCGAGGCGTGTAGCGTGTGTGCTTTCAGAACTCCGGAAAGAAAACGGCTTGGTCGTATCGTCGATACGCGTTTTCTTGAGGACAAGCAAGGTCTCCGCAGGAAGAGACCGTAGCGTGTGATGAAAACACACACGCTACTAAGCCGATGCGTTTAGCCGAGCGCTTCGATACCTGGCAGCGTCCCCTTCTCCAAAAACTCGAGCATCGCGCCACCTGCGGTCGACACGTGCGTAAACTTTTCATCAAGTCCCAAAGCCTCGATGGATGCAACAGTGTCACCACCGCCCACTATCGCGCGCACTCCCGCATCTGCAACACCTTCTGCAAATGCTTCGGTGCCTGCGGTGAAGCCACGTTCATAAAAACCGAGCGGGCCATTCCAAAGGACGGTGCCTCCGGCTTTGAGTGCGCTGAGCATCGCGTCTACCGAGCGCGGACCGGCATCCATTATCGAGTCTGTCGCTTCGATGCGACCTGGTACGGTGTCATGTGCAGAGCCGTCGATCGACTGCACGCGAACATCGACAGGAAGGATAACTTTCGGTGACGAAATAATGTCTGCGTCTTCAAGTGGCACATCACTCGTAAGAGAAGCGCCTACTGCAACACCGCGTGCGAGCCATACATCGTGCGCAAGCGCGCCACAAACATATACAGCGTCATAGAGTGCAAGAAACTTTTTCACCAGCGGGAGCTTGGTGTCAAACTTTGCGCCACCAATCACAAAAATGGCTGGCGATGTCGGTGTAAACGCCTTCGACAGCTCCACGACCTCGCGTGCAAAGCCAAGCCCTGCGTACGAAGGGAGATATTTTGGAATACCAACGATCGATGCATGCGCACGGTGTGCAACTGAAAATGCTTCGCTCACAAAAAGGTCGCCGTATGACGCAAGCGTTTTTGCAAAAGTGTCGTCGTTTTCTGTTTCGCCATCGTAGCCACGGAGATTTTCAAGTAGTAGCATCTCGCCATCGCGAAGCGCTGCGACTGCATCGGTCACCTGCTGTCCCAGAAGCGCTGGCACAAACGTTGCTTTCATATACTTTGTAAGCGCGGCGTGTACTGGTGCAAGTGTTTCTTCTTTTTTGCGCCCGATGTGAGAAATGAGAATGACACGCGCACCACGCTCCGTGAGGTAGGCAATGGTCGGAAGTGCTTCGCGAATGCGAAAATCGTTAGTGACATGCCCAGCGTCGACTGGTACATCGAAACCGACGCGCACCAGCACCTTTTTTCCACGCAGCTCTTGCTCCCCGAGTGTATCAATCGTTTTCATAGTGAACGTACAATAAATTATCCTGCATTCTCTACAGTGCGAATAATGGACACAAACGCCGCAGGCTTCAGACTCGCTCCACCCACGAGGAATCCGTCGATATCGCCGTCTTTCATAAGCGTTGGCGCAGTTGTTTCATTCACCGAGCCCCCATAGAGTACTGGAACACGCAGTGCGATGGTGCGACCGTAGAGCTCCACCAAAATTTTCTGAATGAAGAGCTTCATTTCATGCGCATCGTGTGGTGTCGCGGTTTGACCTTTGCCATCGCCTGAAGAAATAGCCCACACTGGCTCGTATGCCACCACGACGCGCGCGACATCTTTGCGCGACACCCCAAGGAGCGCAGCTCGTACTTGCGCTTCCACAAACGAGTAGTACTTGCCGTGATGGTCGCGCTCGCGCTCGCCCACGCAGACAATCGGCATCATGGCGTTTTGAAGTAGGGCTCGTACCTGCGAGTTGATGACGGCGTCTGTCTCGCCTTCAACACGACGTTCGGAGTGTCCAACAATTGCGCCCATGACACCGAGATCTTTTTGCATCGGTGCTGAAACAGAACCCGTGTTTGGACCTACGTCCCCAGCATGTACCGTCTGAGCTGCAAGGAGGTACGGCTTCTTCATTATTTTTTTTACTGCTGCAAGGTGCAGAAAAGGAACAGCGAGTATGACTGTAGTCTTTGGTCGCGCATACTTTTTCTGAAGTTCAGTAACGATTTTTTCTGCGTCGCGAACAGTCCGTGGATTCATCTTCCAATTACCAATAACAAACGTTGCACGTGAAGGTTTTTTCATACCTCCGATTGTATCATGTCGTCACGCGCCCTACTGTTTTTCCTGCCACTCGATGAATTTGTAGGTGTCAGAGGTGTGTGGTGTCAGTGGCGGTGGGTCGGACACGAGGGAGCGATCGTAGGCGTTATTTCGTGTCTGGAAGCCTGAAACTACCACCGAACCAGACGACCATTTTGTGCCCTCACGCCCATTTGAGACAATCGTACCTTGGACCGTAAGCGACGTGCGAAGGACGTACGAGGTGTACGCTGCAGGCAATGCTTCGCTACCTGCATGTGTGCCGTCGCACTCTGCAGAACAATAGTGATTTCGTCCAAAGCGTCCAGACTGTGCTACGAAAATACCTTTGAGGGTCATGTTTGTAGACACATCAACGCCGACCAGCATGTCCTTTTCCGCAATGGCGAGCAGTCCGGCATTCGTGCTCGTGCCATAGGTAATTGAGTCGGCAAGGATCATACTTGGATCAATCCCCGGTGTAGTGACGTTTGCTGCAGCGATGGTCATCTTGGTGTTCACGACACCCTCGAGCCACACTTTATCTTCGAGAAAGAGTACTGAGCATGCAACGGGAATCGCGTAATTGCCAAGCAACGTTTCAGCGGTAATGATGTTTCGTTCATACTGCCATCCATTCTCTGTGGTGTACCCGAGTACATTTGCCGTGTTTGTCACAGAATACAGGTCGAACGTGTTATTGCTTTTTACGATAACGTGATACCCGTAGACACCAGACGGTGCAAAATATTTGCCACTCGCTTGTGCCTTTGTCTTCATTGCAGCGAGGTCAACAGAGAGTCCCGTAAAATTAATTGGTGGTGACGGCCAATCCCAGAAGTTGCTGTTTGGACCCGCGCCAAAAACGCCGTTTTGTGTGGTCGTCGGAGAGCACCCAAACGTAGGAGAGCACTGCCAGGTGTCCACACCAGAAGAAACCGTTGAAAGATTTGTGCCGTCCATACGCACACCACCGTTGGTATGATACGGTCCCACGATGGTGCGGTCAGAGCCTGCCCATACGTTTGAGTTGATGATGTAAGCAAACTCAGAGACGGTCGGTCGCGCATATTTTCCGTACACAGTACGCTTCACCGTCGGAGACTCATCGATGGTGCCTGTCGAAGTAATATCAATAGACGAAATGTCCCCACACACTGACTTGCTGGTAACGGTCAACGCAAACTGCCCGATGCGCCCGAGCTCAGGGTCTTCGTAGGGGATGACATACGGCTGCGGACTAGTGGTGCCGTTGGTGATGTCGTTCGGATAGTGCGCAAGATGCCATTTATAGTAGTCGAGTCCTGCTTCAGCGACGTTCAGTGCTCGTTCACGGCTGATTTTATGTTCTTCAGAAGTGCCCTGCGACACGACAAAGGCTGTAAACGAAACCATAATCGCAAAAAAGACACTTCCAAAGATCAGAATAATGAGGAGGAGGTATCCGCGCTTTACTAAAGGAACGCTACGCATCATATATATAGTATACCGCCCCGAGACGCTAAAAATTAATTTTGACGTTGCGCGGTGCTGTGGACGAACGCAAGGTAAACTCCCCCGGCGTTCTCCCTGGATCAACATTAATAATCAATGTTGTTTGTATGTAGCGCACATCGGTCACCGTACTTGTTCCTGTTGCAGGCAAACCACCGTCGATGTAGTACTGAAATGTCGATGTTGCTTGCGTGTTGTTGCGTACATATTCAGAGACGACGTATGTTTCATTTGGTGTCGTCGTTCCATACACAGGTGGTGATCCGGTTGCATTGTACACATACTTGTAGAGCGTCGTACCCGACAGTACGTACTTCACGTACTCAACACTATTGTCGCGGTCGATATCGCTATAAAAACCAATCGAACTGGTGCTCATGGTCGCAAGCGGGTAGGTGCCGTCATCACTGTACGTCATCTCGCGCATGTCACGCATGATGATGTCGAGACCGCGCCGCGCCGAGTTTACTTCATACGCTTGTGCGAGTGTGTATGCATTGACTCGATAGAACGTAGAGATCGCATCAAACAATGCTATCAGGAGCAACGAGAAAATGCCGAGTGTTACCAGCATTTCGACCAATGTAAATCCTCGCTGTTTCATAGCATTATGGCGTCATGATGATTGAAAGATCCGTCGCGCCTGACACTGACACATTCGTGAGCGTATCATCTTGAAAGGTTGCTGCTTTCGAGACAACCGTGTAGTCGGAAGCTGACGACACTCCGGAGAAAAATGCATTGCCACAGGCAGAGGTGGTCTTTGTCACGTCATATCCACCGCGCGTGAGTCGTACGGTTGCTCCCGAGAGCGAGGAGCCGGACACCGCGCGAACAAAAACGCGCAGTGAGTTTGTCGTATGCGGTGAGAGTACGAGTGTTGTGGTTGTGGACTCGTTTGGCGAAACCGATATCGGAAGCTTCGGACATACATCACTGACGTCATACCCTGTTGCACCACTGACATCGATATCGTACGTATCCCACTCAAGGTTGCCGACGGTACTGGTTCCTGCTGCATTTGTGGTCGTCGTGACTTTATATTTTGCTATCGGTGCACCGAGACCGTCTGTCCCGATTGATTTTGCTCCAAAGAGCGTAAACGCAATATTTGGGATGGGGACATTCGCAGCTTGATATTCCAAAAGCCAATTGCGAAGTGACGGGGTGCTCGATGCGTCGGTGGTCGACAGTGTCGCGCCAAGTGCAAGCTGCGGGTACGTGCTCGCAGGAATACTCGAGATGTCGATCGGTGAACTCGTAAAGCCCGCAGCATTGTTTGGAAGCGCTGCATCGGGCACAAGCGAACGTGTTCCCGAGGCGTTTATTTGGTACACCTGCACGACGATGGTTGTGTTTGCGGGGAGTGTCTGAGAAAAACGCGCTTCGTTCCAAGCGACCAACCCAGAGGGAGCTGTCGTCGTGGCATACACAGTACCTGTTGCAGCATACGCGCTCGAGGAGCTCACCAGCACCACAGCACTGCCGGAAACAGTCGTGCTAGAAAGTGATGCGATTTTACTTGCATCAGAAAACGTATCGAGTGCTTGATAGACAGACGGTGGTGCGACCGTTTTCACGGTCATCGTCGCAGTGAGATCGATGGCGAAATTTACCGTTGAAACTCCGCTCACCACGACCGCCACATTTGATGGATTTGGATTTGGGTCGGTCGTCGTCGCGGTGTATGTCTGTGCGGTTGAGTACCCCTGCTTTGAGGCGGTGATCTGATAGCCACCACCTGCTGGAGTGCCGGGGAACATCACTTGCCCTGTTGCATCTGTATATGAAGTTACGTCCACAGGATTTGTTGCCGATGCATTTTGGATACGCACTGTGGCGCCGGCAATAGGGACAGCAGACGCGTTAAAAACATTCGCAATCAGCGTACCGCCTCCCGCGGTCGACTCAATGCCTTTTGGAATGATGCTCGTCACCAAAATGACGGAGCGAGTCACGCCTCGCTGTACCCACGAAACTTCTACTTTTGCGGTCTTATAATCTGCGGTAATGCCGTTGCTATCAGCAGCACCGAGGCCGTCCGCCGCAGAATCTTCATACTGAACGAACGTGCGTCTGTTGTAGGTGATACCATTTAAAACTGCCGTTTCATTTTGCGGGATCAGCCCAGACGGAATACCGAGCTGCGTTCCAACAGAATCATACGGGAGTGACCGTATATACTCGACACGCTCGTTGGCGAGCGCGAGCGCACCTGTTTGCGACCTCGTTTGTGTGAGAAGTATGAGTGCGTATTGAAAGCCAGCAATCAGCCCTCCAAACACAAGCGCAATAACTGCTGCAGCAACAAGAACCTCGATGAATGACATTCCTCGTGTTCGTAGAGCTCTCGTGCGAACCATATTCATATATATGTATGCCCGACTACCCGATACTGTCTGAGATTGAGTAAATCGGCGCGATCATGGCAAGGGCAAAGAAACCAACCGCGCTACCAATCACCACCATCAGCAGCGGTTCAATAATTGTTGAAAGATCTTTTGTCTTTTGCTCAACCTCGTTTTCATAAAACACTGCAAGCTGCTCGAGCATCTTTGCGATTTGTCCGGTCTCCTCTCCGACGGCGATCATTTCACCGACCAGCACCGGGTACAGGTCTTCGCGTTCCATAAACACTTCAGAGAGGGGGCGCCCTTTCTCCACACGCGCAGCTGCCTCGAGCAGTACTGCCTTATAAAAGGAATTTTGTACGACATCATTCGTAATGGTGATCGCCCCAACGACGTCGACGCCAGATGAGAGAAGCGACGAGAGCGTGCGTGCGGTTCGCGCTGCATTCGTTTCCTTTGCCATGACGCCGATGACCGGCACGTGGATGATGAACCAATCAAATGCTTTTTGCCCATACGGTGTGCGCAGCAAACCCATAAACCCTACAATGCTGCCGACCATCATACCGATAGCAATAAACGCATGATTCGAAAGAAAATCGCTCAGCCCGATGACTACTTTCGTCGAGGTCGGGAGCTCAGATTTCAGTTCCTTAAACGTCTTGGTGAGTGTCGGGATCACGTAGATCATCATCAGCACTCCGATTGACAACATCACCACCACCACGATGGTTGGATAAATCATTGCGCCTTTGATTTTCTTTTTTAGATTTGAAGAACGCTCCATCTGAATCGCGAGAATACTGAGTGCAGCAGCAAGTGTGCCTCCCTCCTCACCCGCGCGCACCATGGATACGAAGAGACGCGTGAAAATACTTGGATACGCCCCCAGCGTATCGTGAAATGCAATACCTTCGTTCAGTCTCGTATTGATGGTGAGCAATGCTGCTTTAAATGTTTTGTTGCGTGTCTGACGCTCGCCGACCGAGAGCGCACGTGAAAGCGGGAGACCTGCAGTGAGCATTGCGGAAAGATTACGCGTAAACATGACGATTTCATCTTGTTTGACCGAACCAAAGACTGCGAAAATAGAGTCGATAAACGAAGCGCCCTGCGCAGCGAGCTTCTTTGTCTCTTCGACTGCCGTTACGGTGTGGCCCTTTGCACGCGCTACTTCGTATACCGCAAAACGATCCGTCGATTCAACGGTTTCGGTTACCTGCTTTCCTTCTGCGTCAGTCCCTTTGTACGTAAAGAGTCCCATGATTATTCAGAGATAACGCGAAGCACTTCTTCGATCGACGTAATGCCACGTGCCGCTTTCATAATGCCGTCTTCAAGCATGGTCAGCATGCCTTCACTTTTTGCCTGCTTTTCAATATCAGCCGCGGTCGCATTTTTCATAATGAGTTCTTTGATGGTGGAATTCACCGGCAAGACTTCGTGAATACCGACGCGACCTTTGTAGCCATCGTCGCTTTCTGTGGCGCCCTTTGGTCGGAAAAACGGAATGGTACGCCACGTTGCGCGACCATCGACAACCTTCTCTTCCTTCAGCGCTTCAAGCACGCGCTCGAAGTCGATGTGTTTTGAAAGATTGGCATATTCATCATCAGAAAGATTGTACTGCTCTTTGTTGTCAGCGATTTTTCGCACAAGGCGTTGGCCGATGACCACCTTCAAAGTAGAGACGAGAAGAAATGCCTCTGAGCCCATGTCGATGAGACGGGCGACAGTAGCAGACGCAGAGTTTGTGTGCACGGTCGCAAGCACCATGTGTCCCGTGAGCGCAGCGTTGATAGCAAGCGAAGCAGTTTCTTCATCACGGATTTCTCCCACCATGATGACATCTGGGTCTTGGCGCATGAGCGAGCGGAGTCCTGCGGCAAAGGTGAAGCCGATTTCTGGTTTTACTTGTGTTTGGTTGATGCGCGCCATCTGGTACTCGATAGGGTCTTCGATGGTCGACACGTTCACATCGGGAGTATTTAAAATATCGAGCACGGTATAGAGCGTCGTGGTTTTTCCAGAGCCAGTAGGGCCCGTAATGAGAATGATGCCGGAGGTTGCTTTCGTTGCTTCATGGATGCGCTCGAGTCCGCTACCGTGAAAGCCGATACCTTCGAGATTAAAACCGGAGCGGCTTTCACGGAGCAAGCGCATGACGATCTTTTCGCCGTAGTACACCGGAAGCACGGAGACACGAAATGCGACCTTCTGCCCTTCCATCTCCATCTTGAAACGACCGTCTTGCGGAAGGCGCTTTTCGTCGAGCTTCAGGTTTGAAAGCACTTTGATACGCGCGACGATGGTCGAGCCAGCATGACGCGGCAGCGTCATTGCGTCATGCAAAATGCCGTCGATGCGGTAGCGCACGATGATTTCATTTTCTGCAGGCTCAATGTGGATGTCAGAGGCATTTTGAATGATGGCGTGACGGAGCAGTGTGTCGACAATGCGCACGACCGGCAGGTCTTCTGCCATTTTTTTCAAATCTTCCTCGCTTTTCTCCTCACCGGACTCTTCGGCGATTATTTTTAATGCATCAGTTTCTTTGACAATGATGTCTCCGAACTCGTCTTTGAGTGTTTTTTGATACTGACGAAGCACCGACTTCATCGACTCAGTGTCGGTGAGGCGTGGCAAAATCTTCAGACCCACCTTCTTTTTGATGAAGTCGATAGCGGGAAGGTCGGCGGTGTCGAGCATGGCGACCTCGAGCGCGTCATCGTGTTTTTTAAACGCAATGATGTTGTGTGTACGCGCGATGGGCTCAGGGATGAGCGACAGCACTTCAAAATCAACCTTCTTTTCAGCGAGTGAGATAAACGGAATGCCGAGCACGTACGACTCGATGCGCCGAAGGTCGTCTATGGAGATAGATCCCTCATTCACGAGGACGGTCGATACAGGAACATTTTGTTCAAGTGCTTTTTTTTCTGCACTCTCAAGGTCTTTCCGCGGCAGAAGCCCGGAGTCAATGACGAAACGTTTTAGTTGTTCATCTTTGATTCGCACAATAGTATATATAAGAACCTCCCACCCAGAGAGCGTATGCACATAGTATAGCAAAAGCTACGCACGGAATCGTGCGCAGCTGTAGACAAAAATTTTGCTGTGCTCTCAGTGAGTGTTGCGCCACGCTCGAATCAACCCAAACAAATGACGAACAGTTCGTTTTGATTCACTCCTAAAAAGTGTTTTCTTTGCGAGGTGTAACGTCGCGCGCCAGGTGCGTGCGGTTTTGTACAGACTATTGATGGACCGTGTACATGTAGGACGTGCCGTAGCCAGAGGTTGCATTTCCAACAATCGTGAACGTGCCTCCTGCATTTGCGGTGATACATGCTGTTATTCCAGCACCACCAACACACTGCTGTACACCCGTGGCGAGAGTGCCGGTGCCCGTAAACTCAAAAATCTGCCACGCATATTTCCATACACCAGCGGAATTAAACACACTGACGTACAGGTCGTTGACGTAGAACGTTGAACTGCCGTTTGGCTGGCGATTTTTACCACGTATTTCAATGGAACTGTATGGAGGATTGATGGTGACACTCCCAGAAGCACCGAACACACCTGAGTACACTGCCGTACTCACCGTACTCGCTGCTGTCGCCTGCACGGTGCCGTCGGGAAACTCGAAGCCGCCGACTGTCGAACGGATACGACCATACGCAATAAGACCGTAGTCTGTCGCCGTATTTGCAGAATGTCCCACTGAAAGGTTTGCATCTTTCACTTGGTTGGTGGTTCCAATATTGACTGGAGCTGCAACGTTACTGTTCGGCGGAGATGCTGAGGGACCTGTCCACGCAGCGAGGTAGTTGATGCCGAGGGCAAGAGCAACAACACAAGATAGAAACGTGAGTTGAAGGACGGTTGTTGAAATTGCAGAGAAATACTTTCCCATACGTCTCTAGTATATACCCTACATACGTTACCAACAGACCATGGTGTGCGTTATCAAGTACAAAAAATCACGGCGATACATTCGCCGTGATTGCTGTCGTTTTTTTGCAGTAGAACTTGTGCCGCCCAATGACCGCGCACTTGTCGAAGCGGAGAAACCATCCATCGTCTCCTCCGGCAAGTGTTTGGTACGTCAGCGCACCGCCCGTCGGATCAAAATAATGACCCGTCGTACCGTATACACCAAGCACGATACCTGCGAGTGCGTACGATGCCTGAAGTTTAAACCAGCTGTCCCAGCGCTCAACCGCCTCAGGCAAACCATCGCACGAGTAGCTAAAGTCGCACCCCTTTCCACGCTCAGCGCCGTCGAGCAATACTTGGACCACGGTTTTGGGGTAGTTTGGATCTTTGATGCGGTTAAAGACAACTGCTGCGACAGCAAGCCGTCCTCTGAGAGGTTCATACCCTGCCTCAAAGTACAACGCCTGCCCGAGCGTGCGTACACTCGGGATGAAGCTGGTGTACCCGATCCAGAGCGCTGAGAACACAACCCCAGCAGTACAAAGGTTTTGGAAACGCTTCCACGTTTTTTTCAACAACTGATTTTCCTTTCATGCTTTGAAGAACGTTTGAGCTCTTTGTACAGTACTAAAACAAGCGTGTCAATATATCCTCTAGTTTCGGTTCACATTTGACACCCGCTATACTCCTGCTATACTCAATTTGTTACTCGACGTCGGCAATACCTGCCGGCATTTTTTATACCAAAAATATATGTTTGACCTTAAAGTTATCAACTCTGTCATCGACCAAATGGGAGAGGAGCGCGGCATCAGCCGTGACAAAATGCTCGACGCAATCGGCCAGTCTCTCGCGACTGCCTACAAGAAAGAATACGGAAAGCGCGGCCAGATCGTGCGTGCGCATTTTGATATTGCGACCGGTGCGACAGAGTTTGAGCAGGTGAAGATTGTGGTTGATGAAACCATGGTCCGTATGGACGAGCCAGTGACAGAAGAGGAAGAAAAACCTGAAGGTCGTGGCGAACGCCGCCGAGAAAAGGAAGAGGAGCTCGTCATCCCTGTTGTTGCCGAAGGCGAGGCTCGTGTTCGTTTTGATCCGGAGAAGCACATTCTCATTGATGACGCTCGCTACATCAAGAAGGACGTCGCCCTCGGCGAAGAGCTCATCTTCCCACTCGAACAAAAAGAAGACTTTGGTCGCATTGCGGCGCAGACTGCAAAGCAGGTCATCATCCAGAAGATCCGCGAAGCTGAAAAGGAAGCTGCACTTGCGGAGTTTGGACAAAAGTCTGGCGATATCATCATGGGCCATGTCCAGCGCTTCGAACGCGGCAACCTCTATGTCGACCTCGGTCGCGTCACGGGTGTGATGCCATACGATGAGCAGATTCCTGGTGAACGCTACCGCACTGGTGAGCGCCTCCGCGCACTCTTGGTTGCCGTCGACGAGACGCCACGGGGCATCTTCATCAAGCTTTCTCGCTCACATCCAGACTTCCTTGAGAAACTTTTTGCCATTGAAGCTCCAGAGCTCCAGAACGGCGCAGTCGTCGTAAAGGCAATTGCGCGCGAAGCAGGCTCACGCTCAAAGATTGCCGTGCACTCGACCGACTCTCACATCGACCCTGTTGGTTCACTCGTGGGTCAGCGCGGCGTTCGTGTCTCGACCGTCATGAGCGAGCTCGGTGGCGAAAAAATCGACATCATCGAGTGGTCAGAAAATAAGAAGTCATTTATCGAAGATGCGCTCTCGCCTGCTCGTGTACTCTCAGTTGAGCTTGGTGAGGAAAATGCAGACGGTCATACGCTCGCAAAAGTCACCGTCGCTGCCGACCAGCAGTCGCTCGCCATTGGCCGCGGCGGCCAAAACGTCCGCCTCGCTGCAAAGCTCACTGGTACCAAAATCGACATTGTCTCTGTTGGCGAGAAGGAACCGAAGCCAGAAGCAGCTGATGCCGTCGCTGACGTTGCTCCTGAAGCTGAATAATTATTCTTCAATAAAATATCTATGAACCTTCTTCACGATATTGACCCAGGAAATGCTGATGTTCTCAACGTCATCGTTGAGATTCCAAAGTTTTCGAAAAACAAATACGAGATCGACAAGGAGACCGGTATCATCGCGCTCGACCGCGTCATGCACACTGCACAGGACTATCCGTTTGACTACGGCTTCGTACCGCAGACACTTTGGGACGATGGCGACGCACTCGATGTCGTACTCCTCACCACCTACCCGCTCGTGCCAGGCATCTTGGTACCTGCTCGCCCTGTTGCCATCATGAACATGATCGACGACGGTGAAAGCGATGCGAAGATTATCGCAGTGCCAAAGAAGGATCCTCGTTTTGACGACGTGAAGGACCTCGCTGATATCAACAAGCACACCCTCAAAGAAATTGAGCACTTCTTTGCAACCTACAAGAAAGTACAGAACAAGGTTGTGGAAGTGGGCGGCTTTGAAGATGCCGCTGCGGCAAAGGCTGCTTTTGAAAAAGCGCGCGGACTCTACATTGCGGGAAAGAAATAAGAAAGCCAGAGCAGATGCCCTACGAAACGCCCGCGGCCATAGGCCGCGGGCGTTTCGTATTCTATACTAGTACCATGTTCACTCTTCGCTCATATGTCCTGTTTGCACTGCTACTGTGTGCGAGCGTCTTCGCTGTTTCTGCTCCACTCACTACTGCAACTGCCGACACTGGTAGCAGTACGAGCACTATCGCAACAAGTAGCACAACGCCCGCCTCTGAAGTACGCATCGTAGAGCTTCGTGGACGTTTTGCACCACAGACAAAAATCCGCATCAAAAACCTCCTTGAAAATATTGTCCATCGTGGCCAGGCGACCGTCGACCGCTTTGCGCACATCAGCACACGCATAGAATCACGAATACAGAAGATAAAAGCACAGGGCGGCGACGCGAGCGCTGCAGAAGCAGCGCTCGCCGAAGCCGACACAGCACGCACTGCTGCCAACAACATCCTTCGCACACTGAATGATGGCGATGTCGACATTATCGTCGACGCACCCGTGCCCCACGATGCACTTCGCCTCCTCAGTACGCACATCGCAAACGTGCATGCAAACCTTGCCACTACGAAAGACGCACTCGCGCGCGCAACACATGCGCTCGTTTCACCAGTTCCTACACCAGTCGCAACCACAACAGCGGCTTCATCGACGCATACAAAAAAATAATATGGAACCAGAGATACAAGACGACGAGACACTCCCTACAGAAAAAACACTCGGTGTTTCTGAGTGGCTGCCAAAGGCGCTCGGCATTGCCTTTCTTGGTATGCTCCTCATCTACGGTCTCTACTCGCTCGTTACGTACAGAAATGCCCCACCGCCGGCTGTCGCTCCTGTCATTCGCAATAATGCAGAGCCGGAAACACCGCGCGCTGTTGCTGATGTTTCAATACTTCAAACTCAAAGTCCATCAGATGAACCGGCTGCAATCGTTGCAGACATCAACAGCACATCGCTTGAAACTTTTGATACCGAATGGTCGGCCATCGCAGCAGAGGTCGACTCTTTTGAAACAAAAATCCGCACTCCGTAGCCTTCGTCATACAAAAGTTGCAAACAACGCCCAAAATGCGTAGACTGACGTTCTTTCATCATATATATATGTCACATACTCACAATCACGACCACGGGCACTCGCACGAATACACCGCGACCGTAGATAAAAAGGCAAACGGTGAAGTAGAAATCACCGTTGTGGTGCCTGCAGAAACACTTGCGTCGCACCGCAAGTACGCCCTCGAGTCTATCGGCGAAAACGCTGTGCTCGACGGCTTCCGCAAAGGCAAGATTCCTGAAAAAATCCTCGTAGAGAAAGTAGGCGAAATGGCGATTTTGACCGAAGCTGCTGAGATCACGGTAAGCCACCTCTACCCGCACATCATCGAGGAGCAGAAGCTCAATCCCATCGGCTCGCCATCGGTTACCATGAAGAAGCTTGCGCCAGGGAACCCGCTTGAGTTTGTTCTTACCGTCACCCTCATGCCTGAGTTTGACCTTCCCGACTTCAAAGCGATTGCGCTCAAAGCAAACGGTGACAAGATTTCTATCGACGTGACCGACAAGGACGTACAAGACGCGCTCGAGCGCATCCTCCGCCAGAAAATGGCCTACGAGCGTATCCAGGCAAAGGCACAAAAGAAGAAAGACGCTGAAGACGCAGGACTCACTCTTCCTACTCCTGACACTGAGGAAGATTATTCAAAGCTTCCCCTTCCCGAGTTTACCGACGAGCTTGCAAAGACACTCGGCAACTTTGAGTCAAAGGAAGACTGTCTCGCTGAGATTCGCAAGCACCTCGGAACTGAGAAAGAAAAGGAAGTCATTGGCAAGCGCCGTGGCGCCATTATCGATGGCATCGTAGAGGCAACGGACGTCACGCTTCCTCCACTCCTTATCGATAGCGAAATTGCCCAGATGTTTGGCGAAATGGAGAGTGACATCACCCGCGCAGGCCTCACCATGAACGACTACCTCGAACACATCAAGAAGACGCGCGAAGACCTCAAGAAAGAATGGACGCCGTCTGCAGAAAAGCGTGTAAAGCTCCAGCTCGTCCTCAGCGAAATCGCAAAGAAAGAATCAATCACGCCTGACATCGACGCGATGAAGCAGGAGGTTGCTGCCATCAAGGCACAGTTCCCCGACGCAGACGAAGAGCGTGTAAGCGTCTACGTCGCAAGCACACTCCAAAACGAAGCGGTGCTCAAGATGCTCGAGACGCTTGCATAAATCTTATCGAAAAGAAAAAGCCCGCGGCCAAAGGCCGCGGGCTTTTTCTTTTTCTCATTTTGCTCTATAGTAGGCGGATATGAAAGACAAAAATATTCTTCCCCTAGACTCACAGCTCGTGCCGATGGTCATCGAAAAGACGCAGTTTGGTGAACGCGCCTTCGACATTTTCTCGCGCCTCCTGAAGGAGCGCATCATTTTCGTCACTGGTGGCATCGAAGACCACATGGCAAACCTCGTCGTAGCACAGCTTCTCTTCCTCGAAAGCGAAGACCCGAAGAAAGACATCTACCTTTACATCAACAGCCCAGGCGGCTCGGTCACCTCGACCCTCGCCATGCTCGACACCATGAACCACGTGAAGCCAGACGTTGCGACAGTGTGTATGGGTATTGCTGCGTCTGGTGCAGCGGTCCTTCTCGCTGGTGGCGCAAAAGGCAAGCGCTTCGCACTGCCAAATGCTGAGATTATGATCCATCAGCCATGGGGTGGTGCACAGGGCCAAGCGACCGACATCGAGATCACCGCACGCCACATTCTTGCCACACGCGACCGTCTCAACAAAATCCTTTCGAAGGCAACAGGCCAAGCTATCTCCAAAATTGAAAAAGACGTCGAGCGCGACTACTTTATGACAGCACAGGAGGCAAAGACCTACGGCCTTGTGGACGAGGTGTATAAATAGATGAAGTGAGGAAAACCCCGCGGAGGCCTTTGGCCTCCGCGGGGTTTTCTGAATCCCAGCCCAGACGTTCCCATTAGACACCTCACAATTCCTCTGGTATTGTGAACAAACAGGGTTATTCACATTGTAAATTCCACCCGCACGACCGACACGGCTGAGCATGACCCCGTCGCACACCGAACTCCTGATACGCACCTACTGGTATTGAGACGCGACGGAACGAAAACGCTTCGTGTGCCGGCCCTCGGGCCACACGTATGAACCTAGATATATTGCCCATTATCGTCACACTCGCCGTTGGCGCCTTCGTTGGCTACTTCGGCCGCAAGTACCAAGCCCTCTCACAGAAAGGATCCATCGAACTCGAGCTCAAGCAAAGTGAGCTTGTTGCGCGTGAAAAGCGTGACGAGATTATTAAAGGTGCCGAGAAAGACGCCGAGAAGATCCGCGAAGAAAAGTTTCGTGAAGTAAAAGTACTTGAAGAAAAATTCCTCAAGGTAGAAGAGCGCCTCATGAAAAAGGAGGAGCATCTTGATAGTCGTCAAATCGACCTCGACTCACAGATAGAAGCGACCCGCGGCAAAATAGACGAAGTGAAAGCCATCAAAGCTCGCCTCGACGAGCGCGCTGTCGACATCGATAAAGCATACGAGCAGGTTGCCAGCCTCACGAAGGATGAAGCGAAAGCAGTGGTCATTGCTCGTATGGAAAAGACCGCAGAAGAGGACCTCCTCGTACGCCTCCAAAAGCTTCAAATGTTCGGTGAAGAAAAGCTCGAGGAGAAAGCACGCGAGATTGTTACCACCGCCATTCACCGCGTGGGCAACACCGTGCGCGCGGATGCGATGACGTCGTCGGTAGAGATTCCATCAGACGACCTCAAGGGCAAGATCATCGGCAAGGAAGGCCGCAACGTCCGCGCATTCGAGCGCGCGTCCGGTGTCGACGTACTTATCGACGAGTCGCCAGGTATGATTGTCCTTTCTTCTTTTGATCCTGTTCGTCGCCAAATAGCAAAGACCGCACTCGAAAACCTCATCGCCGACGGACGCATCCAGCCGGTGCGCATCGAGGAGTTTGTTGAGAAGGCGAAGAAGGAGATCGCCGAGACCATGCGCAAAATGGGAGAAAAAGCTGCGTATGAAGCAGGCGTTATCAACCTTCACCCCGACCTTATCAAGATCCTCGGTCGTCTCCACTACCGCACGAGCTATGGACAAAACGTCCTCTGGCACTCAGTGGAAATGTCGTACATTGCCGGCATGATTGCAGAAGAGCTTGGGGTGAATGTCGCCGTCGCAAAGGCGGGCGCGCTCCTCCACGACATCGGCAAGGCTATCGACCACGAAGTGCAGGGCTCACACGTAGAGATCGGTCGTCGCATCCTCATGAAGTACGGCGTCGACGAAGCCATCATCAAAGCGATGCAGGCGCACCATGAGGAGTATCCGTACGAAACACCGGAGTCCATTATCGTGCAGGTTGCGGACGCCATCTCGGGTAGCCGCCCTGGTGCTCGCCGTGACTCTGTCGAAAACTACATCAAGCGTCTTCAAGACCTCGAAGCAATTGCCAACGGCTTCCCTGGTATTGAAAAATCATATGCCATTCAGGCGGGTCGCGAAGTGCGTGTGTTCGTAAAACCAGAGGAGATCAACGACCTCGCAGCGCACGAGCTAGCAATGAACATTGCGCGAAAGATAGAAGCAGACCTCAAATACCCTGGCGAAATCCGCGTGAACGTCATCCGCGAAACACGCACCATCGAGTACGCTCGGTAATCGTCTCGCTAAAGAAACAAAATATATAAAAAACGCCCCGTATTTCATCGGGGCGTTTTGCGTCAGACGCTATCGTACAAATTCCTTTCGTTGCAAACTATTCGTAAAGGTAACGAGGATTGAGTCTTCGGTACGAGTATCAATTTTAAATATCCGCGGAATGACACGAACATGTTCAGTAGTAATCATCCCGAATCGCGAGAGCGCTCTTTTGAGGCGCACCAGAATCGTCTGATTCACTTCTACAGACTCGTCAATCGTAGGATCTTTGGCGTACTGTTCATGTGAATCGTGATACACAATTCGTATATCACCACCAGCTCTTACGCCATCAATCAAGCTCTCGAGCATGAAAGACACTTCACGATCGAGGGTACGTCGACTCATACCCGCCCTTCTTGTTTCTCCCCAAATTTTCTTAAGTAAGGCATTTGATTCTGGGAATTGGACTGTTTCTACCATGGAGGAACTCCTTATTGTTGAACTTATTACAAATACATTATGTACTAAAAACAATACTTGTCAATAATGCCCACTTTGAATTAAATTACTTCACCACCACCAAAAAGTTCGTCACATTAAACTTGAGATCATTGATATTTTCCTCGAGTACGTCGAGGCCATAAAGTTTTGCGCATGAAAGTGGCGCAATGATAGCTGTCGTCTTTGGAAGTACACCCTCACCAAGGTCCTTTGCCGCTTGCGCCGTGTCTGGGTACTCTTTTATCTCAGCAGTAGGAAACATGCGCTTGAGGTACATGCGGCATTGCTTGATAGCTTGGTCGTGTGAGGTGATTTCCGTGATGTCTTCACGCTTTGTGCCTTGCGCCACGAGGAGATTTTGCTTTACCACGATCTCAAACATCTTTTCGATGTTCACGATGTGACGAGCAAGGGCATGAACAGCCTCAATGACCACGCCTCCGGTGGAGTTTTCGATAGGGACGATTCCGCGGTCGACGGCCCCAGCCTCGACCGCGGCGAGGACGTTCTCTGCGGTCACGAGGTACAGAAGCTCTGGGTTTTCTATGCCATGCACACGACAATATTCCTTCCCAGCTTCTTCAGAAAAGCTTCCGTGTGCACCTGAAACCGCAATACGCATACAAAATTATTATCGAAACTAATCCAAAAAGGGTACCACGCGCTGCATAAGATAAACAAATGCTCATATTAGGAAACATTTTTAAGAAAAAACAAGATGCATTGCGCACATTTTCGCTTGCTATATACTGTTTGTAGCCATACGTGGCGCACCCCAAGGGCACTTGTGTTTTATAGTCGCCCTGAGGCTCGCTAGAACACTGGCGCGCACGATGCTCGCAAGAGTATACGTAGACACGTTCCATTTATTAGCGAATATCATCATGTTATGAACAAAGCAGATATCATCGCAAAAGTTCACGAAGTACTTGGCACCTCAAAGGCAGATGCTGAGCGCGCAGTAGAGTGCGTGATCGACAATGTTACTTCGACACTGAAGAAGGGTGACGAAGTTTCTATTGCTGGTCTTGGCATCTTTTCTGCAAAGATGCGCCCTGCCCGCACCGGCCGCAACCCACGCACAGGCGAGAGCATCAACGTTCCTGCAATGCGCGTACCAAAGTTCCGCGCAGCAAAAGCCCTCAAGGACGCGGTGAAATAAGCGCCGCTCGTCAGACAAAAAAGCCCTCGAAACATGCTCCCAGCATATTTTGCTCGGGGCTTTTTTGTACCGCATTCTAATGGTAGAATGCACACCGTTGGACGAGCATTCGCGGGATTAGTTTAATGGTAGAACATCAGTTTTCCAAACTGATGGCAGCGGTCCGATTCCGCTATCCCGCACAAACAACAAGCCCGCGCCCCTTACGGGGCGCGGGCTTGTTTATTTTCACTCTAGCTATCTCCGTCCGTTGGTTCTTCTTCGTCATCTGTCGTGCCGATTTCTACGTCAGCGTCTTCTTCCATACCCTCCTCCGGCTCGTCATCGATGAAATGAAACATAGTATTTCATTAACCACTCATAAGGCGCACACTGCGCTCCGCTAGTATAGCAAAAACAACGACACCACAACAGCAGACACGAGCAAATGATATACTGCACAAATGCGACTGCGTATTCTTTTGGTATTGTTGTGTCTTTGCTTTGGAGGCGCTATCTGGAGCTTTTCACCGAATCATCTACCCGTGCAGCGTATTGCGCAATGGTTGGCAGGAAGTAACAGCACCCAGATGCCTAACCTTGCCACACCAAAGGTTTCAGAAAATACTGAGCCAGCTACCACGACGACAGAGCTGAGCGTACTCCCTTCACTGTACGAGCATCAAGAATACGGTGGCAGTATCCCGCGTGTATTACTCAATATCCCAAAACACCAAGCAGCGAGCATCATACTGACCGAAAAAATAAAGAGCGTCGCGGGTGTTGCCTCATCAAGCACTACAACACGCACTACTGCCGTACAGGATGCGCTGGTGAATATCTTTTGCACACTGAAAACCAAAAGCAGCATACGCGCCACGTCGGGTAGCGGCGTCTTTATCACCAGTACCGGAGTGATCCTTACTAACGCTCACGTTGCACAATTTTTACTTGTTCCCAGCAACACCGCACATGTAACGTCATCTTGTGTTGTGAGAAGCGGCTCTCCTGCTGTACCGAAGTACTACGCCGACGTGCTGTATATTTCTCCGCTATGGATCACAGACAACGCATCTCTGCTACGTACCGAACACCCAAGCGGTACAGGCGAGCGTGACTATGCATTGCTCTATGTGACCAAAGCGGTTGATGGAACACTTCCAAGCTCATTTCCAGCACTCTCACTCGATGTCACACCACTCCAAAAGAACAGTAAAAACCAAGTAGTGCGCGCGGGCGGTTTCCCTGCAGAAATCATTCGCACTGAGGGCACCAAAGCGCTACTGATGCCTACGGTTGCAACCACCACCATCACTGAACTCTTTACGTATACACGCGACAATATCGATCTAATCGGCATCGCTCCCTCCGCTGTAGGTGAACAAGGTTCTTCCGGCGGCCCTATTACAACGCTCGACAACACGGTGATTGGTCTAATAAGTACAAAAGGCAATGAAGCAAAAGACGGCGTAAAAAGTCTTCGTGCGATTACCATTCCGTATATCGATAGAACCATTCGTGACGAAGTGCATGTCGGCCTTTTGGACACCATCCTGAGCAAACTCCCAGAACGTGCCCGCATTTTCCGCGCTACTGTTGAGCCGCTCCTTCGCGACATGGTGCTCGATAACATTGACCAGCAATAAACATGTCGCAAAAATCCCCCATATGTATGGGGGATTTTTGCGATGTGTTATTGCATCCTAGTGCGACACCTTCGTTGTCGTCGCTGCGGTACTTGTACCCACAATGACTGGCGTTGTGGTTCCTACTTCTGTCGAAGTACTCTGTTCCCCGTCGACATTTGTCTCCTTTTCTGTCGTTGGTGGGGGTACTGTTTTCAATCCCTGTAAGTCGTTCACAAGCGCTGTGATATTTGAAATAATTTGCCCCGCATCGTCGTATCGATTCTCATTGCGCGCTTTTTCAAGCGATGTAATGAGGGTACCAAGCTCCTTTTCACCAGCCACAAACTTTGCCTTTACGTGAACGTCAAGAATCATAACTTCATCCTTTGAAAATTCGAGTGCTTTATTTTTAGCTTCATCAAGGTGTGAAGACGCGTCCGCGCTGTTTTCGTCTTGTGTAAGCTTCTTTGGTACCAATGACTCGAGTGACACCGATGTACGAACCTCAATATCGCTCATGTAGCTAATGAGTTTCTGGATATCACCGAAAAGTGAGCGCTGTGCATCAAGTGCTGCGTTGTGTTCCCCAGTCTCGTAGAGATGCTTTGCATCCCCCATCATACGCTCAGTGTCAGAAAGTCTGCGGTCGATGTCAGCACGCTCCTCATTTGAGACAGAACCTTTCACTGTTTCAAACAGTGCTCGTGCACGTTTTTCTTCAGAATTTAAAATATCGGCGAGTTTCTCAGGTGAGAGTGAGGCGTCAATCGTAGGGTCGTGTGCACCTGCGCCAACCTTTGCATCCTCAACGGCTTTTGCGAGTGTGGTCACCGATGATGTCGATGCTGTGCTGCTGCTCGTGCTTGCGGTGGTTGCAAGGAGTGCGGTCTGCACATCGAGTGTCGATGAGAGTGCGGCCTGCGCAGCCTCTGCGCCTTCTGCGTCAGTGGTGCGAAGTGTAGCAATCTCGCGTGACGCACTTTCTGTATGTTCGCGCACCGTCGCAGCGAGAGTTGCTTCTTTATCGCTCGTGAGCTTCCCTTCCTTTGCGAGCAGTCGCGCTTCGGCGATGCGTCGCTCGACGCGAGTCGCCTGCCACGCCACCTTGTCGGATGTCTGCCACGTCAGTGACGCTTTCACTTCCTCATTTACATGAACCTTCATGTTGTACAACACATCACCCGGAAGCGCGTGTTCAGCATATGTTGGAACAGCAGCAAGGAGGAGGAGAACAAACGCACTTGCAAATGAACGAAACTGCCACGAAGAGAAGCGGAGTATAACAAACGGCTCAGAGAGGAGGTGCGAGGAAGCTTGTTCAGATACTGCTTCACGAAGTGACACGCGCACCGGATGATACTCCATATAGGACACAATACGCTCGCGGAGGGCACGCTTTTCAGCCGCCCGCATGCGGATTGTTTTTGCGTAAAGTTCCCAAGTTGTTTGCTTTTTGTATTTCATTTTTTTGGTCCTTCTTGTCGTTCAAGTAGCTCACGAAGTGCTCGCAGGCCCCGATGGAGGCGTACCGAGACAACGTTCTCTGACTCCTCGATAAGCTGTGCAATGTCTTTTGGACCAAGTCCGTCGACAAACCGCAATGTCAGTACCTCCCGATAGACATCGGGGAGCTCTCCAACCTTATCGAGTGCTCGGCGCGCGTCCATCGCATCCGCAACCTCTTCAAGTGAACTATGGTGTAGTTCATCGAAACTCCCTTCGTCCACACCATCTCGTTCGAGGAGTTCATCAAGCGAATTTTCTCGTCGCTTGCGGTACTCGTCGATGATGAGATTGTTGAGGATCTTGTAGAGAAACGGTCGGTATGAATCTATCTCGTTGCCTCCTTGGACATAGCTCCATGCCTTCGTAAAGGCATCATGCGTCAGCTCAATGGCTCGCTCGCGGTCTGAAAGGCGTATCGACGCATGGCGAAACAGAGCATCGCTATACTCCTCGAAAGCCTTCAAAAAGCGTTCTTCGTGGCTCCCCCCATGTGTACTTTTCGCCATCATGTGGAACCATTATAGTATGAGACGTTGAAACAGCCGAACCCTTTCATGTAAAATGGTGCAGAACGGCATTGACGCAGAATACATTCCATTGCCTGGCACCAAAATAACCTTTTATACTCCTCGAAAGACTATTTCTTTAAAAACCGAGAGATTTCCTTCCAGGTCTCAGGCTCCATCATATCCGAAAGTCCCATATGTCCTCCCTCCTCTGAAACGAGCAGCTTCGCATCGGTCGCCACGGCGTAGCGCTCCACCGACGCAATACTCACCACGGCATCGTCTTCAGTGTGAAATATGAGCACTTTTGCTGGATCAATACGGTCGATTGCCGTCATTGGGTTGTAAAAATCTCCTTTTGCAAGTTTTGGCCATCCATTTTTACCCATCCTATACCCTTCTCCATATACATTTTTTATGAAATCGTATTTCAAATCATACGGCTTGTGTTCTGCCTGGTCACTCCAGTCACATACCGGCGATAGCGCAACGACTTTCGACACTCGTTTGTCCGTTGAAAGGAAAAATCCTGCCGGTCCGCCAAAGCTCGATGCGAAAATATATATTTGCAATTTTTTCGGAAGTCGGTACTCCTTACCCTCCCACAAGCTCAAAAGTGGCTTCGCAAGCGCATCAATCACCTCTTTGATATCTTCTGTTGGTTCGTGCTCTAAAAACTTCCCGCTGCTCTCCCAAGTACCACGGTAGCGTGGCACGATGGCATAAAAACCTTTCTCGGCAAGAAACGCAAGTACTGAACTTTTTCCTGGCATCGTTGGCGCACCTTGGCAAAGTATTGCCACCTTTCCCTCTTTTTTTACCGTATCAGAAGACGGCACTACGAACTCAGCGACAATATCTTTTCCGATGCGTGTGCGATGAATAGTAATTTCTTTTTTCATACTTTATAGCCAGCGCTTCTTTGAGAAGTAATACCAGAGTGCGCCCATAGCTCCGCAGGTAAGCAGAAGTATGTAGATGAATCCAAATCTATTTTGTTGCAATGGCACTGGCACATTCATACCAAAAAATGAAGTAACAATCATTGGAATCGTGAGCAGAATGGTAAGGGCTGCAAACATGCGGATCGTGACATTTAGGTTACTCGTCAAAATCGACTCGTGCGCAGCACGAATGTTCTGGATTGCTTTAAGAAGCGATGTCCCAGAGCCTACGAGCTGATTATTTGCAATCGTGAGATCTTCGACCAGTGCAATATCTTCTTTGAACAGCTGCAAGTAGTTTCCTGTAAGAACTTGGGAAAGCCACGCACTTGTTGGAACAAGCGAGTCGACGATGTCATTCAATGCATTTTCATATTCAACGAGGCGTTCAATATTTTTATTGCCAATTTTTCGAAGTTTGCCCCGCATACGGTTTACGCCACGACGAATTTGAGTGAGTTCACGTGCATACTCATCAGCAATAGCTGTCATGAGTTCAAGGAAGAGTTTGGTTTTCTGTGTCGTAATAACGTTTCTTATACCATCACGAAACGGCGTAAGAAACGGTGCTTCCGCAATGGCGAGTGTAAGTACAAACGACTCACCTACTACTAAAAGTATGGGCGCTGTGTCGATATGCTCCACATCACTATCGAGAAGATACCGTGTAAAAAAATAAGCAGCACTCCCCGATCGCTCAAAACGAGGTACTTCAAAGAAGTCAGTGGCGTCCTTAAGAATTCCCTGATCAAGACCAAAATATGCAACAAGGGAATCAATCTCTTCCGCAGAAGGACTTACCACGTCAACCCAAACTCCTGGTCGTGGCTCGGTAAAGGTCTGAAGTTTCTCGTCTTTTACTGTTCTAAAGTGATACGTGATCATACGTGTGTGGAATCACGATACCACACCATAGAATGAAAGCTACAAAAAGTGCTTTGTGGATAGAAAAAAAAGAAAGTATATGGTATTCTTTCGGAGCACAAGAAGAAAGAAGTCGTAGGGCTGCATGTAGAGCTTCCGCCCCTTCGGCTCAGTCGAAAGATGATGCATATGGACCGTCGTGGGCTGAAAGCATAGCTTTCGCCCCTTCGGTTCGGAATAGTAAAACACAAACTGAGTTGCGAGGGCTGTAAGCAAAGCTTCCGCCCCTTCGACTCAGTCGAAATGCTTGCAAGCAAGCATTTCTCCATCGTCTCGGGGCGTAGTATACCGGTAGTACGTCTGGTTTGGGACCAGATAGACCGAGTTCGATTCTCGGCGCCCCGACTACAGTAGCCAGCACACAGAACGAAAGATTGTCGCAAACGCATGAGCCTTCGATTCTCGGCGCCCAGCCAGCTCCACTGCCACGTGGAACCACCTATATTCTATATTCTGAGGCGTATTTCAAATAAAAGACATGTCTTTTATTAGTAAACTCGCCAAATCATCTCTACCCTCCCCACCCTCCGTTTTGTATCAAGTGCTACTGAAGCAACATCGATCTGCCATTCCCCGTCGTACTTATACTCAAGTAGCCAACTTTGAATTACTCGCTGTAGCTTTATCAGCTTTTCACGTGTAACATTTTCTTCTGGCCGAAAGGTTCCATGTGCAACATTGCCCTTTGCACCATTGCTTAAAGTAGCACGTGAAACACTTTTAACCTCTATAAAATGGATTAAACCATCAGTTCCACGTGCAACGATATCAATTTCTCCCCACTTTTTAAGATAATTCCTGTTCAAAATAGCAAAACCATCATTTTTAAGCTTATTTACAGCCACATCTTCTCCTATATTGCCTAGCTTTCGCTTTTCACTATACATATCAACGTATTATACAGAAATATAATGTTTCACGTGAAACGTTTTATAATGCATTGCGCAAAAAACCCTTATTTTGCAACATTTTATAAAAAGACTGTCCTATATTTGATTTGTCTTTTATACACATATCAACACCCTTTATCCACAAATAGATTCAGCCGGCGCGGGAGGCGCCGGCTGATGGTTTCACTCCGTAGATTTTGCAAATACAACGTTGTTGTATTTGCTGAGTGGTGCCTGAACTGAACGTTCAGTAACACCAAGCAAAAACATGAGCAGCCCGATTGCTCCAACTGCATAAACTATATTGGTCCATGATTTTGACATGGCATCCTCCTAAAAATCCCAGCGCCACAAGGAAGTATGTTCCTCTATACGGGGAAGTCAATGGTGTACTATGTGGAATGGTGATGTGGAGGGGTAGGGCAGGGAGTCGCTCCCTACACGGGCAGTACACCTTCCATATTTTCTTATGTACTCTCGTTCGAGAATACATGAAAGGTCTTTGATTCTCCCGCGAACAGTGGAGCGCATTGCATTTTTGCTCCACACGAAAAAGCACCCTCATGGGGGCGCTTTTTCTTTGTGCGGGCAGGGAGAATCGAACATTACATGTTCAGTACCCGTTGTGGCCACTTTTGTTGCTTCGCCAAAAGATAGCACGCAACGGCTTCGATTCTCCCTGTTTTGCTTCGCAAAACCCTTCTTTCAGTGCGGGCAGGGAGAATCGAACTCCCGACTCATCCTTGGCAAGGACGTATTATACCACTTAACCATGCCCGCAACTTCAATCTACAGGCGTTAGTATAGTGTATTTGTGTGTTTGATTCAACTAATTGTGCGCCCACCAGGATTCGAACCTGGAACGTCAGTTCCGAAGACTGATGTGATATCCATTTCACTATGGGCGCGGTGCCGTCATCATACTCACTAACTAGGAGAAAAGCAAAAAAGATACTATGATTTCCTTGTATATGTCACTTGGCACGATTACCAGAACAGATATCCCCGATGTAGTAGCAAACATAGCCCGCACCCTCGAGCAGGGGGGCTTTGAAGCATTTTTAGTGGGAGGATGTGTTCGTGACCTCCTACTTAAGCGCGTCCCGAAGGATTGGGACCTCACCACTAACGCACTGCCCGATGAAATTGTTGGTCTTTTCCCTGAAACATTTCAAAATAACGTCTTCGGTACCGTAGGCGTGGTGAGTGAAACTGAAGATCTGTCACTGAAAGTAGTGGAAGTCACTCCGTATCGTATCGAGAGCGAGTATAGCGACGCGCGCCGTCCTGACACCGTAAGTTTCACAAAAAACCTCGATGAAGACCTCAGGCGCCGCGACTTTACCATCAACGCTATCGCATACAGTATCGACAATAACGTCGTAGTGGACCATTTTGAAGGTGAAAAGGACATTCTTGCACGCCGTATTCGTACGGTAGGAAATGCTGATGAGCGTTTCGCTGAGGATGCACTTCGTATGATGCGTGCAGTACGCCTCGCTTCCGAGCTCGATTTTATGATTGAAGGGGAGACGCTTGCGGCAATTGCTAGAAACGCGGCTAATCTTGGGCGTATATCAAAAGAACGCATCCGCGACGAATTTGGCAAAATCATTGCCTCACCACAGCCCATGCAGGGGATTATCCTCATGGAAAAGCTCGGTGTGCTTCCGTATGTAGCGCCAGACCTCCTCGATGCCATCGGTATAGAACAAAACGGTGCTCATGCGTACCACGTCTATGAACACTTGCTGCGCTCCGTGCAGCACGCTGCTGATAAAAACTATCCATTTGAAGTGCGACTTGCTGCGCTGTTTCACGACATCGGCAAACCTGCGTCGAGACGATGGTCGGAGGAGAAGAAGGACTATACGTTTCACGGCCACGAAGTCATCGGTGCACGCATGACCAAAAAAGCACTCGAGGCACTTCGCTTTCCACGTGAAACCATCGACACGGTAGTAAAGCTCGTTCGTTGGCACATGTTTTTCTCTGACCCAGCTCAGATCAGCCTCTCCGCAGTACGTCGCACCATCCGCAACGTAGGGGAGGGACAGATCGTAAACCTGCTCGACCTTCGTATTTGCGATCGCATCGGGACGGGAAGACCGAAGGAACAACCGTTCCGCTTCCGACAGTATAAAGCGATGGTAGACGAAGCACTGCGCGACCCTATCTCGGTAAAAATGCTCAAAATCGACGGACTTCGTATCATGGAAGTAGCAGGGGAGAAGCCGGGACCAAAGCTGGGAGACACACTTCACGCGCTTCTCGAGGAAGTACTGGAAGATCCGACAAAGAACTCTGCGGAGTACTTGGAACAGCGGGCGGGGGAGCTCATGAAGCTACCGACAGAAGAGCTTCGGGCACTGGGACAGGAGGGTAGAGAGGCCCAAGAGGAAGAGGAGGCAGGGGAGCTCGCAGCACTGAAACGAAAGCATAAGGTCGTATAAAAAACCGCTCTTGCTCGCAAGGGCGGTTTTTATTGAAAGGTATTTGCTGTGCAGCGGATAAGTGACGAGCGATGGAGGGCCTGAGATACAAAAAAGCCCCGATATGTAACCAGGGGTGTGGTTGCAAGGGGGCTTTTGAAACAGTATAGAAACTGTTTTTAAGATGAGCCTGCGTTGCGCAGAACGGGTGGAGGTGTTCTGCGCAAGTATGCTGGCTCGGATTGATTTATAGGATATCGTCCAAGATATGTTGCGGAGGGGGAGTCCAATAGTCAGGCGCCCTCTTCGCAACATAATTTAGCCAATACTCCGTAAATCTTGTGGGTGGGAATATGAAGAACAAAAGTAATTTTGGAGGTATTACTTTTTCTTTTTTGAAAGATCATGTTTAGGGGAATTTCTTCCGCCTGCCCTTTCTGGGCCTGAGTACACTGTATGTCCTTAAGAAATATGTGTAAAGGACATATGTGTGGATAAGTGTCTTTTATAAAAGACACTTATGATTTTCCCTCTACTAGAAGTCTACTTCTATCGAAATAGGGCAGTGGTCCGAGCCAAAAACATCTGTGTGTATATGAGCTCCAAGGAGTTTTTTTTGCATCTCTCGCGACGTGAAAAAATAGTCGATCCTCCAGCCAACGTTGCGCTCACGCGAACGAGTGATTTGATCCCAGTAGGTGTACATTTCTTTTTTTCCTGGATTGAAGTGACGGAAGGTGTCGATGTAGCCGCTATTTTCTAGCGTGTCTATCCACTCTCGCTCGATAGGGAGGAAGCCCGTTGTGTCACTATTCTCTTTTGGACGAGCGAGGTCGATCTCTGTATGAGCGGTGTTTATATCACCACAGAAGATAATATTTGTCTGTGTTTTGCGTATTTTTTCGCAGTACTCAAGAAACGCATCATAGTAGCGAAGCTTGTAGTCGATGCGTTCTGGACCACGCCCGCCATTGGGGAAGTAGCAGTTGATGATGACGTAGTCCTTAAAGAAGAGCGCGAGCTGGCGACCTTCACCGTCAAACTCAGGGATGCCGAGGCCATATTCCACCTTCAGTGGCTCCACTTTTGTATAGATTGCCACACCGCTATAGCCCTTTTTTACGGTCGAGCTAAAGAAGTAGCTCTTGTAGCCTGGGGTTTCACGGACTTCTGCCGGAAGCTGGTCCGGACTCGCCTTTGTTTCCTGAAGACAGAAAACATCTGGGTACAGCTTCAAAAACTTGTCCCAAAAACCGTTTCGGTGTACTGCACGGAGCCCGTTTACATTCCACGAAATGAGTTTCATATGTACACATCATACCAGGAGCGTATATTTGTGCCATTTTGAGCAGAAAATTGACGGAACGAAGCACTGGGTACACAATCATGTTCAGATGGAAACTTTGGAGGATGTGTACATGGCAAAAATAAAAGTTGCTGGCTTGCGATCAGTTGCGAAGAGGGTGTGGGTTGCACATAAAGAATTGCTTCACGAGTGTCGTGCGCAACAGGCTGCGGGCTTCGGACAGGGTACTCCCTCATACGAGGCCACGCTCGACAAACTC
>Ga0075026_100000064_pt1 | contig 33253 bp, 30 predicted proteins | sample Str012_2_FD_71392 | JGI IMG/M metagenome (GOLD analysis project Ga0075026, IMG submission 71392) | Freshwater sediment microbial communities in response to fracking from Pennsylvania, USA - Straight Creek_MetaG_SC_2012 | ecosystem: Environmental > Aquatic > Freshwater > Creek > Sediment... | reverse complement strand
CGCCAGCGCTGTCATGGCCTCGAAGCCCGACCCTCCCCGGTCGCGGACCGGGTCCATGAAGTGGTCGTTGAGCCAGCCCGAATCGAACACATCGTGCTGGCCTGCCTCGGCCCATGCGGCCTCGAGGCTCGCCCAGTCGGTGTTCTGGGGCGAGGTCCGGAAGCCGACCCTCATCACCGTCGCCATCGTTCGGCGCGCCGGTCCTGGAGCCGGTACCACTCCCCCACGATGGGCAGGAACCACGGCCTGCCCTCGTACGGCGCCGGCACCAGCGGGAACGTGAGTGCGGCCAAAGCCGGCGCCTCGCCGCCCGCCAGCCATTCCCCGACCTTCGTGCCGAGGTGGGTCATGAGCGCGACGCCAGAGCCACAGCAGCCCACGGCGTAGGCAACGCCGTCGGAGGTCCGCCCGACGTGGGGCATCCGGTCGAAGGTGAAGCCGACGTTGCCGCCCCAGGCGTAGTCGATGCGTCGACCGGCGAGTTGCGGGTGCACGCGGGTCATCCCCCCGTAGAGGATCCGCGCGGTCCTGTCGATGCTGGTCGGAAGCATGCTGGCGCGGCCGCCGAAGACCATCCGCTTGTCCGCCGAGACGTGCCAGTAGTACAGGAAGTTCTTCGTGTCGAAGAACGCCCGGCCGCGCGGCGAGAGCTCGGCGACGAGGTCGTCCGGCAAGGGTTCTGTCGCGATGATGTAGCTGCCGATCGGGATGATCCGACGGCGCAGCCCGGGCGCAACGCCATCTGTGTAGCCGTTGGTGGCGATGAACACGTCGCGGGCCAGGATCGCGCCGCGCTCGGTCTCGACCGTGAATCGGCCATCCGCCTGCCGGCGGACGGTCCGCGCCCGGACACCCTCGTGGAGATCGGCTCCGGCCAGATCGGCCGCGGCCGCCAGGCCGGCGAACAACCGGCCGGGGTGGACCAGGCCGCCGCCCGGGATGACCAGGCCGGCGTGATAGACGTCCGAGCCGATCTCGTCGTGGAGCTTCTCGCGGGGGACGACCATCGACGGCACGCCGCGTTCGGCAAGGCTGGCGCGCAGCTGTTCCAGCTCCCGGACGTGCGCAGCCGCATGCGCGAGTTCGACGTAGCCGACTTCGTGGAAGTCGCAGTCGATGGAGGCCTCGCCGATGAGCCGTTTGACCCCCGCGTAGGCAGCCAGCGTGTCGTCGTAGAGCGCAGCGCCAGTCACCTCGCCGAAGCGCCGGACCAGCTGGCGCGGACCCCACTTGTAGCCTGGATGGACGATCCCGCCGTTCCGCGTGGAGGCGCCCCAGCCGAGCGTCTCGGCCTCGAGCAACGTGACGCCGACGCCGCGGCGGGCCAGTTCCGCGGCCGCCGTGACCCCGGCATAGCCACCACCGATGACGACCACATCGGCCGTGTCCGGCAGCGTCCGGCCAGACCGGTCCGGCAGCTGCAACATCGTCGCGCTCCACAGGGAGCGGCGCTCGAAATCGTCGTTCGGCCTGGGCGTCGACATCACCGAAGCGTAGCCGGTGCGGATGCTCGTTGACAGACGCGGCGAGCCGCGATCGCCGTCTGGCGACGCTGACCGCTGCACGTGCTCCGGATCCCGTTCCCATCGACCAGGCCGTCGCGGACACGTGGGCTCGCCTCCGGGTCTCCCTTCGTGACTTCGGCCTTCGGATGCCGGTCAACGATTCATGGATCGCGGCGACGGTGATGACCCTCGGCATCCCGGTCGTGACGCATGACGGAGACTACCTGCACGCTCCAGGTCTGGAAGTCATCCACATCTGATGAACCAGGGTCCCTCGAGCGGCACCAGGTCACAGAACGTGCGGCGACGGCACCGGAAGCGTGCCAGGCATCGTCGACCGCACCTTCCGCCCAGCCCGAGCCCAGCGTCAGGCGTCGGGCGCCTGGTAGGCGATCCGGCCGCCCGCCATCGTCACCAGCACCCGACCGGCCAGTTCCATCCCGAGCAGCGGTGTGTTCTTGCCGCGAGAGGCAAGGGCGTCGGATGTGACCATCCAGCGCTCGGAACGGTCGAACACGACAAGGTCGGCCGGTACGCCCTCCACGAGACCGACCTGGCCCGCCCGCCGCGACCGGGCGCCCAGCACGGCCGCCGGGCCGGTCGTCAGCGCCTCGATCGCGCGGGGCAGAGGCAGGCGGCCCGCATCCACCGCAGCCAGCAGGACGCCAAGCACGGTCTCGATACCGCTGATCCCGCTCGCCGCCGTCCCGAATTCGACCGTCTTGTCCACCTCGGTGTGCGGGGCGTGGTCCGTGGCGACGGCGTCGGCCGTGCCATCGAGCAAAGCCGTGAGACAGGCCGCCGCGTCCTCCGGCGCTCGAAGCGGCGGGTTTACGCGCAACGACGTTGCATAAGGTCCGACGACGATCGCGCCGTCCGACCATGGGTCGCCGCTCGCCTCCCATGCCCAACGACGCGCGCCGGCGAGCCACTCGTCGGTCAGGGCGAGGTGGTGTGGCGTCACGTCGCAGGTGACCGGGAGGCCGGCCGCCTTCCCGCGGCGGACGAGGTCGAGCGCCCCGGCGGTGGAGACATGAGTGAGGTGGAGCCGGGCGCCCGGCACGTCTCGGCAGACGTCGGCGAGGACCGCGAGATCGCGCGCCACGGCCATCTCCTCGGCGGCGACCGGCCAGCCGCGCAGGCCCAACACGGTCGCGATGAATCCGTCGTTCGCTTCGGCGCCGTCGGTCAGACCGGCATCCTCGGGGTGATCGACGATCGGCAGTCCGAGTGCGCCCGCGTAGGCCAGCGCCGCCCGCAGGATCGAGGCTGATCGGACCGGTGCGCCGTCATCCGAGAACCCGACGACTCCGGCGTCGGCCAGTTCGCCGAGCCCGGCGAGCCGGTCCCCTGCCCGGCCGACCGTGACGGCGCCGTGGACGAGGAGTTCGAGCGGCGAGCCGGACGCGACGGCGGCGGCACGCACCTGTGCCAGGACGCCCGGTTCGTCGAGTGCCGGCGTCGTGTTCGGCATCGCGCAGATCGTGGTGAACCCACCGTGTGCGGCCGCAGCAAGGCCGGTCGCCACCGTCTCCGCGTCCTCGTTGCCGGGTTCGCGAAGGTGGACGTGGAGGTCGATGAAGCCCGGCGCGACGATGACTCCATCGCGCTCGATGCCCTCGGCGTCAGCGCCGTCGAGCCAGGTGACCGCCTCGAGGATCCCGTCTCGGACGGCGATCTCGCCTGGCCCCTCACGACCCGCTGGCGGATCGACGAGCCAGGCGCGGCCGATCTCGAGGTCGGGCCCCTGACCGGTCACGCGGCCTCGGTGGCGGCATGCGTGCCGGCCAACAGGTACAGGATCGCCATCCGGACCGCGACGCCGTTCGTGACCTGGTCCGTGATGACGGACTGGGCGCCGGTGGCGACATCGGCCGCGATCTCCACGCCTTCGTTCATCGGCCCTGGGTGCATGACCAGGGCGCCCGGTCGCGCCTTCGCGAGACGCTCGCGGGTCAACCCGTAGCGCGCTGTGTATTCGCGCAGCGACGGCAACAGTCCCGACGCCATCCGCTCTCGCTGGATGCGAAGAGCCATGACGACGTCTGCGTCGCGCACCGCCTCGTCGACGGACGTGGTCACGTGGAACCGCCGACCTGCGGCCGCCCCGCGCCCCGCCCATGCCTCGAACCCCCGGACGAGAGTCGCAGGGCCGCACAGCCAGAGGTCAGCTCCGGCCGCCGTCAGGGTCCAGATGTTGGACCGCGCCACCCGCGAGTGGAGCAGATCGCCGAGGATCACCACCTTGCGGCCGACCAGCGACCCTCCAGGCAGCCGCTCGCGCATGGTGAACAGGTCGAGCAGCGCCTGGGTCGGATGGGCGTGCCAGCCGTCGCCGCCATTGAGCACGGACCCGCCGAACGTCTCCGCTGCGAGGTACGGCGCCCCCGACACCGAGTGGCGCATGACCAGCATGTGGGCGCCGAGCGCCTCGACCGTCCGGACCGTGTCGACCAGGGATTCGCCCTTCGACACCGACGAGCTGGCGGCGGCGATGTTGACGACGTCGGCCGACAGGTTCCTGGCCGCGACCTCGAATGAGACGCGCGTCCGGGTCGAGGCTTCGTAGAACAGGATCGTGACCTGGCGGCCGCGGAGAGCCGGGACCTTGGTGATCGGTCGGGCCAGGACCTCGCGCATGGCGTCAGTGGTGCGCATCACGAGTTCGAGGTCGGCGGCGGTCAGACCATCCACGTCGAGCAGGTGCCGATGGCGCCAGGCCACCAGCTGGCTTCCCGGCACCGCGTCCACCGACGGGACCGCCGCGACGACCGCGGCCGCTTCGGGGTCGACCACGAGACTCATCCGACAGGCTCGGCGATGAGCCGTTCGATCTCGACGCCGTCCTCGCCGTCGATCTCCTCGAGGTGGACCTTGACCAGCTCCTCGCGCGACGTCGGGACGTTCTTGCCGACATGGTCGGCGCGGATGGGCAACTCGCGGTGGCCGCGATCCACCAGAACGGCGAGCCGGATCGCCTGCGGACGGCCGAAATCGACGAGGGCGTCCATCGCGGCGCGGATCGTCCGCCCGGTGTACAGGACATCGTCGACAAGCACGATCGTCCGCGCATCGATCCCAGACGGGAGCGCCGTACCCTTGACCACCGGTTGTTGGGCAACCATCGACAGGTCGTCGCGGTAGAAGGTGATGTCGAGCGCACCGACGGGGACGTCGACGCCCTCGTTCTCGGCGATCGCAGCCGCGATCCTCCGAGCCAGGGGGACGCCGCGACGCTGGATACCGATGAGCAGCAGGCCGTCGGTTCCGGCCTGCTTCTCGACGATCTCGTGGGACAGCCGGACCGTCGCCCGACGGATCTCGTCCGCGGTCATGATCTGACGGCCGCTCATCGCTCCTTCCTGGGCCTCACCGGGCCTCCCTGGCGGCCTCACGGGGCCGTGGCTGAAGGGACGCGGAAAGGATAACCCGGCAAGGTCAGTAGACGTACACCGTGACCTGGGTCGTCCCGGACCAGGACCCGCAGCCGCAGATGGCGAAGAAGTCCGGGCGATACAGATCCACAACGCGGCTCTTCTTCTGCGGTCCGTAGTCGTTCACGACGCGCACGATGCAACCGCCATTGCCGCAGATCTTCACGACCGTCCCGCGCGGCAGGCGCATCGCGGTGGTCCCGTTGTCGTAGAAGGTGGCACCACCGGTCAGGGTGTAGCGCGGCGACCCGTGGACGGTCGCGGACAGTGCGCCCTTGCGGATCGAGGATGCGCTGGTCTTCGGCTGGTCGGCGGTCGACCGGCCGGTCGCGGCGCCGGCCTGCGCGGAGTCGGGCTCGACGATCAAGGTCTGTGCTCCGATGCGACCGGCCGACAGGAAGACGTCGTCGACCGACCCGATCGATGTCGTCGATCGCGAATCATCCGCGGGGATCGTGAGTTGCTGGAACGCGACTGCCGGGACCGGCTCGATCGGGCTGGGGGCCCGTGAACCGGCAAGACCGGGCAGCGCGACCAGGGCGAGGGCCGCGGTGAGCACCGACCCTACGACCAACCTGGGGGGTCGCACGAGACCCAGACGATACGCTGGATCGCGCTCGGCTGCACGGCGGACCGTCCCTGTGCGAGGAAACGCGGTGCTTTCATGCGCTTCCAGGGCAGCCCCGTCGTCCCGTCGGCACCGTCAAGTCCGGCGAATGCACATGCGGTGCGCGCAACCGTCCTACCAAACATACAGGGACGACCGAGGATCGCGGCGCCGGGCCGCCGGGCCGCCGCGCCCTAGTGGATGACCACCACGTTTGTGATGGGCCCGCTCTCCACCGCTCCGACCGCCTGATTCGTCCAGGCGACGATCTGGACCCGACTGCTCTCGCCGCCCTGGCCTGGAGGGGTCGCCCAGGCGAGCCGCCCGTTGGCGATCGAAAAGCCCGGCAGGGCGGTGACATCCTGCGGCGCCCCATGTGGCCTCTCGACCGCCCCGGACACCGGATCGATGCGCAGGAGACTCAGACGGCCGATCGATGGGTCGCTCGCGTCGGCGATCCAGATCGCAAGCCACGTCCCGGTCTCGTCCCAGCGGACGTCGAATTCGGACACGTCGCCGTCCGCGATCGAAGAAGTCGCCCCGCTGAGCGCGACGCCGTCTGCGCGGCTGTACCCACGGAGCACCAGCGAGCCCTTGTCCGGGACGGGGATCCGGTTGGTCGGATCGACACGGACGCTACCGTCCCACACGACCGCCCAGTGATCCCCGGGATCGACGACAGGACGCCAGACCGGCGCCGCGAGTGCGGTCTCCTTACCGGTTTCCGGATCGATGATGAACGAGGCGGCCGCGACGTCCGCGGTGCCCCCGACGCTCGCCGGCCGGCTGCCGATGAGTCGGCTGCCGGCCCACGACCCGAAGACGCTTGCGTGGTCGCCGGTCACCGCACGGGCGAGGTCATCACCGACCCGCCAGACGTAGATGTCGGGGCCGGTCGACCCATCGGACGGACGGGCCGTGAAGGCGAACCAGTTTCCGTCCGGGGAGTAGGCGGCCGACTGCCCGACGACCCGGACCCCGGACACGATCGCGAGAGTCGCTGCCAGTGTCGGAGCGGGTGTCGCACTCGGGCTGGCCGGCGGCTTCGGCGTCGGGCTGGCCGGCGGCTCAGGCGAGGGGCTGGCTGGCGACACGGAGGCCGGCGGCTCCGATGCATCGGCGGTCGGTTCCGTGCTCGTCGACGGCTCGCTGCTCGGCGTCGTCGACGCCGCGGGTGGCGTCGGTGCCGGCGTCGGTGTCGGTGCCGGCGTCGCGCTCGGTACGGCTGTCGGCAGCGCGATCACCAGGACGGCATCACTCCCTGACCCATCGCTCCCGACCACGACCGCCTGATTACGGACGGGCGATTGCGAGATGGACTTCGGGCGGATCGTGAGATCGACCTGGCGCGAATTGCCGTCCGTCACTTCAGCGCAGGCAGGCTTGCGATCGACCGGACAGACCTGGTCCACCGACGTCACGTTGTAGGCCAACTGGCCGTTCGTGGAGGTCCCCACCCAACCGACGGAACCGGCACCAACGGAGATCGGAGTGGGCCCAGGTCCCGTGACGGGGCTGCCGAGCGCGACCGGAGGCTGCGTGGCCGCCGGCGGGACGGTCGTCGGCGTATTCAGCCAGCCACCCGACATCACGCTCGCACCGATGACGACGGCGATGACGGCGATCCCGGACAACACGCCGAGGGCCGGCCGCGGTCGCGCGTTCGAGGCGCGGCGAGGCCGACCGCCTCGGATCGACGCCTCACGTTCGATGGCTGCCGACGTTCGCGCCCATAGGTCTCGAGGCGGCTCCGGAGTCTGGTCGCGCAAGCCTCTGAGGGCGATGCGGTCCGCCTCGTAGGCCGCGCCGATAGCGCGACACACCGAGCAACCCGCCAGATGTTCTCGGAGCCAGGTCGCCTCGATCGGCTCGAGCGATCCGTCGAGGCGTTCGGCGACGAGTCGTCGCGCGCGATCGTGGTTGGCGAGGGACTCACTGGCCCGGCGGCGCCGGATGCGCTGGATGCGGCTCATCGACGTCGCTCTGCGGGATGCGAGCCGGGCCGCGCGGCGTCGGCTTCGGCTTCCGCGGCCCGTTCGGACGCGAGCGCCTGTCGAAGACTCTCGCGCGCGCGAGTCAGGAGGGCTCGGGCGGCGACGTGGCTGACGCCGAGAGCCTCGGCCAGTTCGACGCCGGTCATGTCGTGGAGCTCCGCGAGCAGGAGGGCGGCTCGCTGACGTTCAGGGATCCGTGCAAGGGCCCGCTGCATGTCGCCCGACAGGTGCGCTTCCATGACCAGGTGCTCAGCCGACGGCGCCGAACCGCGCGACTCGCCGGTCCACGGAAAGAACCGGATGATCTTGCGTCGACGGATCTCGTCGAGGGCGACCCGATGCGCGATCTGGTACAGCCAGGCGCGGGCGTTCTCGGGCTTTTCGAGCGTGTCGTAGTTCTTGTACGCCTTGACGAAGGCGTCCTGGGTCAGGTCCGCGGCCAGTTCGGGTTCGCGCAGCATCCGCACCAGGTACGCGTAGATCTCGCCGTGATGCTTGGCGAACAGGGTCTCGACGAACGCCCCGGCCTCCTCGTGATCCCACAGCCCGCTCATGGCCAGGCCTCGCGGCGCAAGGAGGACGAGACGGCCGAGGGTATCGCGACGGTCAGCGAGGGTGGGGTCGGCGACCACGGGTGCTCCGAGCGGGAAGGATCACGAAACGCGGTCGATGGACAACATGCGCTCGTCGGCCAGTTGACGGCGGGCCTTCGCTCCGTGTGACGCCAGTGCCGCGCCCAGTCGGCCCACGTCAAGCCGGGCCGTCCCTGCTTGCATCGGTGCGCTCCTCGGCAAGACCGAGGAGTTCCTCGACCGCGTCCTCCGGCGAGACGGGGTTGACCGGCAGGCCTGTTCCGAGTTCGAGACCGGCGATTTCGCGCAGGCGCGGGTGGATCTCCCAATGCCAGTGATAGGTGGCATCGACCTGCTCGCGCAATGGGGCCGTGTGCAGGACGAGGTTGTAGGGCGGACCGTCAAGGCTGGTGGCGAGCCGTCCGAGCACCTGACGAAGCGCTTCCGAGGTCGCCTCGACATCGGGACCCGTGGCGTGGCCGAAGTCAGATTCATGTCGGCGCGGGACGATCCAGACCTCGAACGGGGACCGCGAGGCATACGGGGCGAATGCCACGCTGGCGCCGTCCTCCCAGACGAGCCGATCCGGCCGACGGGCTTCGTCACGGACGAGCCGGCAGAACGGGCACTCCCCTTCCCTGATGACGAACCGGGCCGCACCGCCGAGTTCTTCGGCGATCCGGTGCGGGATCTGCGGCAGGTCGTACAGATCGAGGCACAGATGGTTGGTCCGAGCGCCCGCCTGGGCACCCCAGTTCTGGACGACCTGGACGTAGTCGGTCTGACCGGTGGCCCGCGCGTCGACGAGCGCGTCGCGGGCGCGCCCGACGAGCGCCTCGATCATCTCGTTGCCCACTGCGTGGAGCGCACGATGCTCCCCTGGCGGGGCGACGATCGTCCGCCACGACCCGGTCGCACGAGCCTGCGCGAGAGCCACCTGGCCGAGCCCCCGTTCGAGCTCGCGGGCGTCCTCCCCGGTCCCGACCACGTGGAATGCGAAGTCCTTAAGCATCCGCAGGCGGATGCCGTCACCGGCCGGTGTCGAGCAGTTGGCGCAGCCGAAGACGTGGTCGTCGACCGCGTCAGCGGCCCGCGCGAACCTGTCGCGGTGGAATGCCCGATCGACCACGGTCGCCACCCACCACCCGGTGATGGGGTCCTTGCGCAATTCGAACAATCCGGCGGCCACGGCTCAGGCCCAGTCGAGCGGCGCGCCGAGCTCGCTCGTGAACGCGGCGGCGAAGTGGCGCGCTGCCGCTTGGACCGATGCGGTGGTCGGCATTGCGCCACGGTCCCCAAGCTCGCGAGCGACCGACGTCGAAATCACGCCCGGCATCCCGCACGGGTCGATGAGCTCGAAGTCCGCGAGGTCGACGGTGACGTTGAGGGCGATCCCGTGATAGCTGACCCCGCGTTCGACGCGCAGACCGAGGGCGCCGATCTTGCGCGGGTCGGGTCCGTCGGGATCGCACCAGCACCCCGGATGACCCTCGCGGCGGGCCGTCTTGACACCGAGCTCGGCACTGGTGGCGATGAGCGCGGCCTCGAGCGCCCTGACGAGCGGTCGGATCATCAGGCCACGTGCCGTCAGGCCGATGATCGGATATGCGACCAATTGGCCGGGTCCGTGGTAGGTCACCTCGCCGCCGCGCTCCACCCGGACGACGTCGATGCCTCGCCTGGCGAGTTCGGCCGGGTCGGCGAGGATGTGCGCCGGGTCGGAGGTCCGTCCGAGCGTCAGCACCGCGGGATGCTCGAGGAGCAGCAGTCGGTCGCCGATCTCGCCATCGGCGCGCTGCGCCGCGAGGGCCTTCTGGAGCGAGAGTCCCTCTCCGTACGGGACCCTTCCGAGCCATGTCGCGACGATCGGCCCCGGGTCCAGGGTCGACCCGGGCCGCGCGGAGGCCAGCGTCTCGATCGCCACGTTCGCAGGGTAGCAGGACAGGCCCACCGGGCCGGCTGCGGACCGGCGCTACGACGCGATGCCGGCTCCGAGTCCGAGTGTGACGATGAGGAACAGGGTGCCGAGCCCGACCGCAAGGGCAACGGAGAAGCCGACGGCCAGCGGGCGCCAGCTCGTCTCACGCAATTCGCCGACGTGGATGGACATCCCGACCGCGGCGAGGGCGATGAGGATGAACGTGCGGGCGACGAGGTCCAGGCTGGCCGCCTGACCCGCATCGATGACACCGATCGTCCGGAGCGCCGCGAGAGCGAGGAACCCGAAGACGAACAGGGGCACCGCCCGACGAGCGCCGCGCCCGGCAGATTCGACGGCCTCACCGCCGCGGGCCGCCCAGCCGGTCGCGATGAGGAACAGGAGCGGGGCCATGAGCGCGTTCCGGATCAGCTTGACGACGGTCGCCACGTCGAGCGCGTCCGGCCCGTACGCGGCGCTGGTGGCGATGACCTGACTCGTGTCGTGGACGGCGACCCCGGCCCATAGTCCGAACGACGGCTGGGACAGTGCGATCGCGCGGCCGATGGCCGGATAGAGGAAGACCGCGAGCGTCCCGAACAAGGTGATGGTCGCGACCGCGTAGGCGACCTCACGCGCCTTCGCCCCGATGACCGGCGCAGTGGCCACGATCGCCGTGTTGCCGCAGACCGCGGAGCCGACGGCGATGAGGACCGCCAGCCGTCCTTCGATGCGGACGACGCGCGAGACGCCGAGCACGATCCCGAGCGACGCCGCCATCGTCAGCACGATGAGGATCGTCGACGGCACGCCGATCCGGGCGATCTCGCCGAGGCTGAGACGTGCCCCGAGCAGCACGATCCCGAACCGCAGGATACGTTGCGAGGCGAAGCGCAGACCGGGGGTCAGGGGCTGCAGCCTCGGCCCCGCGATGGTCGCGACGACGATCCCGAACAGGATCGCGACCGTGACCTCCGACACGATCGAGGGCAGGAACCCTGTGACGAGACGGGCTGCGATGGCGACCGCGATGGCGGCGGCGAGGCCGGGCACGATCGCCACGGCGTGTCGCAGGCGCGATCGCGCTGGCGCGGGTTCGGGCGCCGCGTCGGGCGCCGTTTCGGTCGTCAGGACGGTGCGAGCCCGGCCGTGCGCGACGATGTCGCGCCTCGTCCGGGGGCAGGCGTGCCCGGCGCCGCGTCGTACGGCTCGAAGGTGAACGTGCCGTCGACTGACCGGCGGACCCGATGGAATTCGAGGCGATACGAGGCGTAGGCCTCATGGGTCAGCGCAGCAGCCTGCGTGTGCGCCGGACGACCCGCCGCCGCACGTGCCTCGGCCCTGCTGTCCCACAGGCAGAACGACATGCACAGGCCGTCGGCCTGGGTCGGTCCCTTGAAGTAGTGCGCGAAACCCGGGGCCTTCATCGCCTCATGGTGCGCCCAGTCGTCATAGGCCGTCAGCCGGTCCTCGTCCACGCCCGGCTTGCGCCGCGAACGGAAGGCGACCATGTACCACTCGCCGGGCTGGACCTGGTCGCCGCAGGCGTCCCAGGTGAACGCATCAGCCACGGGAAGGCTGGCGTACCGGTCGGAGACCGGGAGCAGGAGATCGAAGCAGGAGCGCGATCGATTGCCCATGTGTGTGCAGCATAGCGAACTGTTCGCCGGATTGCCATACCATGAGACAAGGGTCTGCCACGATACGAGACACAAGTACCATCCCTACCCGGACCCGTCGTCGGCGAGGGCCGCGTTGATCGCGCGGGCGGCCTCGACGACGAGTCGACCGGCACGGACCCGGACCGCCGGATCGCACCGAAAAGCCGGTGCCAGGAGCCCGATCGCCCCGACGATCCCATCTTCGCGGAAGACCGGGGCCGCGATCGCGACCGAGCCGTCGATGAGCTCCCCGTCGCTCACGGCCAGCCCGGTCATCACTACCATCCCGAGATTCGCACGAAGCTCGTCCTCGGTCGGCGTCGCCTCGGTGATCCGCACGAGATCCTGGGCCAGCACTTCATCGAGCACCTCGGCCGGCGCGAACGCGAGCAGGACTCGGCCGAGCGCGCCCGCATACAAGGGCGACATGTCGCCCGGCTCGAGGGTCACGCGCAGCGCTTCGTCACTCTCGACCTGGTGCAGGCAGACCGACGACAGGCCGATCCGGCGCACGACGACCGCCGTCTCGCCGGTCTCGTGAACGAGCATCCGCAGGGCCGCGTCGGCGTGCCGGATGAGGCGTTCGCTGCTGACGTTCGCGCCCGTGCCGATGAGCAGCTTCGGACCGAGTCGGAACTGCCCGCCGTGGCGATCGACGAAACCGAAATCGCCGAGCGTCCGCAGATACCGGTAGACGGTCGACAGTGGCATGTCCAGCGAGGCGCTCAGCTCATCTGCCCGGACCTCGCCGCGATCGGCGACGGTCAGGAGGAGACGCAAGCCCCGAGCGAACGAGGTGTCCTCGGCCGCTTCCTCCGGTGGACGGTCCCTGGCTGTGGTCATCGTACTGGTCCCCCGTCATTCTCAGCCGGTGGGAATCAGCACCGGGCGACGATCGTAGCACCGGCAGTCCGGGCGGCCCTTCCGCAGGCGCCGATCGGACGCTAGGCTCGTGCGCGAAGGGGGGCTCGTGGTGTCCACTTCCCGCACCGGATCTCTGATCGCAGCCACCTGGCTGATCGGGCTCGGCATCGTCTTCCTGGTCAAGCGCGCTGCGGACCTGCCGTGGAGCCAGGCGTGGCCGATGTTCCCGATCCTCGTCGGAATCGCGGGTTTCGTCACGGTCATCGTCCGGGGGCGGTGGGACGACGCCGGCCTCTGGGCGTTCACGTGGCCGGTGGCCTGGATCGTCGTCGGCTCGATCCTCCTCGCGAGCTCGACCGGCGCGATCGTCACGGGACCGCTTGACCTGGTCGGTGAATACTGGCCGTGGGCTCTCGTCATCCTGGGTGTCTGGTTCATCATCGGCGCCTTCCTCCCGAGCGGGCGAGGCCTGACCGAGACGCTGGCGGTCCCGCTCCAGGGAGCCGCGACGGCATCCATCCGGATCGGCTACGGCGCGGGCAACCTGACGGTCGGGGCGGCGGCTGCCGGCCAGTTGGCCGACGGAACCTGCAAGGGTGGCGTCATCACCAGGTCGCATGGGCCTGGACGGCTCGAACTCACCCAGGACTCGCGCTACGGCCTGCCGTGGATCGAGCGGTCGTCACGCTGGACGATCGGCGTCACGGCCGAGGTGCCGCTCGAGTTGAAGGTGAATGTGGGTGCCAGCCGCACCATCCTCGACCTTGGGGACCTCCAGCTCCGGAGCCTCGACCTGCAGACGGGGGCAAGCGAGACGCGTGTGCTCCTGCCAAGGGCCGCGGGATCCACGACGGTCAGGGCGCAGAGTGGCGCCGCGTCGCTCACCCTCCAGGTCCCGGCCGGCGTCGCCGCACGGATCCGGACCAGGATGGCCCTCGGGAGCACGCACATCGACCAGGTCCGCTTCCCGCCCAGCGGCAACGGCTACCAGTCGCCCGACTACGCGACCGCCGCGAACAGGGTCGAGATCGATGTCGGGGGCGGTGTCGGTTCGCTCCGGGTCACCGGCGGGTCCGCATAGCAGCCGAGCGAAAGGCGGACGACAATGGGCCCGAAGGAGACACGATGACCACGACCGACCCTGACATCTTCGACCGGATCAACCACCTGTCGGCGGAAGAGGAGCGGCTGTTCGAGCAGGCCGGCGACGGCAGCGGCCTGTCCGCCGACGATGTCGACCGGCTCGATGCGATCAAGATCGAACTCGACCGCGCCTACGACCTGCTCCATCAGCGCCAGGCGAAGCGCGCGGCCGGCCTCGACCCGTCGGACGCCGAACCGCGACCCGCCGACGTTGTCGAGCACTACCAGCAGTGACACGAGGTTCCGACCGATGGCCGACGTTCCGATCGATCCGCTGATCCCGCCATCCGGGCCGGGCTGCCTTGAGTGCGAGGCGACCGGCGGCTGGTGGTTCCACCTGCGTCGCTGCGCTCACTGCGGGCACATCGGCTGTTGTGACAGCTCGCCGTCGCAGCACGCGATGCACCACGCTGCGGATGCCGGCCATCCGATGGTCCGTTCGTTCGAGCCCGGCGAGGACTGGTTCTGGAGTTACAGGACCGAAGCGTTGTACGAAGGTCCGTCACTCGCGCCGCCCGATGCCCACCCTGAGGACCAGGCTGTCCCGGGCCCGGCGGGTCGCGTGCCGGCCGACTGGCAGCGCCGCCTGAATTGATGGGAACGTGAAAGACCGCCGGCAGTGCCGGCGGTCTTTTCGCGATGTCGGCGTGGGCCGACGGACTAGGCCGTCGCGGGTCGCGTCCCGAGGACGACCGTCAGCTGCGTGGTCTGGCCGTTGCGGAGGACGTCCAGCTTGATGCTGTCGCCGGGCGCGTGCTGGCTGGTGACGATATCGAGCGGGTGCGTCGCGTCGAGCGTCGTGCCGTCGACCGCGGTGATGATGTCGCCGGCCTGAAGGCCGCCCTGCGCCGCCGGGCCACCGGCCACGACCGATGCGCCGGACTGGTCGGCCGATGCCGTCGGGATCCAGGCGCCGTTGGCGACCGGGAGGTTGTTGTTCTTCTGGACGGTGGGGTCGATCGTCTCGAACCTGATGCCGAGGTACGGGCGAGCCAGGGGCTGGCCAGCGGAGGCCTGGGTCATGAGGGGGCGGGCGATGTCGATCGGGATGGCGAAGCCGATCCCCTGGCTGCCGGTCGCGCCGGCGGTGTTGACGCCGATGACCTTGCCGCTCGGGTCGAGCAGAGGGCCGCCGCTGTTGCCGGGGTTGATGGCCGTGTCGGTCTGGATCAGGTTCGTGAGGACAGTACCGGTATCGACCGGGATGGTGCGGCCGACGGCGGAGATGATCCCGCTCGTGACCGAGTCGGTGAACGTGCCGAGCGGGCTGCCGATGGCGATGGCTTCCTGGCCGACCTGGATGGTCGACGAGTCGCCGATCGGGGCGGTGGGCAGGCCGGTCGCCTCGATCTTGACGATCGCGAGGTCGGTCAGGGTGTCGACGCCGTAGACGGTACCCGGGAACGAACGGCCGTCCTTGAGGTTGACCGTCAGGGTCTGCGGGTTGTCCGCGACCACATGGTGGTTGGTGAGGATCAGGCCGTTCGCGTCGAAGATGACGCCCGACCCCGTCGCGGTCCCGGTCCCGGTCTGGCCGGTGGTCGGATCCGTGATGGTGACGCCGTCCGCGACGATCGTCACGACCGCCGGGCTGACCGCCTTGACGATGTCCACGACGGACGTGCCGCCGGTGACCGAACCGGTGCTCGCGACGGTGCCGGCCGGAAGGACCGCGGGCGTCGTCGGGGCGTGGGTCGCCGCGCTGACCGCGACGAAGGTGCCACCGGAAGCGAGGAGAGCGGACGCGAGGACGGCCCCGAAGACGAAGCCCGGGCCGACGGTCCGACGGGCGGACGGGCTCGACCGGGTCTCGGGGGTCGCGAACGCCAGCGCCGGTGCGACCGGCGCGACGAACGGGTTGACCACCGGCTCCGTGGGGGCGGGCGATGGCTGTGGGTCGGACGGCGCGGCGCCGGGCGGGGTGAGCGGTGTGAACGATTCGTACATCGAGTTCCTTCTGCCGAGACCCCGTCGTCATGTGCGAACATCGGGTCCGTGGGCGCTTCTGGACATCGATCGTCTGCCCGATTTCTGAGAGTCCTGTGATAACTGCCGTCGGCTTGCGATTCCTTAGCCAAGCCGTATCCGGATCGCGATCGTGCTGCCGATCAGCGCCGATTCACGCGCGCGACCCTTCGCCGTGCGCATGCCCGTACGCGACCCAGCCGACCACGACGCCGCAGCCCGCGAGCACGGCACACAGGGCGAACAGACCCTGGAAGCCGACCGACGGGTATAGGAGTCCGCCGAGGACGTTGATGACGAATCCGGCGAATCCGAAAAGGGTCGCCTGGAAGAGCGTCTGGCCCGACCCCTGGAGTCCGGACGGCAGAAGGCTGCGCATGGTGAGGACACCCGACACAAGCATCCCGGCGAAGCCGATGCCGATCAGCGCCCGGCTGACGAGGATGAGGTCGACGTCGGTCAGGACCGCCCATGAGCCGGGGATGACCGTCAGGATCACCCCCGACCACACGAACAGCACCCGAAGCCCGAACCGCGTCGCGACGACCCCGGCGAGGATCATCCCGGGGATCTCGACGGCCGCCGAAAGCGATCCCGCCAGGCCTACGTCCACCGACCCGCCACCGAGCTCGATCACGCGCAGGCCGATGTAGGTGCTGCCGGCCATGTAGCCGAGGGCGACGAGCGCAATGGCCAGGAGGATCTGGGGCAGGACCGGCGCGATCCGGAAGGTGTCACGCGCCCCGGCGATGAGGATCCCGAACGGATTGGCGCCGATCGCACGTTCCGCCTCCGCCAGGTGGGCGGATCGCCCCAGGTCGGGCAGGCGTGGCGCGATGGCAGCCAACACCAGCCCGCCGACCCCGACCACGACCAGCGCCGCCGTGAAGCCGGTCGTCGCGTAGAGCACGCCCGCGACGACCGCGGACAGCGCGTACGAGGCACTCAGGAGAGCACGCCACCGGGAGTAGCGCCTGCCTTCCGGGAACGCATTGACCAGGATCGCGTCGTTGAGCGGCATCCAGGCCGATACGAACAGCGTCCCGGCGATGTACAGGATCGCAACGATCGTCGGCGACCAGCCGAGGGCGATCGACGCCGTCAGCGGACCTCCGATGAGACAGGTCAGGGCGAGCATCCTCGGCCGGCCGACGCGGACGTCCGCCAGATGGCCCAGCATCGGGACGGCGATGACGTAGCCAGCGGCGCCGAGTGCCGCGACGAGCCCGATCTCGGCGACGGCGAGCCCACTGGCCGACAGGGCGACCGCCACGAACGGGAGGTACGACCCGAGCGCGATGCCGAGGACGAAGGTGGTGACGCCGTACCAGGCGACGGGCACCTGGAGCGCTGGCGTCGGGACGGCCGCTGCAGAGACTTCCCGAACGCCGTTCACCGAGCAAGGGTATCGTCCCCATCGAGTCGGGGCCCCTATCGCAGGTCGGGACTACTCGTCGTCGCTGGGATGATCGTCAGGACGGATGTGCCCCACTCACCACCGATCGGATCCCGCCAGTCGACCGCGACTCGGATCGGGCTCACGCGGATCGGTCCGGGCAGACGGAGCCTGGCCGTGAAGCTGCCGAGGCCGAGCGAGTACCCACCGATGGCGCCCGGTCGAGAGTCGTCGACTGCGACGTCGGCCTCAGCCGCCGCGAGTCGTCGGCCCTCATACCCGGTCAGCGTGATCTCGACTCGACCGAGACCGACGGGTGCACAACCACCGACCGAGACGATGGTCGTTGCCCCAGACGCATCGATGCTGGCGGGCCAGAATCCGACCGGTCCACCGGACCGGAGGGAGAGATCCCGCCGGATCGAGGCTGTCGCCTGCATCTGGAGGGCCGTCCGCGGGACGGCAACACCCGGTGTGACGGACGACGCGAGGAGCTGCGCTTCCACGGCGACGGGCGGCGCGAAGACAGGGATGGAGACCGACCAGGGGCCCGGTCGGTCCAGCTTGACCATGGTCCAGCCGATGACCGCACCGCCGACGACGACGCCCAGGTGGAGCATCGGGACGGGTTCGGTCGTGACGCCGGTGACATCGATCGTCGCCCCCTTGATCGTTGCGTCCGCTGCCGGATCCGTGATCGTGAACGCGAGGTCAACGACCGGAGTCGCATCCGGAGCGGCCCCTGATCGCTGCATCGGCATGCGACTCTCCGGCAGAAGGCGACCAACGAGCCCGGCACCGACCAGCAACGTCACGACAGCGGCCCCCAACCAGAGTCGATGTCCGCGATGGGCCAGCGATCGCCTCTGGAAATCGGCGTGCTGTGTCTCTTCCTCCCAGACATTGGGGACGTCCAGGGCTGGGGAGCCCACCCATGTCTCGGGTTCTGTCGTGGTCGGTTCGATGTGCCGGATCGTGACGTTCATCGTTCAATCTCCCAGGGGTGGTGCGCGGGCAGTGCGGGGCGTCGCGGGGCGTGATCGCACGCGGAGCGCCGATGAGATGTGGACGGGCGGACGGATCCGCCGGGATCAGCGAGGTGGCGCTGCGACGCTCACGGGCTGGCCAATCGCTGCCAGCTCCCGATGTCGAAGCCGTTCATGCCGAGCAAGCCCCACGAGTGGGGCGTTTCGACGCCCCAGCCCGACAGGGTCTGGAAAGGCCCTCCATCAGGAGCGAGGATGTAGGCATTCCGGTTGCCGGCACGCTCGACGGCGAACAGCCGGGAGCCGTCCGGTGACCAGGCGATGATGGGCAGAGCCGGCTCGAAGTCGTTGGAATCGACCCCGTCCGGGGCGGTCGGGCCAGTGATCGTGACTTGCCCGTCGGCAAGGCGAAGGACTGCATACCGCCACGCAGCCCTACCGATGTCGTAGCGCAGGAAGGCGATCCGTGTGCCGTCGGGCGACCAGATCGGATTCGCGTCGATCGAGTCGCTGCTCGGGGTCGTGATCGCGTGGATACCATGGCCGTCCCGGTCCATCATGAACAGGCGCCACTGGCCCGACTGTACCGTCCCCTCGGATCGCTGGGTCACGATCGATTGCCCGTCGGGCGACCAGATCGAGTCTCGCAATTCCCTGAGGTCCGTCTCGATGCTCCAGTACGGGCCGGAGCTATGTGGTATGTCATCGATGAACGGCTCGATGAGCGTCTTCAGGTTGGTGCCGTCCGCGTCCATCGTGTACAACCCGCGACGAATGTCGATCTGTCCGCTAAACAGGATCCGCCGGCCAGCTGGCGGCCCGAGGGCGAAGGAGTCGATGCGGACGCCGAGATCGCGGACGGCCTGGTCGATGACCCGCGGCTCTGTGGGCCCGGTCGCATCGAATGACAGCAGGTGTCCATCGAACCGCTGGTTCGTGAGCACCACTACCGAGCCGCTATCGGGAGTCCAGCTGGCCAGCGATGGGATCTCCAGCAGCGGGTGCTCCGTGAGGCGCGTCAATCCCGTGCCATCCGCGTTGACCACCATGAGATCCGTCGTCGTGTCGACCGTGGTGCCGACCTGGCGGTAGAACGCGATCCTGGTGCCATCCGGCGCGTAGAACGGGTCGAAGTCGACGTCGGAGCCGCCGACGATCAGGGTCTTCGCACCGTCCAGCGTCCCGGTAAAGATGTCTCCACCCGAGCTGTACACGATCGCGCCGTTCCGTGCCGGCCCGAAGGGCTGGGGCAACCGCGGTCGCGTGCCGATGTAGACAGCGGCCGCGGCGAGGGCCAGCACCATGAGCAGGAGACCCAGGGCGGGCGCCAGTCGCCGGCCGACGATCGTCGGGGCCACGACCCGGGGCATCCACTGGTTCGGCTGGACCCAGCCGGGCCGCTGTCGTGCATACGTCGCCCGGGCGAGGACCAGGTCCGCATAGTCCGGCTCCGGGCCGGCCCCGAGCTCTGCCAGGACCCGTGGCAGACGGTCCTCGATGCGTCGGTCGATCGTCATGCGAGGTTCCTCTCGGGTATCCCCGACGGACGGGGCATGGAGTCTGGCGGGACGCTTGCTCGCATCTCGCCGAGCGCACGATGGAGGCGTGACTTGACGGTCCCGACGGGGATGCCGAGGGCCCCCGCGACGTCGGTCAGGGGCAGGCCAAGGTAGTAGTGGAGGACCACGATGGCCCGTCCGCGCGGATCGAGACCCCTGAGCACGACGTCGATCACGTCCCGGTCCGCGATGGCGGATGCGGGATCAGGCTCGATCGGAACGTGGATCTCGGTGATCGCGACCTCCATCGGCCGCCGACCACGCCGACGCAGCTGGTCGAGGCAAGCGTTGACCAACAACCGGTAGAGCCAGGCGTCGAACCGATCCGGATCACGCAGACTTCGGATGTCCCGCCAGGCTCGGAAGAGCGCCTCCTGGACCGCATCGCGTGCAAGCTCCGGGTCCCGGAGGATGAGTCGCGCCGCGATGTCGAGGCGGACGATTGAGCCGTGGACCAGCGCGGCGTAGGCGTCCTGATCGCCACGCTTGACGCGTTCCACGAGTGACCGCTGGTCCACTCTGTCGCCTCGACTGGAGAGCGGCCATGACGGCTGCTCGTCAGACACTATGACGCCGCCACATCCCGAACGGTTCTTGCCCGATCACGCCCGCGTCAGCGGCGACGCATCCGTTATCGTCGAGGTATGACCGACCGCATCGCCACCTTCCGCACGCTCCATGAGTCCGGCTGCTTCGTCATCCCCAACCCGTGGGACCTCGGCAGCGCTCGCTATCTCGAGATGATCGGGTTCGAGGCGCTGGCGACGACGAGCTCAGGGTTCGCCTGGAGCCTTGGCAAGTCCGACACGACCGTGACACTCGACGAGGCGGTAGCGCACCTTGCCGCGATCGCCGGGGCGGTCAGCGTGCCGGTCAACGCCGATTTCGAGGGTGGTTTTGCCATCGCCCCGGACGGAGTCGCCGCGAATGTGGCGCGTGCCGTGACGACGGGGATCGCCGGGATCTCCATCGAGGATTCGACCGGCGACGCGAGCGCGCCACTCTTCGAGTTCGGTCTCGCCGTGGAACGGGTCCGGGCGGCCCGGGCGGCCATCGATGCGAGCGGCACCGGCGTCCTGCTGACCGGCCGGTCGGAGGGCTTCATCTCCGGGCGGCCGGACCTCGCCGAGACCATCCGACGTCTGACGGCCTATGCCGACGCGGGCGCCGAGTGCCTGTACGCGCCAGGCATCCGGTCGCTGGCGGACATCTCGGCCGTCGTGGCCGCCGTGGCGCCCAAGCCGGTCAACGTGCTCGTCGGGAGCGACTTCACGACCGTGGCGGACCTGGCCGCCGCCGGCGTGCGCCGCATCAGCGTCGGGGGTGCGCTCGCACGCGCGGCGTGGACCGGCTTCATCGCGGCCGCCACGGAGATCGCCGAGCATGGGACGTTCGCTGGCCTCGCCACGGCGATCCCCTTCCCCGAGATCGATGGCCGATTCCGCCGGACCTGATCCCGCGAGCGACGAACCCGGGACGACGTTGACCGTCGACGAGCTCGTCCTGCGCCCATGGCACGCCGCCGATGCTCCCGCCCTCTTCGACGCCTGCCAGGATCCCGAGATCGCGCGCTGGGTGACGATCCCGCAGCCCTACCGGCAGGCCGACGCGGATGCCTTCATCGAAGCCTCACGGACCATGTGGCGAGACGGCAGTGGCGCGCCGTTCGCGATCGTGGATTCGGTGACGGGCCGGTTGCTCGGCGCGGTCACCCGCTTCGGCCCTGACGGACACCAGGCGACGTTCGGGCTGTGGCTCACGCCCGAGGCGCGCGGCCGCGGGGTCGGCACCCGGGCGCTCCGCCTGGCGTCCGACTGGACGCTGGCGACCACCGACGCCATCCGCCTGGACGCCTTCATCATGGTCGGCAACGAGGCATCGTTCCGGATGACCGAGCGAGCGGGATTCCGGCGCGAGGGAACCCTCCGCGCCTGGGATATCCACCACGACGGCGTCCTCGTGGACTGCGTGGTCTTCTCGCGTCTTCGCTCCGACCAGTAGGTCGCCGTGCCCGTCAAACCGTCACGAGACGCCGGCGCCGACGAGCTCTCGAGGCTCGACCATCGTGGGCTCGATCGGCGGAGCGACCGGCGCCGGCGCGCGCACGAGGCCGTCACGCATCCGGATGATCCGGTCGCACGCCTCGCCGACCTCGCTGTCGTGGGTCACCAGGATGAACGTGCGCCCATGTTCGCGATTGAACCGCCGGAGCAAGCCGAGGACTTCGACCGATCGCTCCGAATCGAGATTCCCGGTCGGTTCGTCGGCGAGGACCAGCCGAGGCTTGTTGACGAGCGCCCGGGCGATCGCGACCCGCTGCTGCTCGCCGCCGGACAGCTCCGACGGCCGATGGGCGTGCCGGTCCGCCAGCCCGACGATGTCGAGCGCCTCGCGCGTGGCGGTCCTCGCTTCCGCGCCGCTCGACCCTGCATAGTCGCAGGCGAGCATCACGTTCTCGAATGCGGTCAGGGTCGGGACGAGATTGAAGTCCTGGAAGACGAAACCCATCTCGCGGGCGCGGATGCGGGTTCGCTCGCGGTCGCCCAGGTCGACCATGTCGCGACCTTCGAAGGTGAGTTCCGGTCGCGGACCGTCATCGACATCCGGAGCGTGGAGCAGCCCGAGGATGTGCATGAGCGTGCTCTTGCCCGACCCGGACGGACCCATGATGGCCACCATCTCACCGGCCGCGATGGCGACATCGACGCCGCGGAGCGCCTGGACGTGGTTGTGCTTGCCGAGCTTGTACGTCTTGCGCAGCGCCCGGCCCTCGAGCAGGTTCATCGATCGATCTCCCAGCATGGTCGTCATCGGACTACTCGTAGCGCAGAGCCGTGACCGGATCGAGCCGGGCGGCGTGCAGCGCAGGGACGAAGCCGGCGAGCGCGCCGAGGATCGTCGAGAAGGCGACGGCGGTGATGGCCGTCCCGCTCGTGAGCTCGAACAGGATCGTGCCCGACGACCGGCCGGCCTCGTTGACGACCGTGACCACGATCGCCCCAAGGATGAGCCCGATCGCGCCACCGATGAACCCGATGAGCGCCGCTTCGACGACGAGTTCGCGGACGATCCGCGTCCGACTCCCGCCGATGGCCCGCTTGATCCCGATCTCGCGGGTCCGTTCGGCGATCGACATGGCCATCGTGTTCACGACGGACAGGCCGCCGACCAGGAGGCTGATCAGGGCGATCCCCACGAGGATCGAGTTCAGGATCGACGTCGCGCCCCCGATCTGCTTGTCGAAGTCCTTGCCGGTCATCGTCGAGATGCCCGGAACCTCGGCCTTGATCCGTGTCGCAAGCGCCTCGATGTCCTGGCCGGCGACCGGGTAGACGACCATCGAGGTAGCGATATCGGACGCGGTGAGCTTGCTCGAGACCATCGGGGGGAGGGTCGTCAGGAGGAGCTGTTGGGCCGCCGCGAGCGGGATGCTCACCGCCTGGTCGGGCGCCGTCAGGGTCGGCTCGAGGACGCCGATGACCCGGAACGGGACTCCCTTGAGGTCGATCGAATCGCCGACGTGCTTGTTGAACTTGCGCGCGAGGTCGGAGCCAAGGACAGCAACGTTCGAGCCTTCATCCGCGGGAGTCCGTGCCCGCCCTTCGGCATAGTTGAGCTTGAACGTCTCGAGGCCCTGGTCGGCGCCCGGGATGCTGCCGGCGATCATCGGTGGCGTGCCCATCGTCACGGCACTCGCCTGATCGTCCATCAGCATCATCACCGCCGAGTCGACGACGTTCACCCCATCGACCGCCCGGATCCTGTCGGCCGTCGAGAGCGACATCGGCGCACTCGCGAACCCGCCCAACTGGCCGCTTTCGTCGGCGACGGTGATCTTGTCGGCGTAGTAGGTGGAGCCGCCCGCGACCAGTGCGTTGATCTTGTTCGCCATGGAGCCGAACACGACCAGGGCCCAGATCCCGATCGTGATGCCGAGGACGGTCAGCAGGGTCCTCACAGGGCGCCGGGCCAGGTTTCTCAGGTATCGCATGGAACACGCCTCGCTCGGGGACGCATGCTATGGATTCGGGCGATTGTCCCCACGCGGGACGGCCATCCGCCCGTTCCATTGGTCGTCTCTCCGTGGGCCGGCTGGCCCGATGAAGGCCCTGCCCGCCACGCGCCCATCCGCGGGCCGTAGACTCGACCGGCACGATGTCGCCGGCGAAGGCAAGGAGACCGCGATGCTGACGAACGAACTCGCCGACGGCGCGAACGACGCCGCCGCAGGCAAGGCCGCACCGCTGTCCCCCGCCGACCTCGCCCGGATCGACGCCTACTGGCGAGCCGCCAACTACCTGTCGGTCGGCCAGATCTACCTGCTCGACAACCCTCTCCTGCGTGAGCCATTCCGCGCTGAGCACACCAAGCCTCGCCTCCTCGGCCACTGGGGCACCACGCCGGGCCTCAACTTCATCTATGCCCACATGAACCGGCTGATCCGGAACTGGGATCTCGACGCGATCTACGTGATCGGGCCGGGCCATGGCGGCCCGGCGATCGTCGCCAACGCCTACCTCGAGGGCACCTATAGCGAGGTCTACCCGACCATCAGCCAGGACGCGGACGGGATGCGCAGACTGTTCCGTCAGTTCTCGTTCCCGGGTGGGATCCCGAGTCACGTGGCGCCCGAGACACCGGGATCGATCCACGAGGGCGGCGAGCTCGGCTACGCGCTCTCCCACGCTTACGGCGCCGCGTTCGACAACCCTGACCTCATCGTCTGCTGCGTCGTCGGCGATGGCGAAGCCGAGACCGGGCCGCTGGCGACGAGCTGGCATTCGAACAAGTTCCTGAACCCGATCAACGACGGTGCGGTCCTGCCGATCCTTCATCTGAACGGCTACAAGATCGCCAACCCGACGGTCCTCGCGAGGATCCCGGAGGCGGAGCTCCTGTCCCTGATGGAGGGCTACGGCCATCATCCGTACGTGGTCGAGGGCGACGATCCGGCCGTCATCCATCAGGAGATGGCCGCGGTCATGGATGCCGTCATCGAGGAGATCCATGAGATCCAGCGGGCAGCGCGGAACGGCTCCGTCACGCAGCGGCCACGCTGGCCGATGATCATCCTCAGGACGCCAAAGGGCTGGACAGGACCCAGGGAGATCGAGGGCAAGCCGATCGAAGGGACGTGGCGCGCCCACCAGGTCCCGATGGGCGAGGTTCGGACCAACGCCGCGCACCGCGACATCCTCGAGGCGTGGCTGCGCAGCTACCGGCCCGACGAGCTGTTCGACGAGAACGGTGCGTTGATCCCGGAACTCGCCGAGCTCCCGCCGCGGAGCTACCGACGGATGAGCGCGAACCCACACGCGAACGGCGGTCTTCTCCTCCGCGATCTGACTCTCCCGGATTTCCGCGACTACGCCGTGGACGTATCAGTGCCGGGCGCGACCACGGCCGAAGCCACGCGGGTCATGGGGACCTTCATCCGCGACGTCATCGTCAGCAATCGCGAGACCTTCCGGGTCTTCGGACCCGATGAGACCTCGTCGAACCGGCTCGGGGCCGTCTTCGAGGTCACCGACCGCCAGTTCGAGGGCGAGATCGTCCCGACCGACGAGGGCCAGGCGCTTGAGGGCCGGGTGATGGAGGTCCTCTCCGAGCACCAGTGCCAGGGCTGGCTGGAGGGCTACCTCCTGACCGGTCGGCACGGCCTGTTCGATTGCTACGAGGCGTTCATCCACATCGTCGACTCGATGTTCAACCAGCACGCCAAATGGTTGAAGGTCACCGGCGAGATCCCGTGGCGGCGACCGATCGCGTCACTCAACTACCTCCTGAGCTCGCTCGTCTGGCGCCAGGACCACAACGGCTTCAGCCACCAGGACCCGGGCTTCATCGATCATGTCGTGAACAAGAAGTCCGACGTCATCCGGGTCTACCTGCCGCCCGATGCGAACACCCTCCTGTCGGTGACCGACCATTGCCTGCGCAGCCGCCAATACGTGAACGTCATCGTCGCGGGCAAGCAGCCCGCGCCCAGCTGGCTGTCCATGGATGACGCGATCCTCCACTGCACCCGGGGGATGGGAACCTGGGACTTCGCCAGCAACGATGAGAGTGGCGATCCTGACGTCGTCATCGCATCCGCCGGGGACGTCCCGACGCTTGAGGCGCTCGCCGCCGTGGACCTCCTGCGGGCGCATCTGCCGCATCTGAAGATCCGGTTCGTCAACGTGGTTGACCTGATGCGCCTCCAGCCCGCCTCGGAACATCCTCACGGCGCGACCGACGCGGAATTCGATTCGCTGTTCACGACGGACAAGCCGGTCATCTTTGCGTACCACGGGTACCCGTGGCTGATCCACCGCCTGACCTACCGCCGGACGAACCACGCGAATCTGCATGTCCGCGGCTACAAGGAGGAGGGCACGACCACGACGCCGTTCGACATGGTGATGCTCAACGACCTCGACCGGTTCCACCTCGTCATCGACGTCATCGACCGCGTGCCCGGGCTCGGGCCGCGTGCCGGTCACGTCCGCCAGCTGATGGTCGACAAGCGGATCGAGGCGCGCGCATACACGCGTGTGGCCGGTGAGGACGCGCCCGAGATCGCGGACTGGGTGTGGCCGTCCTGAGTCGCGACGACGACGTCGACGGCCGGATCCTGGTCGTCAACGCGGGGTCGAGCAGCCTCAAGCTCCGGGTGCTCGGCCCGGACGCTTCGGTCGTCGCCACTGCGGACCTGCCGGCGCCGCGCGGAACCGTGGATGCGCCGACCGTGGCGACGGCCGTCCGCGACCTGGGGCCGGTCGCCGCGGTCGGCCATCGCATCGTCCACGGGGGGACCGCCTACTCGAACCCGGTCCGCATCGACCGGGCGGTGATCGGGCACCTCGAGCGACTCGCCGACCTTGCCCCACTCCACCAGCCCAAGTCGCTCGCGGCGTATGCGGCGGTGAACGCCGTCCTGCCGGAAGTCCCCGCCGTGGCCTGCTTCGATACCGCCTTCCACGCGACGCTGCCCGCAGCCGCGTCGACATATGCGCTACCAGTGGAGTGGCGCAAACGATGGGACCTGCGGCGCTTCGGGTTCCACGGGCTGTCCCACGCTTACGCCGCGAGGCGGGCAACGGAACTGATCCAGCAGCCAGCCGCGGGCCTGCGCCTCGTCACCTGTCATCTGGGTGCTGGCGCGTCTTTGGCCGCGATCCGCGACGGCATGTCCGTCGACACGACCATGGGCTTCACCCCGCTCGAGGGCCTCGTCATGGCGACCCGGTCCGGGAGCGTGGATCCGGGGCTCGTGCTCTGGCTGGCAGAGCATGTCGGGATGCCGCCGGCCGAGCTTGCCGCGACACTGGAGCACCGTTCAGGTCTGCTGGGACTGGCCGGTACGGCAGACATGCGGACGATCATCGAACGAGCGGGGGTCGGCGAGCCGCGGGCACGCCTCGCGCTCGATGTCTACATCCATCGACTGCGGGCCGGGATCGCGGCGATGGCGGCGTCGCTTGGCGGCCTCGATGTCCTCCTGTTCACCGGTGGTGTCGGTGAGCGTGCTCCGACGATCCGGGCGATGGCCGCGAGCGGGCTCGGCTTCCTTGGGGTGGAGGTCGATGCGGGAAGGAACGGATCCGGCCCAGACGACCGCGAGATCGGTGCTGACGGGGCGTCCGTCCGGGTGCTGGTCATCGCCGCCGGGGAGGACCGCGAGATCGCGCGCGAGGTCCGGACGATCCTCGATTTGCCGGGCACGACGTCGGATGTCCGCGGACCGCGAACGTGAGGCCGTCATCCTCCCATCCGCCGGCCGACCCGTCTTCTTCGCGCGATCCCGCCCGGTCGCGACTCGCCCGAACCCTTTACGAAGGGATCGTGGACCTACCGATCGTGAGCCCGCACGGGCACGTGGACCCGCGCCTCCTCGCTGATCCCAACGCGATGTTCGGGACGCCGACCGAACTGCTCATCATCCCGGACCACTACATCGTCCGGATGCTGCATTCTCAGGGCATCCGGTACGAAGACCTCGGCATCGGCCCGTCGGGGATCGAGGTCGCGACCGACCACCGCGGGATCTGGCAGCTCTTCGCCGATAATCTGGCCCTGTTCCGCGGGACGCCATCGAGCGACTGGCTGGCGTATGAGCTGAATGTCGTCTTCGGGATGGAGGAGCGGCTGACGAGGGCCAACGCCGGGGCGTTCTACGACGAACTGTCGGCCAGGCTCGCTCGACCCGCCTATCGCCCCCGCGCACTGTTCGACCGCTGTCGGATCGAGACCCTGTGCACGACTGACGACGCGGCGGACCCGCTCGACGCCCACGCAGCGATCCGCGCCTCGGGCTGGACGGGTGACGTCCGTCCGACGTTCCGACTCGACGGGGTCCTCAACCTGGGGGCCCCGGGTTGGCGCACCCATCTCGATGCCCTGTCAGCTGCGGTCGGCCGGGAGATCTCGACGACGGCCGCACTCGTCGCCGCACTCGAGGATCGTCGGTCGTTCTTCAAGGCGTCCGGCGCGGTCGCGACGGACCATGGCGTCGAGACGGCGTGGACGGCACCGCTCGAATCCGTCGAGGCGGAGGTGATCTTCGATCGAGCGCTGGCGGGCACGGCGTCGGCGGATGACGCGCGACGGTTCGCCGGCCACATGCTCATCGAATCCGCACGGATGAGCGTCGAGGACGGCCTCGTGATGCAACTTCACGTCGGGGCGTTCCGGAACCACGACCGGTCGGTGTTCGAGCGATTCGGGCCGGACATGGGAGCCGATATCCCGGTGGCGGCCGAGTTCACCCGGAACCTGCGTCCGCTCCTCGACCGGTTCGGCGACGACCGACGGCTGAACCTCATCGTCTTCACCCTGGACGAGAGCACCTACGCGCGGGAGCTCGCGCCGCTCGCCGGTCACTACCCGGCACTGCGGATCGGACCACCCTGGTGGTTCCACGACAGTCGCAACGGCATGGCCCGTTACTTCGATCAGGTCATGGACACGGCCGGACTCTCCAACACCGCCGGATTCAACGACGACACGCGCGCCGTCGTGTCGATCCCGGCTCGGCACGACGCGTGGCGCCGGGCGAGTGCCGACTGGCTGGCCGGGCTGGTCGTCCGTGGCTCGGTCGATGAGTCAGAGGCCTGGGAGATGGCGCACGACCTGGCCTACCGCTTGGCGAAGCGGGCGTATCGATTGGACGGGGCATGAGGACGCTCGTCGGGGTGAGCCCGCTGGCGGCCCGTTCGACCTTCCGTCGCATGCACGTCAGGCGAGCGGCCGTCAGCGATCGGCTGACAGATGGGCCGTCGGGCGGACATCTGGCAGGATCCAGGAGGTCGGTCGGGTGCGATCCAGGCTCAGGATCGTCCGCGAAGGATTGGGACAGTCTGACGAGCGCTCACCCAGCGCGCATCTGTCACAAACTGACTGCCGCCGCCGATCCCCGCCGGTCGTCGGCCTCCGGGTCGCTGGGCAGGTCCCTGCTGTCAACACCGTGTCCCTGAATCCCATAGTATCCGTCGATCACCGCTCGCGGCCCGGGCCGCCGATCACCGTCGCGCCATCGGCGACGGCCTTGGTCGACTGTCGAGGCGCGGACGGCTGGCCGGCCGTCGCCTCGTCGAGGCGGTCCAGGAGCGCCTGTGCGCCCGCCGACACAAACAGCGCGCGCGCGTCATCGGCGAAGGCTGCGCGCTCGGGATCGTCGGGCTCGAGGACGTAGACGGCGTCGAGGAGCAGGTCCGCGGCGGTCCCGAGTGATCTGAATTGGCGAGCAAGGCGGACGGCCTCCCGATAACCGGCGATGGCCTCGTCTCGTCGCCCTTCGAGTGCCGCGACGCCGGCCTCGATGCCGATGCGGAGCATGTCCCAGACCGAGCCGATCTCCTCGATGAAGTCGCTCGAATCCAGGGCATTGCGTGCCGCGACGAGGTCCCCGAGGCGGATCGCGACCCGCGCCCGCGCGAGGGCGCCCCAGGCAGCCCAGTTCCCGCCGATGGCCGTCGACGCGCGGGAGGCATCTGCGAGCCGGCCCTCCGCGATCGCGACCCAGACGTTCGCGGTGGCAAAGTCCCAGCCGACCTGCGTGTTCGACGTCCCTCGGACCATCGCCTGTGCCTCGGGGAAGATCCGCGCCCACACCGTCGCGTCGCCGCGATACACCTGGATCTTCGCCCGGTGGACCATCGACTCCGCACGTTGTTCCAGCGGTTTGTCCTCGTCGGCGACGTTGTCGAGCACGGCCAGCGCCTCGTCATAGTCGAGTCCGAAGGCAGCGAGGGTCGAGGACAGGAAATGACTCAGCTGGATGAGCCAGTCACGTCGACCCGTGCGCCGTGCGACCTCGACCCCAGCCCGCAGCACCTCGAGTGCACCGTTCGGATCGTCGTAGTCCAAACGGCCGGCGAGGTTGAAGCGGGCTCGCAGCTCCGCCGCAGACAGGTGGTGGGCGGCGGCCAGTTCCACGCTCGCCCGGATCAGCGCGATGCCCTCGTCCAGTCTGCCGAGGCCCTGGAGGCAGACACCCTTGGTATTCATCGCCTCGGCGATCGTCTCCATCCGTCGGAGAGGCCCGGCGGCGGCGAGCGCGCGCTCAGCCCAGACGGCGCCTTCGGCGTTGCGGTCGGCGATCATGTGGGTCCGCGCGAACTCCGCCGCCAGCCGGGCGTACGTCGCGGGATCCGACGTCGGGTCGAGGTGCCCGAGGGCGTGTTCCAACAGGACGGCGGCCTCGTCCCAGCGGCCACGCTTCATATCGATCCGGCCTATCAAGGCCGTGGCCTGCAATGCGGCGACGGTGTCTGCAAGCTCCTCGTAGGCATCGCGCGCCAGCGCCGCCGTTGCCGCCGCCTCGACGAAATGAGCGGCGGCCTCGTTCAGTTCGGCCTGCTGGACGAGGATCCCGGCCCGCTCAGCCGGGTCGTCGGTCAGCCCAAATGAGCGGTCGAGGTCACGGACGGCCTGCTCATAGTTGTGCAGGCGCGCGGACCGGTCGGCGGCCGCGCGAAGCGCGACCCGCGCCTGGGCCCTGATCACCCGGCCCTGTTCGTCGTCCGGCGCGGCATGGTATGCCTCGACATAGTGGCTGGCCACCACGCTCGCCATCGCTTCGTCGCCGAGCGAGTCGATGTAGCGTGCGGCCGCGAGGTGGCGGGTCCGCCGGTCGCGGCGAGCGAGGGTCCCGTAGGCGACCTCGTGCACGACCGATTGGACGAACTCGTATTGACCACGTTCCGGCGAGCGCGGATCGACCTCGACCGACAGGAACTCGCGCCTGACCAACGCGCGAAGCCGCATCTCCAGCGGCGCCGGCTCCTCGCCGCTGACGACGGCAAGCCCGGGGATCGTGAAGCTCTGGCCAAGGACCGCCGCGTCCTGCAGGAGCGTCCGGTCGGCGACCGGGAGCGAGTCAAGGCGGGCGGCGACGAGCGCGTGCAGGGACGGTGGGATCGCCAGGTGGTCGCCGGCGCCCGGCTCGGCGACAGCGTCGCCGGCACGAACCATCCGCACGAGTTCGATGGCGTAGAGCGGGATCCCATCCGACCGGGCGACGACCGCCTCGACGAGATCCGCGCTCAGCTCGGGTGCCAGACCGGCGAGCAGCTCCCGCATCTCGGACGGCTCCAGCGGCTCGAGATGAAGCGTGACGGCGTTTCGCCCGGAGGTGCCCAGGGTCGGCCGCCGATCGATCAGTTCCGGGCGGGCCAGGGCGATCACCAGGATCGGCTGGTTTCGCGACCACTCGAGGAGCGAATCGATGAAGTCGAGCAGGCCGTCGTCGGCCCACTGGAGGTCCTCGAACACAAGCGCGACCGTCCCGCGCGTCGCCACCGCCTCGAAGAATCGTCGCCACGCTCCGAACTGCTCGTTCCGATCGCCACCCGTACCCGCCTCGACGCCCAGCAGGACCCGGAGGTGCGGCTCGATCCAGCGCCGATCCTCGGGGTCGTCGACATATGTCTCGATCGCCGCCGAGAGCTTGGCCGCCACGACGACCGGCGGGTCCGTCTCCAGCAACTCGGCCCGGCTCCGGACCATCTCGCCGAGCGCCCAGTAGGCGATCCCTTCGCCGTACGCCGGCGAGCGACCGCGGTGCCAGTAGATCGATTCCACCAGGCCGTCGACGTACTTCTCGAGTTCCCAGGCCAGGCGGCTCTTGCCGAGTCCTGCCTGACCCGTGACCGCGACATAGCGAGCCCGACGCTCGAGGCCGGTCGCCTCGAGCGCTTCCTTGAGCGTTCGCAACTCGGCCGCTCGGCCGACGAACGGGGCCTCGAGTCGATCGGCTCGGCCAAGGCCCCGGCGACCGGCGACCACGCGCATCGCACGCCATGCCGAGACCGGCAGCGCCTTGCCTTTGACGTCGTGCTCACCGGCGGGCTCGAACGCGATCGCTTCGCGGCTGGCCTGCTCGGTCGCCTCGCCGACGAGGACGGTCCCGGGCAGGGCCACGCCCTGGAGACGCGACGCGGTGTTGACCAGATCGCCGGCGACCAGCCCTTGGCCCTGAGCGCCGAGGGTCACGGCGGCCTCGCCGGTCAGCACCGCGCCACGGGCGGCCAGGTCGGCGATGCCCGCCCGCTCGCCGAGCGGTCCCACCGCGTCGACCAGTTCCAGCGCCGCTCGCACAGCCCGCTCGGCGTCGTCCTCGTGTGCCATCGGGGCGCCCCAGACGGCCATGACCGCGTCGCCGATGAACTTCTCGACCGTCCCGCCGTACCGATCGATGACGACACGAGCGATCTCGAACCAGCCTCCCAGCAGATCCCGGACGGCCTCGGGGTCCTTCTTCTCAGCGATGGCGGTCGAGCCGACGAGGTCGACGAACAGGATCGACACGAGGCGCCGCTCCGCACCGCCTGCCTCGCTCGAAGCATCCGTCGACGCGGCGGCAGGCCCTCCGCCATCCTCGGCCGACGGAGTCGTCGACGCGCTGCGCGTGGCCGCCAGGTCCTCGAGCAGGCGGCCGCAATCGCCGCAGAACCGCTCGCCGGACAGGTTTGCCGCACCGCAGGCCGGGCAGGCGCGCGCGAGCCCTGCACCGCACTGGGCGCAGAACTTCCGGTCCGGGCGGTTCTCTGTCCCGCAAGCCGCACAGCGCACGCTCGTCACCCTCCTGCGGCGAGAGCGTAGACCATCGAGCGGGAGCACGACTCGTCCGGTCGCTTGACCCTGCGGCGCCGAGTGGCCACGATCGTGCGACCACGACCCGCGAATACCGCTGCGGGCCGACGACTGCGAGGCAAGGATGGACCCGAACGACTTCCCAGCCCCATCCGAGGGCTTCGTCCTGACCCACTTCCTGGTCGTGTCGGATCAGGATCGGTCCCGCGAGTTCTACCGCTCGATCCTCGGAGGAACGGTGCTCATGGAGCGGGACCCCGTGATCATGAAGGTCGCGAACTCCTGGCTCATCCTCAATGTCGGTGGAGGCCCGACGGCCGACAAGCCGACCGTGACCCTGACGACTCCGCCCGACCCGAACCGCACGAGCGCGTTCCTCAATATCCGGGTCGCCGACATCGCGACGGCCTACCGCGACTGGTCGGCGTTGGGCGCCGAATTCCTCACCGCGCCTGTCGACTTCGGACGCGAGATCCGCGCCTACATCCGTGACCCCGACGGCCACCTCATCGAGGTCGGTCAGTCACGGATGTAGGTTTGTCAGGGGAGGCTCAGGTCGGTCAGGTCCCGCC